>Ga0209284_10002971_pt1 | contig 21843 bp, 19 predicted proteins | sample FRY03_FD_187211 | JGI IMG/M metagenome (GOLD analysis project Ga0209284, IMG submission 187211) | Freshwater microbial communities from Lake Fryxell liftoff mats and glacier meltwater in Antarctica - FRY-03 (SPAdes) (version 2) | ecosystem: Environmental > Aquatic > Freshwater > Ice > Glacier...
GAACCAAGTCCGCGATGGCCTCGGGATCGGCCTTTGCCAAGGCGATGAGTTCGTCACGGATCGGTCGTTGCACCATGATTCTACGCGGACCAAGTGGTTAAGCTTTCTTAAAGACCTGAGTAGTTACTAGCTATCACTCACATCTGGCGTGGTCTCCCAGTATCTCTTTGCCGTCACTGCCGGCACCAGTGCCCGGTAGTGCTCAAAAATCATCTTGGTGGAACCGTGGCCCATCTCAAGAGCAAGGGCACCAGCATCCTTAAAGTGCGCTAGATGATAGGACGCGAAAGAATGCCGAAGAGCGTTGTGTGGCCAATCCTTAATCAAAGCTTTACCCATCGCATCAGACAACCTGTTCCTCCAAATCATCTCGGTCGGCATGACACTGCCGGATTCTTGGGCTAGCGGAATAAGCCATGCCTTAAGATTAGCCCTTATCGGAATCAGACGCCTTGCTGCGGTCTTAGACTTGCGCGCTTTAATTTCAACATAGCCCTGCTCCATATCGATCTCGTTCCAGTCCAAACGATTAAGTTCAGCTCGCCGGATGCCAGCGAAGAGCCCTAGAGCGATCCCCGGGAGGATTTCGGGAGAGGCATTCTTGAGTAACTTGCGAGCCTGCTCGACGGTAAGGATTCCAACCTCGACACCTTGCGACTTCCTTTTGGGAATCGAAGAAACTGGATTCTTCTCAACGACGTCACGCTGCAGGGCGTGGTTGTAGAGCTGGATCAGAGCTGCTCTGAAGTGATTGATGCTCGTCGCGGATAGCTCCAAGTCATCCAACCAATCAGCGACGATATCGGTTGAGACATCGCAAGCAAGCCAGTCACCATAGTCCCCTATAAACCGGTCAAGGCGTGCTGCAATCGTGGTGATATACTCTGGGCTCACCTGCTTCCGTTGCAACCCCTTCAAGTAGTCGTCAACGGTGAGTTGAACAGTCTGGGATTTGTTTCGCAGTCGGAGAGAATCCTTCAAACAACTTACCGCGTCCGCCAACGACGGGCGCGCTACTGACTTAGGAAGCTTGTCAACCATCTCCCGGAAGTCCAGGACGGCCCTACGCTCGGCATCAGTGATCTCGCTGTGTAACCTTCCCACTTGGGTAAGCTCATGAGCTTTCTCCCGACCGACTTCGAGGGCTTCTGCTTTGGAGAGGAAATAGCGTTGATGTCGGCGCTTGGATTCACTTTCTCCAGTTGTGTAACTGAGTCGCCAAGAGTAACGTGGATGCTCCACAGGCGAAACCCTGACACCTGCTGCCAAGTTTTCAGGCTTCCCTTTTCGAGTGGACGTTTTCCTCATGCGCCTTATTTCGCCGCATTGATTTTCGTTACGCAAGAATAAAGAGTTACAACGTCGTTACACTCTACACACACACCCTATTTAAAAGCACTGCACTTGGTTTCCGGTACCATAGATCTGGGTTCGATTCCCGGTGGGCCTGCTCGCTTAAAACCCTTGAAATCAAAGGGTTACAGGAAAACTTGGAGGTATTGATCGTCTTGGGATTTAAGCGCCTCCTCAAAAAACAAAGGAAAAACAGGAACGCCGCTCGCTCCTCAATCGTTGTTGTTTTCAAGGTTGCGCCGGACCTTCTCGACATCGCCTCTCTCCTTTGAAAACATCACGCGCAAATCAAACCTCGTGATCATTTCTCTCCCATCCAGACCCAGTCATCGCCTCCTGCGAAAATTGCTCCCAAAAATCGCCCTCCTTCTCCTGATCGCTCCGGTCAGGGCCGAGCAGTTATCCGCAGAGCATGCCATACGGATGAAGTCGGGCATGGCCCTTTTCCAACAAACGATCAGGCCCGCCCTCATCGACCATTGTCTCAAATGCCACGGCGATGAAAAAGTCCGCTCGGGCCTCGATCTCTCGACCCGCGAACTTCTCCTCGAAGGCGGAGACAGCGATGATGCCATCAACCTTGAAAACCCCGCCGAGAGCTACCTCCTCACCCTGATCAAACATGAGGAGGACGACCTTGAGATGCCTTCCAAGAAGGCCAAGCTCCCCGACGCTCTCATTGCCGATTTTGAACAATGGATCGCCCTCGGGGCCCCCTACGACAAGCCCCTTCTCGAGAAGAAAGGCGCCCGATCTCTCGAGATGCGAGTGACCGAGAGCGACCGCGAATTTTGGTCGTTCAAACCCCTCGCCAATCCCACCCCACCGAAGTCAGAAGATGGTTGGGCCACCACCGACATCGATCAATTCATTTTCGCCAAGCTCAAAGAAAACAAACTCACCCCCAACCCACCCGCCTCAAATCGGGACCGCATCCGGAGGGCTTATCTCGAACTCATCGGACTTCCCCCCACCATCGAGCAACTGGCGGCGGCTCTCACCATGTCGCATCTCGAGCTCATCGACACCTTACTCACCAGCCCTCACTACGGAGAGCGGTGGGGCCGCCATTGGCTCGATGCCGCCCGCTTCGCCGAAAGCCACGGCTTCGAACAGGACTACGACCGTAACTTCGCCTACCACTACCGCGACTTCGTCATCAAGGCCCTCAACGCGAACATGCCCTGGGACCAATTCATCCGCTGGCAAATCGCCGGCGATGAAATTGCACCCAATGACCCCCTCGCCATGATGGCGACCGGCTTTCTCGGAGCAGGGGTCTTCCCCACCCAACTCACCGAGAAGGAATTTGAAAGCGCCCGCTATGACGAACTCGATGACATGGTCGCCACCACCGGAACCGCCATGCTCGGCCTCACCATCGGATGCGCCCGTTGCCATGATCACAAATTTGATCCTATTCCCGTCAAAGATTACTACCGCTTCGTCTCCATCTTCTCGACCACCATTCGCAGCGAAATCGACATCGAACTCAACTCCGAATCCTATCAAGCGGCGCTCAAAAAATGGCAACGGGATCATCAGAAATCACTCAAAGCCCGATCAGACTACGAAGCCCAACCCGAAGTCGCAGAAGCTTTTCAAAAATGGCTTCAAAAAGATGCTCACTCCGTAATCTCCGCAAGCGAGTGGCATGTTCCTGCCCTCATCAACGCAAGCTCAAACGAGAAGGCGACCACTCTGACCCCGCAAGAGGACGGCTCCATTTTGGCATCCGGAAAAACGCCCACAAAAGAAAGCTACACCGTCCAACTCACTCCCGAACTTGGTGAGATTCGCTTCATCCGCCTCGAAGCCCTCACCCACAGTTCGATACCTCAAAGCGGACCCGGCCGCGCCGGAAACGGAAACTTCGCCCTCAGCAATCTCAAGATCACCGCAATCGCCCCCGGCGGACACAAAGAAGAGAGCGAACTCACCTCACCTCAGGCCACCCACCAACAAAATACCGACAACCTCTCCGTCGCCTCCTCCATCGATCAGAACACCGAGGCCACCGGTTGGGCCGTCGACTCCGGCGGCATTGGTCGCGATCAAGCCGCCGTCTTCCAGTTGGCCAAACCCCTCAAGTCGGGACCGGATACCATCCTCGAGATCGAACTTAGATTCGCCGTCAACGATCAACACAGCCTCGGGCGATTTCGCATTTCCACCAGCGCTCTCACCTCGCCGCCCGTCATGGTCGGCGGCGTTCGCGACGGAGCACTCCAAAGTGCCTTAACCGCCCTCCAAACCGAACGCCTCACGCCCAAGCACCAGGAAACCCTCTTCTCCCACTTCATTAAAAATGATGAAAACTGGGTGAAGCGAGACGCCAACGTGCAGGCAACTCTCGCGGCCAAACCAAAACCAGCCGTCACCAAAGTCCAGGTCACCAGTGAAGGCTTCCCACCGACCAAACACCACGCCGACGGTCGCGGCTTCCCTCACTTCTATCCGGAAACCCACTTCCTCAGTCGCGGTGATCCCAACCAAAAGAAAGGCGTCGCCGAACCCGGATTCCTACAAGTCCTCATGCGCGATGGCAAGACCACGGAGGATTGGGAGAAGTCTGCGCCCAAGGATTGGACCCGCACCAGCTATCGCCGCACCGGACTCTCCAATTGGATGACTGATGTCGACCATGGCGCCGGCCACCTTCTCGCCCGCGTCGTCGTCAACCGCACTTGGCACCACCACTTCGGACGCGGCATCGTGTCCACCCCCAACGACTTCGGCCTCCAAGGCTCACTCCCATCCCACCCCGAACTCCTCGACCACCTCGCACAGCGCTTCATCACGAACGGCTGGAACCTCAAGTCACTCCATCGCGACATCATGGCCAGCTCAACCTGGTTGCAAAGTAGCACCCCGTCCGTCGAAAAATCAACCCTCGATCCCGACAACCAATTCCTCTGGCGCTTCACCCCGCGCCGACTCGAAGCCGAAATCGTTCGCGATTCCATCCTCGCCGCCGCCGGTCAACTCGATCCCCAAATGTTCGGCCCCGGCACCCTCGACGAGAACCAACGCCGACGCAGCATCTACTTCATGATCAAGCGCAGCCACCTCATTCCCATGATGCAAATCTTTGATCAACCGGAGCCCCTCGCCAGCCAGGGCAGTCGCCCCAGCACCACCATCGCGCCCCAGGCCCTCCTCTTCATGAACAATCCCCAGCTTGTCAGTTGGTCCGCCGCTCTCGCCAGCAGCATCACCACGAGCGATCCCGACGACGCCATTCGTGAACTCTATTTACGCACCCTCAGCCGCGCGCCCACACCTGCTGAACTGAGCAAAAACCGCGCCTTCATCGACGCCCAAACCGCTTCCTACCAAGGCGTCAAAAACTGCCACGAGCTCGCCCTCGCTGACCTCGCCCAGATCATCTTCAGCCTCAACGAATTCATCTACCTGCCATGAACCATCCCTCGCTCTACACCCGCCGTCATTGGCTTCAAAAATCCGGCGCGGGCCTCGGCGGTCTCGGGCTCGCCAGCCTGCTGGCCGACGAAGGGCTCCTCGTTTCCAGCGGCGATGATCCCCTCGCGCCCAAGAAAGGTCACTTCAATGGCAAGGCCAAGTCCGTCATCTGGCTCTTCATTAACGGAGGACCGAGCCAAGTCGACACCTGGGACTACAAACCCGAGCTCGAAAAAATGGATGGCAAGGAACTCGCCGGCTTCGACAAGAACACCGGCTTCTTCGCCGACGCCGTCGGTCCACTCATGAAGTCACCCTTCGAATTCACCCCGCGCGGTGAATGTGGAAAAATGGTCTCGTCCATCTTTCCTAAACTCGGAGAACACGTCGACAAAATGGCCTTCATCCACTCCGGTTATACCGAGTCGAACAATCACAGCCCGGCTCTCTTCATGATGAACTCCGGCCAACCCCGCATGGGCATGCCCTGCCTCGGGTCATGGGCCACCTACGGGCTCGGAAGCGAAAGCCGCGAGCTCCCCGCCTTCGTCGTGATGTCCGACCCTCTCGACCGTGGCCTCCCCAAAGGCGCCTCGGCCAACTGGGGCGCAGGCTTCCTCCCTAGCGTCTATCAAGGCACCTGGCTCAAACCCAAAGGCGACCCCATCGACAATCTTCATCGCCCCGCCCACATGAACGACGCCCAGCAATTACGCCAGCTCGCCTTGTTGAAAACACTCAATGGCGATCACGTTACGGAGCGCCCCGGCGATGCCGAACTCGAGGCCCGCATCAAAAGCTTCGAGCTCGCTTACCGCATGCAGAATGCCGCACCTGAAGCCTTCGATATCAATCGCGAACCCGAGCACATCAAGAAACTCTACGGCGTGGGCGAAAAACACTGCGACCACTTCGCCCGCCAATGCCTCACCGCCCGCCGCATGGTCGAGCGCGGGGTTCGCTTCGTCCAAATCTACTCCGGCGGCATGGAAAATCAACGGAGTTGGGATGGTCATAATGACATCCAAGGGAACCACAGCCAATTCGCGGGCGAGACCGACACCCCCATCGCCGGACTACTCACCGACCTCGAACAACGCGGGCTCCTCCAGGACACCCTCATTATCTGGGGCGGCGAATTCGGACGCCTTCCCCTTTCGCAGAAATCCTCAAAGCCGGGCCGCGATCACAACCCGCATTGCTTCACGACCTGGATGGCTGGCGGCGGCATCAAAGGCGGAGTGAGCTACGGCGAGTCCGACGAAATCGGCCACCACGCCGCCGTCGACAAGGCCCACGTCAACGACATCCACGCCACCATTCTTCATCAGCTGGGCTTCGATCACGAAAAACTCACCTACACCTACAACGGGAGACGCTTCCGTCTCACCGACGTCGGGGGGAAAGTCATCCAGCCTATCCTCGCATAACCTGACGCCCCCCTCTAACTCGAATGCCACTCGGATAGGGGACGGTCACGGCTATGAGATGAGTTAGCGAGGGATCGGACCAACTGGCAGTTCGGGCGCCGCCACCTCAACTTCCTCGTCCTCGCCATCGTCGTTGGGAATGTTTCCATTCCGATCGCCTGGACCATTCTCCTCAAGAAGACGAAATGTGGAAATTCAAATGCCGCTCAGCGCAAACGCCTTACCAAAAAGCTCCTCTCCGTCCTCCCTGCCAGTGACATCAAAGCAATTCAGACCCAACTCATGAGTCACGCCGAAGCGATTTTTGGCAATGGCTTCAGCCCGAAACTTTCCACTCAATTTCTCTCGTGTAATGTGGCTATTCAGGGAGAGCCAACTCGGCAGTGGCAAGGCGAAGTCGTTGTAGGAAGTCTTGCAAATCTTGGAGTTCAAGATCACGGATCAACCATTCGGGGAGTGTTGTGATTTCGATTCCATTGAGAAGCATCGAGACGATCGCCGGCTCCCAGCCGCCGTCTTTGGCCCTGGCATCAGGAATAGCTGCGAGCAGGTCATAACCTTCTTTTTCGAGGTAATAGAGGTCCACCAGATCCTTAATTTCCGAGCGACTGACGAGTGTAGTCAGCTTGTTGGCAATGATTTCGCGGATCGTGTCGACGCGAATCCCGTCGATCAGGTTTTTCACTGGTTCCAACTGCGGAGCGCGATCAATGACAATGTCGATGATCTCCCGTTCATCGCCGCGTTGGAGTTGAAATCGATGGAAGTCTGGTGAAGTTTGAAGCGTTTCGCAATGAGCTTCGATCTTTGTCGCTGTCCTGAGGATGAGGTTCCTGATCTCCATGGTGCTAACGTCCTGGTCCGTAAAAAGGTCTAGATCGTATGAGTAGCGATGATGGAGATAAAAGATTCCCAGAGCGCTTCCTCCGGTTAGAAAAAACCGCTGATCTTCCTGGAACCATGCCCTGAGGAAATCCCGTTTGATGGGCGTTGCGGCCTTAGAGTTTTCCCAATTCACGAGCGGTGTGGAGGAGGTAATCCCAAAGTTGTTGTCGTTTTCCGAGAAGGGGCCGGAGGTTTTTAAATTGAGTATCTATCTGCTCCAGTGTGAGAAATTGCCAGACTTCCCGGATTTGGGCTTCCCGCATCAGCCAAGCCGCAGTGCGAACCCAGGTGGGAGAGGTGAGATCGTCGAGCTTGGCCCGCAGGGTCTCCGCGCTCTCGGTCCGATCCCATGCGAAGGAGAGATTGTCGGAGGGGAGTGAGACTAACGCGGGCATGCCTTGAGATTACGATACTACGATGAGTCACGCACGGTAAAATTTGCGAGCGGAACTCGAGGGTGATCGAGGTAGGAAAACTGAACCACTCACTTCACCTTAGGCAATCAGCTTGGTAATTGGTCCTTTTTGGTCAAATCCATCTTTCATTAGGCTGAACTTCGGAGGCGGCTTGATCTGGGAGGATCATGAGAGCTTCCAGCACTTTGGCACGTATATCTCGAGCTACGGCGAGTCCGACGAAATTGGCCCCACCACGCCGCCGTCGACAAGGCCCACGTCAACGACATCCACGTCAACGACATCCACGCCACCATCCTCCACCAACTCGGCTTCGATCACGAAAAACTCACCTACACCTACAATGGTCGCCGCTTCCGCCTCACCGACGTCGGGGGCACCGGCATCAAACCTATCCTCGCCTAGGAATTCACAGCCAACCGCTCATCGCCAGTATGGCAAGCCTCGGCGCGCCCATTTCTCCCTTAATCGCCCTAGCTTTCAATCGGGATCATTAAGACTGGATCCCTACAATTCCAATGGTATTATTCGAGTCTATGAAAAAAGGGCAAGACCTTCAACGTCGCCCTCGACGCTCCTGCCGCCAAAGCGGACGCAGCGCCCGTCGCCAAAAATGATGCTAAAGCCGAAACCGGTGACGCCCGCCTCATCGCGGGACTTGAGTAAGTCATCCCCGGATCTGAATTTCCAAAGCCCGTTCGTCTTTCAGGCGAGCGGGCTTTTTTAGGTCCGCATTCATTGCCTTTTTGGAAGCATTCATTGCCTCAAGGTTTACTCTGAGACTCAAAAATGGTAGCCCTCAGTCATGCTTCTTGATCTTTCAGCGCACGGCATCGACTCAAAAAATGTTCTACATAACGCGCCGGTTTCCCAACTCTATATGGAAGCCATTCGGTTAGAACGCTCGACCAGCCTCTCGGCCGAAGGTGCCCTCATCGCCTACTCCGGCGAAAAAACCGGGCGCTCTCCCGGTGACAAACGCATCACCGAAAACGCCGCCTCGAAAGACCACGTCTGGTGGGGCGACATCAACATCCCCATCGACGAGCACACCTTCGGGATCAACCGCGAGCGCGCCAAGGACTACCTCAACACCCGCGAGCAACTCTACGTCGTCGATGCCTTCGCCGGTTGGGACCCCGCCGAGCGCATCAAAGTTCGCGTCATCTGCACCCGCGCCTACCACGCCCTCTTCATGCGCATCATGCTCATCACCCCCACCAAGGAAGAGCTCGCAGACTTTGGCGCACCCGATTTCACGATCTACAACGCCGGGCAATTTCCCGCCAACCGCCTCACCTCGGGCATGACCTCCAAGACCTCCATCGACGTCTGTTTCGAGAGCAAGGAAATGGTCATCCTCGGCACCGAATACGCCGGTGAAATGAAGAAAGGCGTCTTCACCCTGATGCACTACCTCATGCCGCTGAAGGGACACCTTTCCATGCACTGCTCCGCCACCGCCGATCCCAAGACCAACCGCTCCGCCATTCTCTTCGGTCTCTCCGGCACCGGTAAAACCACCCTCTCCGCCGACCCCTCCCGCATGCTCATCGGAGACGATGAACACGTCTGGACCAACACCGGCATCTTCAACATCGAAGGCGGCTGTTACGCCAAGGCCATCGACCTCTCGGAAGAAAATGAGCCCGACATTTATCACGCCCTTCACTACGGAGCGGTTCTCGAAAACGTCGTCCACGATGACCAATACGTCGTCGACTTCCACAACACCTCGCTCACCCAAAACACCCGCGGAGCCTATCCCATCGAGTTCATTCAGAACGCGCAAATTCCCTGCATCGCGGACCATCCCAGCGACATCATCTTCCTCACCTGCGATGCCTTCGGGGTCCTTCCTCCCGTTTCCAAACTGAGCGAAGAACAGGCCATGTATCACTTCATCTCCGGCTACACCGCGAAAGTCGCAGGCACCGAGATGGGCGTCACCGAGCCCTCCGCCACCTTCTCCGCCTGCTTCGGAGCCCCCTTCCTCGTCATGCACCCTTCACGCTACGCCGAGCTTCTCGCCGAGAAGATGAAGAACCACAAAGTCAATGTCTGGCTCGTCAACACCGGCTGGACCGGCGGCGGTTACGGAGTGGGCAACCGCATCAAACTCAAGTATTCCCGTGCCATCATGGAAGCGATCTACAACGGCGCCCTCGCCCAGGCCCCGACTCAAAGCGATCCCATCTTCGGCTTCGAAATCGTCACCGAATGCCCCGGTGTCCCCTCGGAAGCAATGGTCCCCCGCTCCGCCTGGAGCGACCCCGCCGCCTACGACACCAGCTCCCGCAAACTCGCCGACCTCTTCCTGCACAACTTCAAAAAATACCAAGAAGGCACCAGCACCGAAATCATCAGCGGCGGCCCCAAAGCCTGATCCCTGAAAAGCCCCATCGGCGGTTGATCCACGGCCTCTCCAATTTCACCTTTACTAAAATCCCGGACAGACTGGGTCAAAATCAAAACAATCGCCCGCATTTACTTGAACTTCAGTGGCCAAAATAAAAACCCACGCCGTCGCAATGACGGACATGGGTTTCAGGGAAATTCGAAAGGATCCCCTTACGCTTTCACTTTCACTTCCACTTTCTCGGTCGCACCGAAGCCTTTGGCTTTCAAAGCAGCGATCAGATCGGCGACTTTGACAGTTTTATCGGCGGTAACAGTTGTGGTGGCACTCGAGCCGGCCTTTGCACCGACTACAACCTTGGAGACTCCTTTGACGCTTTTAAGTGCAGCCTGCACTTTTGGTGGACAACCAGAGGCTCACCGGAGGCCCGTCACCTCGAGAGTGACGGTCTTTGACTCAGCAGCAACAGCACCGACCTTTTCAGGAGCAGTGGTCACAGCAGGAACCGCGATGGCACCTGCAGTGAAAGCTGCAAAGGCAGCAATCATCGTGAATGTAGTTTTCATTGTTTTTTTTAGTTTTTGGAAAAGGAATCAGTCCCTTTTCCAACCTCCAAATGTAAACGACTCAGGGGGAATTGCAATTTCTTTTCCTCATTCCGTAAAAACACGCACGAACACGACAGAGACCCCACCACCACCCGTAACCCACTCAACCCGCCCCGACATCAATCCCTCGACCACCTTTCACCAAGCTCCCTTTCTGAAAGAATTCAATTCTCATTGGGCTCTTCTCCCTCTCAGCCATTGTTCCCTCACAAGGAGTGCTGACCTTTACACCTCAAGCTCAGTTTGACCTCAGCGCTGCCGAACAAGTGATGTTTCAGTCCGCCCTCGACTTTTGGGACGACATCATCATTGACTATCGTTTCCTTCTTGCAACCTCCGGACTGGCTTCCTTCAACACCAACGCGGCTGCGAGATCTCTCCAAGCCTCCACCATTCGTCATAAAATCGGGCACGCCCTTGGCGTCGGCACCCTCTGGGAAGATAACGAAGTCTACAACGACGGAACCTCAGGAAACAGCAACCGCACCCTCCCCGGTGGGACTCCCGGCCAATATATCGGTCCCAACGGACTCGCACAGGAACGGGACCCGCAATTTAGAAATCGCGCCCGCTGACCATCTCAAATCCCTTCTTCCGAAAAACCGCCATTCCCTGATCCTGCTCACGGCACGGGGACTCCAGTAAGCAAGCTTCGGGAAATGAAGAAGAAAACCGCCCTATCGGTAAGCCCCCATTGCCGGAGCTTCCGGATTCACCTCCGGGCCGAAGTAACGGAGAAGCACCAAGGGCTCTGTCGTACTGGAATTTTTGAAGACAATGCCCTCTTGCGCGGCCTTCGCGGTCGCAAAAAACTCGTCTTCGGAAAGTTCGTTGAAACGAAGAAGCTTGGGGCAGCTGAGGCGCAGCTTGTTGGCACCGCCCTCTCCCTGCACCACAATCGCAGAGTAGGCACCGTTATCCTTGATCGTGGCCTCGCCGCCGGGCTCCACCGTCAACTCCTTGGCCGTGAAATACTGGAAGCCGTCGACCTTACCGTAAACGATCCAGCGATCGTGGTATCCCTCGCCTTTCTCAGCGGTCACAGGCTCAAGGTAGTGGTTGTCCTTAAAGTTGGGATCGAGGTTTTTCTCCCAATCGAGCTGGTCGATAATGAAGTCAATGTCCTGATGCTTCTCCTCCGGCATGTCCTTGACCAGGAGCGACCAGGGCACTTCACGACCTTCGACGAGGTTTTGATACATTCCAAAAACATCCGAACCCCACTGCGGCTCATAGGTGCAGAGCGATCCCGGTGCATGCAGGATGCAGGGGTCGATCAACCAACCGGTTCCGGGCTGAAGCTTGTAGGCCTTGGACAACTCAAGAAGCTTGTTGTCACCTTTTTGCCAGTTCGCGATGCAATCGTAAACCTGCTGGCGGGTCGTCCCAGGCTCCAGCCCCATGAAGGTATAGGGGAAATTGTTACCCACGTTGTTGTGCTGGGGCGGGAAGTAATAGGACTCGGGCTTTCCTTCCTGGCCGACCAGCGCCGCCTGCTCCGCATTCTGGTGCATGTGATGCGGAATCGGACCCATGTTGTCGAAGAATTTCGAATACACCGGCCACTTGCCATACTTGTCCCAAATCGTGGCCCCAATAATGTCTGCGCCACATTCCCCAATGAGATCTCGCAACGTGAACCGCTCATTTCCAACCACGACATACGAAAGCCCCTCGTCCTCCGCACGGCCTTCGTTCGCCGTCACCGTCGTTGATCCAAACCAACGCTCATCAATCCCTCCACGACTCAAGCCGTAGGCATAAGTGTCATCCGGATGCAGCTTGAGCCGTAGCCCGGGCTGCAAAAACGAGCGGGGCACCCAGGTGGGCGAAAGCCGGAGAAGTCCGCCGGTCGCCTCAAGGTGCGCCTCGGCAACCGCGCGGATGTTCGAAGATAAAGTGGTCAGTTCGTTAGTAGTAGTCGGTGCGTTCATCAAAGTGGAGTCTTATTGTTTTTCGTAAACCGGTGGCTGCCATCCCTTGGGCGATTGCCCTTGTGGCCGGACGCCATAGGCCTTGGCCGGGATCGGGCGATCCTTCAGAGTTTGGAGAGGAAGATTGTCGGGAAGGTGCTTGATACGGATGTCTTTAAACTGAATTTGCATCGCAGGTCCAACATGTACCTGAAATCCGAGAACACCCTCCAGCGAGCGCCCCTTCGGATCTAGGTCGAGGAGATCGCAGGTCTGATGCCCATTGATCCAATGCTGATGATGATTCCCTGCAACCAACACCCGGTAATCCAACCATTCGTCGTGCGGGAATTCCTTGATCGGCATTTCCCCAACGACCCAGGGCTGGCCATTTTCAGCCACCGTGACCTTCTCGCCAGTGTGCGCGAGAATACGACGGCCCCGCTCTTCATAAAGCATCCCGTTTTGATTCGCGGGCTTTGGCATGATGTCGCATTGATACCCAGACACGATATCCAGATCGACCTCTGGAAGGATCTTCCCCCGATACTGAATTCCACTGTTCCCCTTCTCACTCACCTTAACCTTGAGATGGAGATCGAAATTCTGAACCGTTGAACCGTTCCAGGTAATAAAGCGGTTCATCTTGAGCGAACCATCAGTCACTCCGGTGATGGCACCCTCCTTGACCGACCAGTATTTTGAGTCACCGGTCCAGCCATTGAGATTGTTCCCATTAAAAAGCCTCGCGAAGCCATCCGCCCCCGGACGAGAAGAAACCGCCGCCGCCGCCTCGGGGTGGGGCACCGTCGAGGCAACAAACTTCCCCTTGAGCGGCTCCAAGGGACCACCCTGCTTTGCCACCAGATCGTCGGTCCGCTTCCGCCTCTCCTTCAACACGTCCGCAAACTTGGGGTCCTTGGCCAGATTGACGAGCTCATCAGGATCATTCTTCAGATCGTGAAGGAATTCGTAGTCAACATCCACGTAGCGAACATATTTATACTTCTCATCGCGAACTCCCTCGTAAGCCGGAATCCGATTCCTCACCGCGAAGTGCTCATGGAAAGTCTCCTTCCGCCAATCCGAAGGAAGACCACCACTCACGATGGGCTTCAAGCTCCGCCCATCATAGCGCGCCGGCACTTCAACCCCAGCCCAGTCGAGGAAGGTGGCCGGGAGATCGAGATTCAAGGCCATGGCATCACTCACGACACCGCGCTTCGCTGGGATGACACGCGGATCGGCGATGATGAGAGGAACCTGGATCGACTCCTCATAGTGCGACCACTTGCCAGCCAACCCACGGTTCGCCATGTGGTAACCATTGTCTGCTGAGTAAACGACAATGGTGTTCTCCGCCAGGCCGGCCTCCTCAAGCGCCTTCATAAACCGCCCAATCGCACCGTCAATTCCACTCACCATGCGGTAATACGCCCGCATATTCGTCTCGTATTTCTCCTGCGTGTTCCAACGCCAAAAGTAGCGCTCGCGAGTAATACTCGTTTGGAGAAACTCAGGGAGTTCCTCGAAAATCTTGGGATCGCTCAAACGCGGAGGCCCGATGTAAGTATCCTCATACATCCCGTCCACCGCACGGGGCCAAGCGAAATGCCCAATCCCGGGACGGTGATCGCCATCCTCGGCATGACAGGCATTGAACCAGAGATTCAGAGCAAAGGGTTGATCCTTGGGCTGCGATTTGATGAACTCAATTCCCCGGTCCACCACCAACTCCGTCTCATGCCGCAACGTCCCGTCCGGCATCTTCTTGTAAAACGGATTGCGATCAATCGCTTCAAACTCGTCAAAGTGATCGGAGTTCTTCCAGCCCTTGGGCGTCTTGGCATGCCACTTCCCGTAATGCCCAGTGCGGTAATTCGCCTGATGCAGAAGGTCGGTATAGAGAGTCTCCACCGCATCAGGACGGGCCGTTTCCTCATTCCCCGGTGTCCGGTAACTCCGGGCCGACAGGCCTGAAAGGATGGAGGCACGGCTCGCCCAACAAATCGGATGACTCACAAAGGCCTGCTGAAAACGGGTTCCCCGACGGGCCAAGCGGTCAATATTGGGCGTCTTCACGACCGGATTCCCGTAACAACCGATGGTCCTCACCGTCTGATCATCGGTGAAAAAAAAGACGATATTGGGCTTGGGCTTGGCAGCATTTTCCTGGCCGCAAAGCGCGCCCGGAAAGAAAAACAAAATTGAGAGGCAGCGGACTTTCATGAACATGATCGGCAATCGATGGATGATCATCAAAGAAACGATTCCTCAATCATCTTGAAAAGCTCCAAATTCTACCTCCTCCATTTGGCAATCAAGAATGACAGGAACGTTCCGCTTAATGAAATAGCGACGAAAGATCAACGTATCCCATGACAATGCGCCTGCGCCTGCTTCTCCAGCTTGCTTCCCTGCTTTCTCTCGCCCTTCTCGCAAGGGCCGATGATTTCGCGGCCAAAACCAAGCCCATCCTCGAAAAGCACTGCATCGCGTGCCACGGCGAAAAAAAACAAAAAGGCGGGATCACCCTCCACGACCTCAACAGTATCGATGACGCTTTCAAAAAGCACAAACTCCTCGAGAACGTCATCGATCAAGTCAAGCACGGTGACATGCCGCCCGATGACGAAGACGTCCTCCCAACCGACGCCGAGCGCCAACAACTCATTGACGTTCTGACCAAGGTCCGCGACCGCATCGAATCCGGAGACGTTCCCCGCAAAGCCGGTCGCACCACCCTGCGCCGACTCAACCGCAACGAATACCACTACACCGTCCGCGATCTCTTCGGCGTCAACTTCAACCCCTCCAAGGACTTCCCAGCCGATGGGGCCGGCGGCGAAGGCTTCGACAACATGGCCGACGCCCTCTTCTCCACCCCGAACCTCCTCGAAAAATACCTCCTCGCCGCAAATAAGGTCATTTCCGCTGTTTACAACGACTCCAAGCTCAAAAGCACCGTCATCTTCCAAACGCCCGACTCACCCGACCAAGCCCGCGCCCTCGCCGAAGAAGTCCTCACCTTCCACGCCACCCTCGCCTACCGTCGCCGCGTCAACGCAGAGGACATGGCCCCTCTCCTCACCGCTTTCGACCGAGCCACCAAGGCCGAGAAAAGCTACGAAGACGCCCTCCGAGCCCCCCTCACCGCCCTCCTCGTCAACCCCCGCTTCCTCTTCCGCGCCGAGCACGATGAAGCAGACAAAGACGAATGGCCCCTCAGCGACTTCGAAATCGCTACCCGCCTCTCCTACTTCCTCTGGTCCTCCATGCCCGACAACGAACTCTTCCGCATCGCCGACTCCGGAAAGCTCCGCGACCCCGCCGTTCTCAAACAGCAGGTCCTCCGCATGATCGCCAGCCCCAAGTCCACCGCCCTCTCAAGACACTTCGCCGGACAATGGCTCGGCTTCGACGCCATGATCGACAAAATCCAGCCCGATCCAAAACGCTTCCCCCAGTTCGACCACGAGCTTCGCAAAGCGATGTATCACGAGAGCCTGGAATTCTTCAACCACCTCCTCCGTGACAACCAACCCCTCACCGACCTCATCGACAGCGACTACACCTTCGCCAACGCCCGCCTCGCCAAACACTACGGACTCAACAATCCCCCCTCCAGCTCCCGCATGGAAAAGGTCACCCTCAACGACAAGAACCGCGGCGGCGTCCTCGGCATGGGCAGCATCCTCGCCGCCACCTCCCACCCTCTCCGCACCAGCCCCGTCCTGCGCGGCGTCTGGATTCTCGACGTCCTCATCGGCGACCCCGCCCCGCCCCCGCCACCCGACGCCGGCGACCTCCCTGCCGATGACACCAAGGCCGACGGCCTCACCCTCCGCGAACAACTCGCCAAGCATCGCGAAAGAACCGAATGCGCGAGCTGCCACGCCCGCATCGACCCCCTCGGCTTCAGCCTCGAAAACTTCGACGCCATCGGCCGCTGGCGTGACAAAGACGCCAACGGAAAACCCATCGACAGCTCCGCCGTCCTCCCCGGCGACATCCAGTTCTCCACCCCTCAAGAACTCAAAAGCCTCCTCATGAGAGGCAAGGAAAAATTCGCCCGCAACCTCACCCGCAAACTCCTCGCCTACTCCACCGGCCGCGCCCTCGAATACTACGACGAAGCCGAAGTCGCCAAAATCGTCTCCCACGCCGAACAAAACGGCTACAACATGCAGGACATCGTTCTCGGAGTCATCCAATCCCGCCCCTTCCTCAACCGCTCCAAAACCCGGTAAAAAAGCGTCGCCAAAAGCTCCCGCTTTTGGTCTCCCCTCGACCACAGCCCCCCGGCAACGGCAAGCCCGCTTGCTACCACGTCACTTCGCGGGTGGTGCCCTCAACCGCCCCACCAAAAAGAAATAAAAACATCTCCTTGACAATAGAGGTATTTAAAATACTCCTTTGGCGACTGTTGTGGGCATCACACCCTCAACGCTTACTATCAAAACTATGAAAACTATGAAAAAAATCTTAATCATTCTCACACTCTGCGCTTGCGCACTGAGTATCAACATCAACGCCAACGCGGCAGAGGAAGCCAAATCCAAGGTGGATTCCAAGAGCATTTACGCTCGCCTCGGTGGCCAACCCGCGATGGATGCCGCCGTGGATCTCTTCTACAAGAAGGTTTTGGCCGACAAGCGGGTCAATCACTTCTTCGAAGACGTGAATATGAAACGACAGATCGAACGCCAGAAAGCGTTTCTAAGCGCAGCCTTCGGTGGCCCGGTGGCCTGGAAAGGGAAAGACATGCGCAAAGCACATGCACACCTGGATTTGACTGAGGAGGATTTCAACGTTATCGCCGGGCACCTCCAGACCACCCTCAAGGAATTGAAGATCAACCCGGAACTGATCGCTGAAGTAATGGTCGTCGCCGGTTCAACAAAGGACGCTGTTCTCAACCTCCCCACCAAAAAGAAATAACTCATCGTGACATCTCCTTACCTCATTGAATTCGCTCGGCGAGCGGTCTACGTAACAACCTTCGTTGTCTTGACATTCCTGATCACCAACCCGGCGCAGGCAGCTGACAAAGTTGACTTCGGGAAGGATGTCTATCCGATTCTGAAAGACAATTGTCTCAAGTGTCATGCCTCGACTTACGTTGACGCACGTTCCGGACGGACCAAGAAACCGAAGGGCGACCTGCGCTTGGATACACACGCACTGATTCTGACGGGATACGAATCAGATGATAAACAAGTCGATGTCGTGGTTCCGGGCAAACCGGAGGAGAGCACCCTCTACACCAGCACCGCATTGGATCCAGATCACGACGACATCATGCCGTCCACTGGCGATCCCTTGACCACGGAACAGCAGGCGACGCTCAAACAGTGGATCAAGGAAGGGTCAAAATCCGATGGATTCAAAGAGCCGACCTACGTAAACCCTAAGGCCAAAAAATGATCGGGTTTTTGAGATTGTATACCTTCCAGGCGAAACGCTGATCATGGGCCGAGATCAGGTTTCGCTCGCCCTCAATGAGCGTAAACTGACTCAACCGATGTTGCACGCGCTGAAAGAGCTGCAGGGACGAAAGTTCAACGGAGAATCCGCGCCGCGCATCGTGTTGGTCTCGCCGATTCCGTTTGCGATCCGTTTCGATACGAAGGGGCGCTTGTGGGTCGGGGACTCGCCGACCTGGCCCCATTCGTTGCCGGGGAAGCAACCGATGGACTCGCTCGTGATCCTCGAGGACAAGGATCTCGATGGTGTCGCCGACAAACACTCGGTGTTCCTCGACAAGATGAAGCTGATCCATGGTTTCGAGCTCGCCGATGGCGGCGGCGCTTTCGTGGCGCAGGTGCCGAACCTGATTCTTGCAAAGGACACCAGTGGCGACGGCAAGGCGGATTTGGACAAGGCCTTAGCGAGAAAATCCCGGGAGAAAATCCGGAGAAAATCCCGTAGTAATAGCAGTAAAGTCCACGACCTCCACGCCACCCTCCTCCACCTCCACCTCCACCTCCACCTCCTCCTCGGCTTCGACCACGAACAACTCACCTACCGCTTCCAGGGAAGAGACTTCCGCCTCACCGACGTCCACGGAAAACTCGTGAAGGAAATTCTGGCTTAGCGGAACTGAAATCTCGGTCATCCGGATTCAGTCCCAAAGGGCAAAACGATCGCAACAAGAAAACGCACTAAATTTCACAAAAATAGAACCCTCCCACCGTCGTCCGGTCTCAGCCCCAATCGGGGCAAACGACACAAGATCAGGGTAACGCCCTGGGTCCCCCACGCGGAAATAGAAGAGCCCTGAAAGGGCGATCTAATCTCCTGCACCACGCCATGGTTTGATCGCCCTTCCTGATAGTTCTCATATCCGATCCATCACTCCCGACCTTGATCCGCACACTCAATGTTCTTATGAACACTCTTTGTGCCGTCCATCTACCAGCCCCGCCGTCCCCGCGCCTCGCCCCTTTGGCAAATCATTCACCATGGTTGGGACGACTTCCTCATCTACCACCCCCACCTCCACGTCCTTGCCGCCGACGGACTCTTCACCCCCGACGGTCGCTTCCACTGCATGCCCGCCGAAGACCTCGCTTCCACCATCGAACTCTTCCGCAACCGCTTCCTCCATGCTCTCCACGACGCCAAACTCATCAGCCCCTCCAAACTTGCCAATCTCCTCGCCTGGAAACACTCCGGCTTCAACATCCACCACGGTGGGGAACAACCCGTCCCCGCCCACGACGCCCCCGGTCGCAAGCGCTTAGCCGAACCGAAGCGCAGCGGAGATAGAGCACCCGGAGGGTGGCCCCGCGAGGGGTGAGCGAAGCGAATCAATATCTCCTCCGCCATCCCTTCTCCCTTCAGAAAATCACTTGGAACGCCACCAGCAAGACCGTCATCTACCGCTCCAAACGCCACCACACCACCAAGCGCAACTTCGAGGTCTTCACCGCCCCCGACTTCATCGCCGCCGCCCTTCTCCACCTCCCGCCCAAGGGCCAGCAAACCGTCCGCTACTACGGCCTCTACTCCAACAAATCCCGCGGCCAAACCTCCCCCATCCCGGACCGCATCATCCGGCCATCCCAACCTGAGCCTCCACCCGAAAAACCGCCGCCCGCCCAGATCCTCCTCATCCCCGCGCCGCCCAAAAGTCGATCCCGCGACATGCGCCCCCTCTGGCGCGACCTCATCCTAAAAGTCTGGGGTGGCGACCCGCTCCAGTGCCCCTGCTGCAAGGGCACCATGAAGCCCGTCAGCAAGGTCCTCTGTCGTGAGGAAATCGAATTCTTTCTCCGGCTCCACGGCCTCTGGGAAGGCGTCATCCATCTCCCCCGCCCGCCGCCGCCACCCTTCGACATCGATACCATGGAGCCCATCGAGCCACCCTGGCAGGCCATCAAGGAATGGATCCCCAACGACGAACCCGACCTTGATTGGTTCAACCGTCCACGGAATCCTTCCAATCCCGACCCAGACGGCATCGATCAAAGCCCGACATGGCAAGCACCTGAAATCCCATTGGACGACGGCCGCACCTTGGTTCTCGAATACACCTGACGCCGCCAATCGACCTCAAAAAACAACCGCTGCCACAATAATTCTTGGCAAAGCGGAACGGAAAGCTATGTTCGCGACAAATGAAGTTTGCCGTGAAACCTCCAGCTTCCGCTAGATCCCGGCGTGGACCGGGGACTTTTCCTGCCGAAATCCCGACAACCGCCGAACCAAACCACCATCTCAGCCCCTCTTTCCCCCGCAACCCCCTTTCTCCCCCCGCAGCTCCGGTCCAAGGGCGGCTTCAAGGCCCTCCCGCCAAAAGCAAATTCCTAGCGGTTTTGCCGATGTCTCACAGCAACTCTTTGAAGATTGGCGGGGTGGGCCGGGTCTCCGCGATGTCCACTCTGAAATTGTTTCACTCACCAAGGTAATTGATAGCGGCACTGGAGGGATCACTAGCAATACCCCCCAAAGCGGCCCCCCGAGCACTGTCAACGGCTTAAAGATTACGGTGACGTGGAGTGGAGACCGATTCACGGTTACCTATGGCAGAACTCAGTTTGACGAAACACATTTGGTAAATGATGGCAATGGTAACATGGTGGGGGTCGATGTCCCATTTAAAAAGAAGCGTGGTATTTAGTAAATTTAATATATGAAAATATTTGTCATAGTCCTTCTGTGCTCGCTTATCGCAGGAGTTTTGTTGCGATTGATAATGCAGATGGAGGAAGCGGGACATGCTTCCGCAAATACCGAAAACTTCGGAACAGGTCCCGTAGGCAAGGTTTCCAATTCATCAAGAGGTAAAGTAAATTTATCATCAAGAGAATCCCGAGAATCTATGATTGAAGCGATTCACAAAAGTACAGACAATCCTGAAAAGCTTGTCGAGCTTCTTGAAGAACTATCGGAAATGGGCCTTGGCGTTGATCACGAAACTTACATTCTCATATCAAAAAAAATTCATCTCTTCACGCCGGAGGAGATTGGGGCCCTTCTTATTTCTTGGCCTCAGGGCGAGCAGGCTGAGCTGGTTGCAGGAAGCGGCATAACGAGCTTGAATTCAGTTGCCGCGTTGGCTGCCCAGTCGCTAGTCGGGCGTCCAGTTTCCGAGCTAGAGCAGGTTCTCAAATCATTGCCGGAGAAAAGTCCGGGTCGAAGTTTCATTTTCGAGTCTCTGGCTGACTCGGAGCGGTTTTCTTCGCTTGCTACGCTGAAGGAACTTTCCAGCAGCCCGACGTTCCCTGCTGATGAGATTGCGGGATTCGGACTGGGGGTTTTGCGACGTGTCATGAACGTTGAATCCGATCAGAGGGTGCTTCTTGTTGACCAATATCTGACGGAAATCCCCAACCGGGGAATCCAGAAAGGTGCAGTGAGCGGGTTCGTTCAAGGTGAAATTCGCGACGGAAATGCCGATATTGAAGAGCTTGGGAATTGGTTGCTTCAGCTCGACCCCGAAGTTGGTTTTGCCGGCGATCTTGCATTAGCGCGAGAGTCGGTCGCCCAAGGGAAGATTGACTGGGCCAGTGATTATGCTGACGAACTGTTCTCACGAGCGGAAATTCAGCGAGCCGATGAATTCATAAAAACAACTGGCCCGGAGTTTGCCAAAAAGGATCCTTTGAGTTGCGCAACTTGGGCTGCGTCTTTGCCTGAAGAGCTATCTGAGGCGAGAATGTTTACGCTTTCCGTGGCTATCGACACTCTTTTGGAGAATGATCCAGGAGCTGCTGAGCAGTTGGCCACTAAATTCCAAGACAACGATGCCTTTTCATCTGTTTATTCCTCATTGTTGCGGATTCGAAAAAATCAATGAATTGGCTACGTTTCCCAAGCCTAGGATCCGCATGCTTCCGGCAACGTAAATTTCCCAACGGATCGGTGTAGAAAAGTCCGATAGAAAAATGTGGTTCTACGGGGGCTGCTGCTCGTTGAGGTGAGTTCTGAGGGGTCTTTTGCTCCAAGGTT
>Ga0209284_10002975_pt1 | contig 21811 bp, 20 predicted proteins | sample FRY03_FD_187211 | JGI IMG/M metagenome (GOLD analysis project Ga0209284, IMG submission 187211) | Freshwater microbial communities from Lake Fryxell liftoff mats and glacier meltwater in Antarctica - FRY-03 (SPAdes) (version 2) | ecosystem: Environmental > Aquatic > Freshwater > Ice > Glacier...
GTAACAACGTTGATCCAGCCTGGTGGGACTTTTTTGATGGCTTTACCCCGCTGCCGAGCACGCCCGTCCCTGATTCAATTCCTGCCTCCCCCGCTCCCACCGACACCGCTCCCACCGACACCGCTCTGCCCGCCATTGCCTCCATCGGTACCGAGCGGCTCAAGGGCGCCGCTGCGCGAGTGGTTACCAATATGGAAGAGAGCCTGAGCGTTCCTACCGCAACGAGTGTGCGTTCACTTCCGGTGAAATTGCTTTTTGACAATCGGGTCGTCATTAATAACCATCTGGCCCGCGGCCGTGGCGGAAAAGTGTCTTTCACGCACATTATTGCCTTCGCGTTGGTTCAGGCACTCAAAGTTCAACCCGAAATGAACTATGCCTACACCGAAGTCGACGGCAAACCGGCTATCAAACTCAACACGGACATCAATATTGGCTTGGCCATCGACGTGGGTAAACCAGATGGCACACGTCAACTATTAGTACCCAATATCAAGGCCACCCAAAACATGGACTTCTCGACGTTTTGGGCCAACTACGAAGACATCGTTCGACGGGCCCGCTCCAACAAGCTCACCGTTGAAGATTTCGCAGAAACAACGGTCAGTTTGACAAACCCCGGAACGATCGGCACGAATCATTCCATCCCTCGATTGGTCAAGGGTCAAGGTGCGATCGTGGGCGTTGGCTCAATGGAGTTCCCGGCGCAATGGCAAGGCGCATCAGAGGAGTCCATCGTTCGAAATGCTGTGTCCAAGATTTTGACCTTGACTTCCACCTACGACCACCGAATTATTCAAGGCGCCCAGTCCGGCGAATTCCTGCGCAAGATGCACGCGTTGATTCTCGGCGAAGAAGATTTTTACGTTAATATTTTTCGGGACCTTCGAATACCCTATGAACCCATTCGGTGGGCAATTGACATCTCCGCCAGCCACGAGACGGATCTGGATAAAAACGTTCGGGTACAGGAAGTAATTCACGCTTACCGGGTACGCGGTCACCTCATGGCCGACATTGATCCGCTCGAGTATCACCAACGGATGCACCCTGATCTTGACGTTCTTACCCACGGTTTGACCCTCTGGGATTTAGATCGCGAGTTTGCGACCGGTGGTTTCGGGAGCGAACCACTCATGAAGTTACGGGGAATCCTGGGTGTCCTTCGAGATTCGTATACCCGCACGGTGGGTATTGAGTACATGCATATTCAGGATCCGGTCGAACGCAAATGGATTCAAGAGCGAGTTGAAATACCGCACGTAAAACCCGATCCAGCCGACCAACTTCGGATCTTGCGAAAGCTCAACGAGGCCGAAGCGCTCGAATCCTTCTTACAAACGAAATATGTTGGCCAAAAACGTTTTTCACTCGAAGGCTCCGAATCGCTGATCCCCATGCTCGACGAGATTTTGACGCAGTCGGCCAATAATGAGATTCTTGAGGTCGCCATCGGCATGCCCCACCGGGGGCGCCTTAACGTTTTAGCCAACATTGCCGGCAAATCATTCAGCCAGATCTTCCGGGAATTCGAGGGCGAATACGCGGAGAATTCTGTTCAGGGCTCGGGTGATGTGAAATACCATTTGGGAACAACCGGCTCGTATGTTTCGGCTGAAGGTGGCTATACATCCGTTTATCTCGCTGCCAATCCTTCACACCTTGAAGCCGTCAATCCGGTGCTTGAAGGAGTCGTGCGGGCCAAACAAGATCTGCTACCAGCTGATCGCCGATATGACATTTTGCCCGTCCTCATCCACGGCGATGCAGCCTTCGCCGGCCAAGGCGTTGTCGCGGAAACATTGCAACTCTCCCAGTTGCAGGGGTACCGCACCGGCGGCACCATTCACATCGTTGTTAATAACCAAGTTGGTTTCACCACCTCACCGCAATACAGCAGGTCTTCTGTCTACTCAACAGATGTTGCCCGCATGATTCAGTCACCAATTTTTCACGTTAATGGTGACGACCCAGAAGCGGTCATTTATGTTTCCAAGCTCGCTTTTGATTTCCGACAAACTTTTGGCAAGGACGTGGTAATCGATCAGGTGACGTACCGCAGGCGCGGACATAATGAAGCCGATGATCCCTCGCTCACCCAACCACTGATGTACGCGATCATCGACAATAAGAGATCAGTGCGAAAGCATTACACAGACTCGCTTATCGGGCGTGGTGACATTACCCTCGAAGAGGCTGAAGAAGTCCTCAAGCATTTCCAGGAGCAACTCGAAAACGTGTTTCAAGAAACCCGGATCGATGAACCCGAGAGCGAATTCAGCGAGCGCGCCAAAGCCATTATTGAAACGGGCCAACTCAACCTGGTACCTCAAACACCCTCACAAGATGTCGACACGTCCATCACCCAAGCCCAGATTGATACTGTGATTGAGTCTCAATTGACCTTGCCTGAAGGTTTTAACGTCCACCCACGTCTGGCGCCTCAACTCCAACGTCGGGCCCAAATGGTTGCCGACAACACGATTGATTGGGGCATGGGTGAGGCACTCGCGGTTGGCTCATTGTTGATGGAGGGGAGAACTGTCCGACTAGCCGGACAGGATTCGCGTCGTGGAACATTTGGGCACCGGCACATGGTCATTGTTGACAAGGAAACGGGCTGGCAATACAAGCCGCTCAAGAAGTGTTACCGCGATGGTGGAAAACTTTATGTATACGACTCATCTTTGAGTGAATTTGCCGCTCTTGGATTTGAATACGGTTACTCGGTGGCCCGGCCCGACGCCCTGGTCATGTGGGAAGCCCAATTTGGCGACTTTGTCAATGGCGCACAAACAATCATTGACGAATTCATTTCCTCCGGCGAGCAGAAATGGGGTCAACGCTCATCGGTTACCCTGCTGCTCCCCCACGGTCAAGAAGGCCAGGGACCCGATCACAGTAGTGGTCGGATTGAACGCTTCCTGCAGATGTGCGCCCAGGACAATATGTCGATCGCGGTACCCACCACGCCAGCGTCGTACTTTCATCTCTTGCGCTGGCAAGTATTGGGCCGACTTTCCCGTCCACTCATCGTGTTCACGCCCAAGTCACTTTTGCGATCCAAAGCATCCGTTTCCACAACCGAGGACTTCACAACCGGGGTTTTCCGGCCCTTCATCTCCGATCCGCAATTCACGGGAGCCGGGGTCAAAAAAGTGGTGATGTGTTCGGGCAAGGTTTACTTTGATTTACTCGCCTACCGCGCGGCCAACAACATCACCGACACAGCAATCGTGCGACTTGAGCGGATTTACCCGCTTCCAGGGGTGAGTTTACCGGCGATGGCAACGCAATACCCCGATGCGGATGTGCGCTGGGTCCAAGAAGAACCAGCCAACCAGGGTGCCTGGAGTTTCGTCGCCCTCCACGTCCCCACTCTCATTGGCCGGACTATCTCGTGCAGGTCACGTTTAGCTTCTTCCGCCCCCGCGGTGGGAACGCACCAACGCCACGAAGAAGACCAACGGGCCCTCATCGAGTCAGCCTTTAATTAGTGGATTGGTGATACCCGGTGTATGACACCGATCTGGCACGCCTCGACGATCACGTTAATGAATAAGAGACTATTTTTTTAATAAGATTCCCTTAATCGAGATTAATTCGATAGCGCCAAAATCTCGGGAGTCGGTGCTCGCGGACTCGTTATCACCGGCAACCCACCACCTCCCATTCGTTTTATAAACGAGACGTTTTACCTCCACCAACGTCGGACGTGAGGGGTGGGTGAAAACAGCAATTGCTCCAGCTCTGGCTAAAAGGTGACCCTTCACGGCAAAGCATATTTGACCATTTTCTAAGGTCGGTTCCATCGATGGACCAATTACCCGCACCCGAAAAACTGGTGCCAACCACGCGATTACACCCATGTTCGCAGAATAGTCTGTTGGATCCTGCATAAAAATCCATCGAGGCTAGAGTTGGCTGATCGAGTCAATCTCGATGCCACGTAACCGACCCGATAGGAGCACAACGTGCGTAATCATTTCGGCGCCCTGCTAGTTGAGAAATTTATCCCACATATATCCGCATACGCTCACTGCGATCTCCCCTGCGGCGTTTATGACCCTGCACAAGCTCGCTTAGACGCAGAGTCGGTCAAAGCCTGCATGGAAAAATTCCACGCATCGGATGACCCCGAGTTCAAGGCTCGCGCAATCGCGATCAAAGAAGACCGCTCGCACAAGGTCAAGGAGCACCTGTGGGTGCTGTGGACCGATTACTTCAAGCCACCGCATTTTGAGAAGTACCCGGATCTCAATCAACTGTTCAACCAGGCAACCAAACTTGCCGGCGCCGGTGGCACCAAGGGCACGGTTGATGTAGCGGTAGCGGATCAACTGCTCGGTAAAATTGACGAGATTTCAACAATTTTTTGGGAGACCAAAAAGGCGTAAGTTCACCTTCACATAATGATCGGCCTTGGCCCTCCGTACTGAGGGGCCCAGGGCCGATCTTTTTTTGTCGGATAAATATCTACCTGTCCAAAATAATTACGTGTCGATAGCTACCGTCTGCGCGTTTGGTTGTCACAACCTCACCCTTAGCTGAGCGATATTTACCAGTGCCACCGACAACCGCAATAGTGACAGGGGCGTTGTCGTTGCGGAAGTTCGTTGTTCCTTGGGCTGCGTAGATCGAAGTACCCAAAGCCACAATCTGACCACCATTAAAGGCAAACACCAACTCGCGGTATCGCACGACATCTCCTTCACCTTCGCGCGAAAGATCGATGACAGATGTTTGACCTGAAAGTAACCCAATTCGTTTACCCGACTTTGTACGCACGGCAGCTTCAAAGTACAAAATTGAACCAGTCTTACCAATCTCGACCACTTCTTCATTGTGCTTAATGACCGGCGCTTCTTGAATTACTACCATTTTGGTGGTTTCTGCGTTGACCGGCGATGCGATCCCCAGACTGAAAGCCAGTGCACCCACAAATGATCCAATTAGCATTTTTCGAGAAAAGTTCATTCCTATCGGCTCCCTAAAGGCTATGTTGAACAGACTATGTTTTCACGATGTAAATTTACAGCGACCACTGATCTTAACAAAAACGAAATGAGTGCCATGCCAAACATCGCGATCCGGCCCGCCCGAGCAACCGACATCCCAACGATTCTTGCCATGGTTGCAGAACTTGCCGAATTTGAACGTGCCGCCGCCGAGGCGGTGGCTACCGTAAACGACTTTGAGTCGGCGCTTTTTGGTGAAAACCCTGCGGTTTTTGCGCTATTGGCAGAGGTTGATGGACAGAGCGCTGGATTTGCCCTGTACTTCAAAAATTTCTCTACCTGGCTTGGCAAACACGGTCTCTACTTGGAGGACCTCTATGTGCGCCCTGAATTTCGCGGGGGTGGCATCGGGCAAGGTCTGCTCTCCCATTTGGCGCAGGTGTGCGTAGATAACGGTTACCCGCGGTGTGAATGGCAGGTCCTCGACTGGAATGAAAGTGCACGCACGGTGTATGACCAGGTCGGGGCCCAAGCCCGCACCGAGTGGATCCCTTATCGGGTCAGTGGAGGTGCTCTGATTGAGTTGGCAGATAAGGCGCAACAATCATGACGCACGTCTCGCTCTGTATTCCCAACGAGCCCGAATACCTCAGGGTAATTCGACAGATTGCCATGGTGGTGGGGGCTAAAGCAGATTTAACCCTCGATGCCCTCGATGAAGGCCAACTCGCCAGTGACGAGGCAGCCAATATTTTGATGAAGTTTGCCGAGCCCGATGATGCACTCTATTTTGATTGGTCAGCGGAACCCGGATTGCTCCACCTCCGGTCGAGGACCCGTTGTCTTTTGCTCGAACTTCCTGATCTGCCAAAAACCTTGGAGTACGCGTGGGTGATCATCTCCGCGATCACCAGCGACCTTGATATCTATCTCAACAACAATGAGCTCCATGTGAATCTCACCGTGAAAAGTACCCGGTAATCATGCTCAGCGCGGGAGCGGTGAATAACCTGATTGTTGAATTACGCTCCCCCGACACAACGCAGTTCCGTGCCGACGCAATTAAAAGTGAAATTGTCGATGAGCATCAGGGTTTGATTCGACATTTCATTCGATTTCGAGAGACCCAGTCCTATGAAGACCTCGTACAAATCGGAACGATTGGAGTTTTGACGGCAATCGAGAAGTTCGATCTTGATCGAAAGGTGGCGTTCGGGACCTTTGCGGGTGAGGAGATCAAAAGCGAACTTTCTCATTTCCGGCGCGATGACGGAATAATTCGAGTCTCTCGCACGCTCACGTCGCATCTGGGAAAAATACAAGCGGCGCAGGAGTCATTTGTCGCCCGGAACAATGTGCAACCCAGTTTTACCGAACTTGAAAGTTGCCTGGACCTGACTCGGAGTGAGATCTTAAATGCCTTGCAAGCAAACCACAGCACACAGATCGCCTCCCTCAACGACCCCGACCTTCATATTGACGCTGCCAATTCACAGAACGAATACGACTTTATCGACGAATGGGAATCAGTTCGGCCGGCTATTGATCTCCTCACACCGCTTGACCGAAAAATTCTGGGAATGCGCTTTGTTGAGCAAAAAATTCAGGGTGACATCGCCAAAGAACTCGGCATGAATCAAATGGCGGTTTCACGCCGACTTGATTCAATTGTTAGCCAGCTTCGTCACGCAGTAAATACTGAGTAATTCTTGGTGTGAAAGCAAGAACGATCCCAGCAACAGCCGCGATCGTCACCGTGATCGCAACTACTTTCTCTGCGCTACCGCTGGCGCCGGTGAGCGGGACGCTGACGACGAGGGCCAGTAGTTGCGCCAGCAGAAATGGCGCCCGCGCCCAACGCTTTGCGGAGAACCAACCCCACGAGACCAGAAGCATGCCCAGCCCAAATACGAGGAAAATGATCACTTCCAAGGTCACCCCCGGTGCGTTAGCAACTTCACTCGGGCCGCTTACGCCGAATCGCGCTACGCCAACCACGACCAAAATGGCGTACACCACGTAAAAGATTCCCTGGACCAGACTGATGCCCGCGAGAATGTGCAGCCGCCCGTTGACCGATGTCGCCCCTACCACCTCACCAGCCTAACGCTCAATACCGTTGGTGAATCGTCAGCGTAGAGTGAGAGCGTGCGAGCGCTTCTGGTAGCCAATCCCAATGCGACCAGTACCTCCCCGCGCGTGATCGACGTCATTGTGCGCGCGCTTTCCCACGAACTGGATCTTGAAGTAACGATGACAACCCATAAGGGTCACGCACACTCCATCGGCGAGTACGCCGTCGAATCCGACATCCCATTAATAATTACCCTAGGCGGGGACGGGGTCGTCAATGAAGTGATTAACGGCATTATGTTCGCGGATCCCGCTAAAGCCAAACCAGCGATCGCGCCGATCCCTGGCGGGAGTGGTAACGTTTTCGTTCGCGCCCTGGGCCTGCCTATTGACCCGGTTGAGGCAACAGGTGCAATTATGGAAAGTTGTCGGGCTCAAAGTTTTCGCTCGATCAGTTTGGGGCTTGCTGTCTGCGCGCGATCAACCGGTGCGGAATTCAGTCGCTATTTTGCTGCCAATTCCGGTCTTGGTCTTGATGCCACCATTATCGCAGCTATCGATAAAGATCGAAAAAAAGGGGCCATTGCCTCCCCACTCCGATACCTAGCAATTACGACTCGAGAGTACTTTCGGCGAAGTAATCACACTGCGTCAATTGTGATGTCGCGGCCGGGAACTGCGCCAATGGATCACGTTTATGTTGCCCTCGTCCAAAACTCATCGCCGTGGACCTTTTTTGGTTCATGGGCTTTGGACCCCAACCCCGCGGCCAGTTTCGATACGGGACTGGATGTCTTTATTGTCCGTAAACTCGACCCCATTTCAACCGCGCTCGCCGCCCGGCGAATCATCGCCAGATCACGTCGTAAGTCGGCAGCAAGCGCTTACATGAGTTGGCATGATCAATCCATGTTTTCGATCCAGGCTGACCCCGAAGTCCCGATTCAAATCGATGGCGAGGCCCTCGGCGTGGTCTCGCAGGTCACCTTCACCCATCATCCTGACGCGCTACGGGTGATTGCCCCCTTGTGAAAAGTAATAAAATAACGGATAATTAAGACAATTAGCCCAAATGTGACCGATTCAACACAAAAAAAGTAAAATTATGCGCAGTTTCGCTCGTTTCCACTTGTACCAAGCCCCAAGGTCTGCGAATGTATCCCTGCCCTTGTTTTAGCGGGCTGGCCGCCTTCCCCCGTGGGCCAGTGAAGCGAACCTTCACTTCCATGTGGAAGCCAGCGCGTGTAAGCATTCACAAGTGTTGGTAAACCCGGCACATCAGTACAGATGGAGTGATCCCGCATGGACTGGCGCCACGAGGCAGCCTGCCGTGACGAAGACCCTGAGTTGTTCTTCCCAATCGGCAACACCGGACCTGCATTGGTCCAAATTGAAGAGGCCAAGGCCGTTTGTCGTCGTTGTCCTGTCGTGGACGACTGTCTGCGCTGGGCGCTGGAGACCGGTCAGGATTCTGGCGTTTGGGGTGGACTCAGCGAAGACGAGCGCCGCGCACTCAAGCGGCGTAATGCTCGACTGCGCGCTCGCACCTCGGTCTAAATCAAGGAGTCTCGCCGGGCAATGGGGATCGTGATCTGAACTCGTGTTCCGCATCCGGTACTGCCAATGAAATCCTGAGGCTCAAGTCGCACCTGACCCTTGAGTTCACCAACAATTAAATCTGACACGATCGTCAGCCCCAACCCGCAATGGGGGAAATCACCGATGGAGACGGCGACTGTCGTTGCTCCCATCCCGTTATCACCTACGCTCACCTGCACCAGACCGACGTCACGCCTGGCTTGGACCACAATTTCGGTGGCTCCAGCATGTTTGACCGCGTTGTGAATCAACTCTGAAACGGCCATTGCTAATGGGGTCGCTATTCGCGAATTGAGGGCGCCGACACCACCGAGCATTACGGTCGCGAGTTCAACGCCGTCGTGACGAATCAGTCCGAGCAAGGAACCGACCAATGCATCAAAATCAACGCTGGTAGCCCCCTCCTGTGATAGCGAATCGTGAATCGCGGCAATGACCGCGATGCGGGACTGGGCATCCCGCAAGGCCTCGGTGACGCCAGGGTCAACTGCCCGTCTACTTTGTAAACGTAAAACTGATGTCACCATTTGTAGATTGTTTTTTACCCGATGATTGATTTCTTTGATGATCGCATCCTTGGATAACAATTCTTTTTGGTGTTCGCGCAGGTCAGTTACATCTTTAATCACGATGACCGTGTGGTGAACTTTTTTTTGAACATGTGACATTGGGGTATGTGGACACAGATGGTAGGAGGCCAACATCAACGTTGCCCCATCACCTTCCAGATCTGCCATTACCGATGCACCGCCGCGGGATAACTTGACCAATGGCGCCGACATTCCCGCAGGAGCAACACTCATTCTTTTGACGATCTCAAAAAACTGCTGCCCAACCAAGTCAATCGCCAAGCCCATTTTCCGGAAGGAACTCACTGCATTTGGACTCGCAAAGTTCACTTTCCCAACCTCATCAAGTCGCAGAACGCCATCACCCGCTCGGGGCATTTCCCACCGGTCCAATCCATCAAGAGATTCTGGCAACCAGGCCTGACCCTGTGAGATCATCGCGAAGATCGCGTCAGAACTTTCTAGGTAAACCTGTTCAAGTTGACCGGCAACGCGTGGCGCCCCGCTGCAGTGACGCGCAATCACCCCAATCACCCGATCCTGCAGCTTCACCGGAATCGCTTCAACCCCAATCGGGAAAAGTGGTGCAGCCCCGTCACGCTCAATTGTTGCTTTGCCTAGTACTTCAGCCTGGTCGAGCCCCTGAAATCTTCCTCGTGGTGCAAAGGATCCAACCACGTCTTCCGCCAAGGTGGTCGGCGCGGTAGCTGGGCGGATTTGGGCAACGGCCACCATCCCACCCTCATTCCAGGTGGGCACCCACAGGATCAGGTCACTCAGTGCAAAGTCCGCCAGTAAAGACCAGTCAGACGTCAGTGATTCAAGAACCGCAATTGCCTCAACCGGCAGTTCGGTGCGATCTTGCAAGGTTTTGGCCACGTGCCCCACGCGCACACACTAACGTGACCCCATGAGCGCGGAGGAATTACCCGCTGCGGGTCACCAGGTGATTGCTGCCGCACAGAAATACGGCGTCAAGCACCTCTTCACCCTTTCGGGTGCACATATTTTCCCCCTCTACGATGCTTGCGAGAAACTACCGGGCGCACCAGCCCTCGTTGACACGCGCAGCGAGCAAACTGCGGGCTTCGCAGCCGAGGCAACAGCAAGGCTCACTCGCACACCCGGCCTGGTCGCGGCGACCGCTGGCCCCGGTGTCACCAACCTGCTAACCCCCATTACGAGCGCACATTTCAATGGCGCTCCGCTCGTTGCCATTGGCGGTAGATCTCCTGATTTCCGCTGGGGGCTTGGTGCCTTGCAAGAGTTAGATCAGCCGCCGCTCTTTGCCACGGTCACGAAATCAGCAATGACCGCACACAACGCGGATCAGGTGGGCGCGATCACCGAGGCGGCGTTTGCAACCGCACTGTCACCGCACCAAGGTCCGACTTTCGTTGATATTCCGATGGACAAGCTTTTCACCCCAGCGCCACTTCATCAGGCTGCGACGGCGCAGGGTATGACACCTACGGCTGATCTTTCCCACCTCGAATCAGCCCTTGCATTGATACGCTCCGCCGAACGCCCCGTGTTTATTGCCGGCGGTGACATCTGGCAAAACCGAGCCGAAAACATTCTGACGAACTTCATTGAAGCGGTGCGCATCCCGCTGATCGTTAACGGAATGGCGCGCGGCATCCTGCCACCGAGTAATCCTCTCCTTGTTACTCCTGCGCGGTCATACGCGCTCACGAACGCCGACGTCGTGGTCGTGGCGGGAACCCCACTTGACTTCCGACTCGGCTACGGAGATTTCGGCGATGCACACCTTATTTTTATAACCGATGACCCCCAGGCATCACTCCAAGCCACGGCAACCCGAATTACCGGTGACCTACCAGAATTAATCAGAACTCTTAGTGCCGAGCTCACCGACCCAATGGGAACGGATGCGTGGCGTGCCGAACTTGCCGAGCGCAGCAGGCAGATTCGAGGGATAAATGGCGAACTCATGAACACCCACTGTGAAGTGATTCATCCCGCTGAGATTTACGGATCACTTCTTCCGCGGCTTACCGAATCCACCATCACCATTGGCGACGGTGGGGACTTTGTCTCCTTCGCGGGGAAGTTCATCGAGCCAAGCCGCCCAGGCCGCTGGCTGGACCCTGGCCCCTTTGGTGCACTGGGAACCGCCATGGGTTACACCCTGGCTGCCGGAAAAGCGTTCCCCGGCGACCCACTGGTAGTCCTTGTGGGCGATGGCGCCGCGGGATTTTCGCTGATGGATATCGATTCACTCGTGCGGCACAATGTTCCCGCCACCATCATTGTTGGCAATAACGCGGGGTGGGGCCTTGAACGTCACCCCATGCGATTCCTTTACGGCTACGACGTTCTCGCCGATCTGCAACCGAGCCGCTACGACCAGGTAGTGAGCGCACTTGGTGGCGCGGGTGAAGTCGTTACCAACATTAAGGATCTGGGACCGGCACTGGATCGAGCCATGAATTCTGGCGTTCCCTACTTGGTCAACGTGATGACCGACCCGGAAGTTGCCTACCCGCGAACGACTACCGGTGTCTAATTAGGCCCATGATTTCTGGTCCACTCGCACCCGGGTGATTTTTCCTTTGCCCGCTGACGCTTCCGCGTTGTACAGCTCGATCGCAAAAACAATACGATCCCCCGAAACGGATTCAACGAGTGCGGCGGCGTTCACTTCTTGGCCCACCAATGACGCAGACAGATGTGCAAATTCGATCGTGTATCCCACCGTTGTGCAATTGCTACAGATCGCAGGTGCTAGCGCGGCAATGGTCGCCGCCTCGCACCAGGCGATCGCCATGGGAGTTGCCAAGACGTTTACCGTGCCACTGCCGAGTGCTAACGCTGTGTCCGATTCACTCACGGTGAACTCCAGTCGGGCGTTATTTCCCACCACCTGATCAAGACATGGACACGATTGCTTCATTGCAGAATTACGAGCAGATCACCTTCGTTGACGACATCGCCAACGGCCACCGCAAACTCGCTCACCACCCCGGCGCTTTCGGCCAAAACTGGTATTTCCATTTTCATGGATTCAAGGATTAACAGGGTGTCACCTGGGAAAACCTGGTCTCCGATCGCGGCCTCAAAAGAGTGGACGGAAGCAACCATTTCGGCAATAACATGCACAACAACGATCTTACTCCGCCGCAATGAATTCCTGGATCAGCGCAGGTGAGTTATTGCGCACTGAGTTAACTCCTAGATCGACTCGAATTGCCTGCAGATCCGAGCGGGCGCTCATTAGCTCACGTGCCGTCAGGGTGTCGACCTCTGGGTCCAACCAGGCATCCCAGTTCTGATGGCTGATACTTGCTGGCATTCGGTCGTGAATGGGCGCAAGTGCTGGCACCGCGGCGAGCGTAATGATCGCGCAGGTCGCTCTCGATTCACCGTCAATGACACTGTGGGACATCAGGCCCGCCATCGCCATGGGATGCGGATTATCTGCTGGTGGAGAAATAAAATAAGGGTCTTTTGCTGGTCGCATCCACTCGTAATACCCGGTTGCAGGAATAAGAATTCGATTCGTGGCGAATGCTTTTTTGAAGGTGATTTTTTCGGCAACGCTTTCACCTCGCGCATTAATCAGCAGAGTAGATGACGTCTTACTCCACGCGGGAAGAATCCCCCAACGCACCTGCGTCAGTAGCCGAACGCCAGAAGAATTGATAATGATTGGAATGTTCACGCTGGGAGCGACATTGTAATGTGCCCGATAGGCCCGCTCGGTGAGAACCGGATCGAGTTGGGCGTCGAATTCGGCTACCAGCACACCGAGGTCCTGGACCAGGACATATCGACCACACATGTACAGATAGTAAGACGCGAGTGAAAGACTGCAGCCATGACGGACTGGGAGGCTCCTACAGCGCGTGGGCCAATCGATGCCACGATCACGCTGCCCGGATCGAAATCTTTAAGCAATCGTGAACTCGTTTTATGTGCACTCGCCGACTCGCCATCACTGTTGCACGGGGTTCTTGACGCGCGCGACACCACACTCATGATGCAAGGTTTGCGATCTCTCGGGGTTCAGATAGATGAACGCAGACGAGACTCCGCCGGCAATCTCAATCTCGAGATCACCCCGCATTTTTTGCGTTCCGGCGCCGATTCACCGACGGTAATTGACGTTGGTCTCGCCGGTACCGTGATGCGATTTCTTCCTGCGGTGGCCGCATTTGCGCACGGGGATTCCTATTTTGACGGCGACGCTGCGGCGCGCAAACGCCCCATGGCAACACTGCTTGAAGCCCTCAAAGATTTGGGGGTTGACCTTGAAGACCGTGGGCGGCTCCCCTTTTTGATTCGCGGAAATGGACATGTTCGCGGTGGTGAGGTGATCCTCGATGCTTCTACATCAAGCCAATTCGTCTCAGCTTTACTGCTGTGTGCTGCCCGCTGTGACGCCGGAGCCACCATCCGTCACGTACCGGCTGACTTTGGCAATGCCCGTGCCGTCCCCAGCCTGCCGCATGTTGACATGACCATTCATTCACTGGCCCAGCACGGCGTGACCGTGCACCGATCAACACTTGCCCAAGACTCTTGGCATGTCGATCCGCAAAACATTAACGGCGTGGATCTAGCAATTGAAGGAGACCTCTCCAATGCCACCCCCTTCTTTGCCGCGGCAATGGTTGCTGGCGGGAAGCTGACGTGTCCAGATTGGCCAACAGACTCCAGCCAACCGGTCTCACGAATCGTGGAGGTCTTCGAGCAACTGGGCGCTCGGATCACGCGCGATGGCCACACCTTGCAACTCGACGGCACGGGGGAGATCACCGGCATTGACGCGGATCTTTCAGATATCGGCGAAGTCACCCCCACGGTCGCAGCGCTGTGCGCTTTGGCGCAAACCCCTTCGCACCTTCGCGGGATCGGGCATTTACGCGGACATGAAACCGATCGGCTCAGCGCCCTTGCCACTGAAATAAATGCCCTGGGTGGCAAGGTGATTGAGGAACCAACATCATTGCGCCTCATTCCGGCACCTTTGCAAGGCGGTACTTTTCACACCTACGAAGATCACCGCATGGCAACTGCCGGTGCGATCTTAGGACTTCGAGTTAAAAGAATTACCGTAGAAAATATTGAGACCACTGGGAAAACTCTCCCGAATTTTGCGCACCGCTGGGAAGAGCTGCTTCATAAGTGATGGCACATAACCTCGATGAAGACGACGTTCGAATACGACCGGGTAAGTCCAAATCGCGACCACGCACGAAGGACCGCCCCAGTTTTGACAATATGTTCTTCGGTTCGGTCTCAACGGTGGACCGCGGACGTTTCACGGTAAACCCCGAGGGCGTAGCCCAGATTCTTTACGCCGTCAAAGCCCGCGAACTCGGGCGCAAGGGTCTGGTCGTGGGTGATCGGGTAGCCATGGTGGGTGATCCCGACGGCGGAATCGACCACCAGGTGCGAATTGTTCGAAGGGAACCTCGATCAACCGAATTACGACGAACCGCAGATGACAACGATCCGCAGGAGCGGGTGATAGTAGCCAATGCGGACCTGCTGGGAGTTGTCGTTGCTTCGGTCAATCCTGAGCCGCGAATTGGGTTTATTGACCGCGCAATCGTGGCGGCCATGGATGCTGGTGTCACACCATTTCTTGTGGTGACAAAATCAGATCTCAAGAATCCCCACGAATTGGTGCACGTGTACCAAGAACTCGGCATCCCAATTTTTGTGATAGCTAGTGGAATCGCTCCCACGTCCATTAAGGATTTTGTCCAAGGTCACACCAGCGTGCTCCTCGGCCACTCCGGAGTGGGCAAGTCAACGTTGATCAACGAACTCGCACCGGATGCAAACCGGATTACCGGGACCGTCAATGACCTCACGGGCAAGGGCAAGCACACATCAACCAGCGTGATCGCATTTCCACTACCGGGTGCTGACGGAATTGTTATTGATACACCGGGAATCAGGTCGTTTGGGCTCGCCCACGTCTCCCGTGAAACGATCATCAATGCCTATCCTGACCTGATGCGCTACACCCAGGGTTGTCCGCGTGCGTGCAGCCACAATGAGCCCGAATGCGCACTGATAAACGTCACCGACCACATCGTGCTGGAGCGAGTAAAGTCAATGCAACATCTACTTGCCGGGAACACTGCCATAGGAGTGCAATGAGTCAATTCCACACCGACCTAGAGTTTGCGCAGCACCTCGCCGACCAGGCCGATGCGATATCACTCTCGCGTTTTAACGCACGTGATCTTGATGTTCGACAGAAACCTGACCTGACTCCGGTGAGTGATGCTGATCTAGCCGTCGAAACGCGACTGCGTGAACTCATTACGGTGCATCACCCAGATGACAGCGTGATCGGTGAAGAGTTCGCTCACACAACCTTGGGCGAGCGCACTTGGATCATTGACCCGATTGATGGGACCAAGAATTTTGTCCGTGGCGTACCCGTGTGGGCGACCTTGATTGCCTTGCGTGAAGGCAACCAGATCACGCTCGGCGTGGTGAGTGCTCCAGCACTTCATCGCAGATGGTGGGCGGCACAAGGCCAGGGGGCTTGGGTTCGCGAACTTGCAAATGAGTCCCCCAGGCGACTGCACGTGAGTTCGGTCCAAAAACTCGTTGACGCTTCATTTTCTTTTTCCGACCAGATCGGATGGAATCCAGAGCAGTTCACCGCCGTGTGCGCGGCAACGTGGCGTCATCGGGCTTACGGTGATTTCTGGTCGCATACATTACTGTCCGAGGGTGCTGTTGATCTCAGCGCTGAACCTGCACTTGCCCTGTACGACTACGCGGCTTTGTTGCCCATCGTTAACGAAGCGGGCGGAGTCGTTTCTCAATTTAACGGCGAGACTCTCCCCGTTCTCGACCACGAAGCTCATCCGTCGCTATTGTGCTCAAACGGATCCCTACACGAGGAATGTTTGAACTTACTTAAGCCCTAGACACAGGTCCCGAGAGTTGCCACACTAGGGAAATAACCCAAGGAGGCAAACATGAAAATTGCAACAATCCTTGCAGACAAGGGAAGCCATGTCGTTACGGTCGCACCCGATCACAGCATTCAAGCACTTTTAACCCTTCTATCCCGGCACAACATTGGGGCCCTCGTTGTTTCCACTGATGGGAACACCATCATCGGAATCGTCTCCGAACGCGACATCTTGCTCGCCCTGGCCCGCGGTGCGTCGGATATGGGCGACCCTGTCTCAGACATCATGAAAACCGAGGTTTTTGTGTGCGCACCCGAAGCAAATATTGACGAACTCATGACGGTCATGACCGCGCAACGAATTCGACATATTCCGATTACCTCAGACAGTGGTGAATTGATGGGGATCGTCAGTATCGGAGATTTAGTCAAGGCACGCTTAAGCGAACTGGAAACGGAGCGCGCCGCCCTCGTCGGCTACATCACTCACGGCGGGTAGTACGAAGCTTCACGCCACCAACCGGTCGAATCGTCACGAGCGGGTCACTCTCCGGCAAGCCCCCGCCAGCCGGATAACTGAACGTTATTCGTTCGCACAAACTTGCCAACATGATGACCCCTTCGACATAGGAAAAATCCTTACCGACACATTGACGCAGCCCGGCACCGAAGGGGATAAAACTCTCCCGCGGATACGCACCGAGAAATCGCTCTGGATTAAACATGTTTGGGTCACTCCAAAGATCTGGGTGCCGATGCAACAGGGCGGGACTCGTGATGATCAGCGCTCCGGCCGGAATGGCGTGTCCATCAATGACATCGGCTGCAAGTGCTTTTCGAGAGATCAACCAAGCCGGCGGATACAGCCGGAGTGTTTCATTGAATACCGCCTGGGTGTACGGCATCTTCCTGAGTTTTGAGTCAATATCGGCACCCGTCGCCGCACGTGCTTCCCGTGCAACCCGATCCTGTGACTCTGGGTGAGCGGCCAGCAACGCCAGGGACCAGGAAAGTGCACTGGCTACAGTCTCATGTCCGGCGATAATAAACGTCACGATTTCATCGCGGACGCCATCAAGATCAATCTCAGAAGCCGAAATCGCCTCCAGTAAGAGGTCGATAAATTTGCGGTTCCCGTTGGGACGGATCCCTGAATTGAGATCTTTGCGGGATGCCACTATTGAGGCGACCGCGGTGTCGAGTGTTCGCAGGCTCGACTTGAGAACCCGATTCCCCGGAGTTGGGATTGCTTTAGGTGGAGCCAGTGGAACGCGCGCTCTCTTAATCACAATTTCGAGTGCTTCCAGAGTTGCAGCCGTGATCACGTTGGCGTCGGAACTCAGGTCAGAGCCAAAAAGAAACTCACCCACTACTTCGAGGGCCGCATTTAACATGAATTGATCAATATCGGTAACGGTTCCTGGACCTTCACGGTCTATCTCAAGGAGCATCCGATCGGCAGCCTGATGTGTCACCGGGATTAAATCGTCTAGCGCATTTTGGTGAAATGCCGGTTGAATGATTGGCCTTCGCTCACGCCACAGGTCAGTATTTGCGGTGAGCAGACCGCTTCCGGTTACCAAGGATAACGCCCGATACTGGATGGTGGACTTATCGTAATTTTTTGCATTGTTGACCAAGACCTGTCGAACACCGGTCGGTGAATTCACCAGGTAGGTCGGCGGTTTTGGGATGGGAAACTGAACGACGTCTCCGTGCTCACGCCAAGATTTAAAGAGAAACTCAAGGGGGTTACGTCGAATTAAGCCAAAATTTTTGAGCATGGCTGGTCCTAATGGCCCCGGCGCAGTCGCCGGGGTCCCCAGGAAATGATCTGGCATTAAGCCACCGGTAAGGCGGACTGCGATTCAATGCGACCGTAGAGCGTTGATCGTTGAACGAGGGTCCGACCGAGTGGTTCAACGACTTCACGGAATTGGGAATCGGAGATTCCTTGGCCGTGACTTGCCCCGGCCGCGCGCGAAATATTTTCGTCCATCAACGTCCCACCAAGATCGTTGACTCCGGCCTGAAGTAATTGTTGGGCCCCACGTGGACCGAGTTTGACCCACGAGGCCTGGATGTTATTGATCGTGCCGTGGTAGGCGATCCGGCCAACCGCATGCATCAAAATCGTTTCCCGCCACGTAGGTCCACGACGAGCACCTCGCTTGAGATAGATCGGGGCGGCCATGTGTACGAACGGCAGCGGAACAAACTCGGTAAAACCACCCGTGCGAATTTGCAGATCACGCGTCGCCACGATGTGCTTAGCCCAATGTTCGGGTCGCTCAATACTGCCAAACATGATCGTGACATTTGATCGAAGACCCAGTGAATGCGCAATTTCATGCACATCGAGCCACTGTTGGGATGAAATCTTGTCCGGACAGATCACCTTACGAATATCATCGGAAAGAATCTCTGCTGCCGTCCCGGGGAGTGAACGCAACCCTGCCTCTTTGAGCCGCGCGAGATATTGCTCAACGGGCTCAGCCAGACGTTTCGCGCCTTCAAAAACTTCCAGGGCCGTGAAACCGTGAATGTGCATTGACGGAACGGCCTCTTTAACCACCCGCGCCACATTGATGTAGTAGTCACCATCAAAACTCGGATGGATCCCACCCTGCAAACACACTTCGGTGGCGCCCAATTCACTCGCTTCAATCACCCGGCCAGCGATCTCAGAGTCGCTCAGCAAATAAGGCTTACCACGTAGGTTGAGTGAGAGCGGCCCTTTTGAGAACCCACAAAATGTGCACTTAAATGTGCACACGTTCGTGTAGTTGATATTACGGTTGCGAACAAATGTCACTTCATTTCCGTTTACAACTTCGCGTAGTTGGTCAGCGACCGCTGCGATCGCGATGACATCCCTTCCTCGAGCCCGAAAAAGGGTAACAATGTGTGATTCATCAATCATCTTGCCAGCTAAAGCTTCATCTAAGATCTCGCTGATATTTGGTGAGACCGGTCCGGCTGCACCCTGCCCAATGAGGATCGGCGGCGCCGTATCAGCGCCTGAGTACCACGCGCTCGACCGGCGACCGATCTGAATCACTTCGGCGCCTGTACCAACGTTGACGGCATCTTCATATTTCTCGGGGAAAGTTGCACCGTCGTCATCGCGCGCGAACCCGTCGGCATCACTTCGATCCATGACAGCAAAATGCAGCTCAGGGGCAATCCACTTGTGGGCATCACGCACAAACTCCGGGTAAATCGTTAGCCTGGAAACAAGTGTTCGACCACTTGCTTCAACTCGATCTCGGAGCAGGTCCAGGGAGGGCCATGGTTTTTCTGGGTTCACGAAGTCTGCGGTGATCGGAGAAATTCCACCGAGGTCGTCAATCCCGGACTCAATCAAGGCGTCGAGGTCATCACTCAAATTGGGTGGTGCCTGCAAATGAATGCTGGCGGGCAGAATCCCGCGGGCTATCCGAATTGTTTCCAATAGTTCGGCCGGCGAGCACGCGGGCCAATTTCTCATTTCGGTGTCCTCTTTTGGTACAAAATTTTGCACGATTACTTCTTGAACGTGCCCATATTTTTCGTGAGCCGCGGCAATTGCTTCCAACGCTTCCACTCGATCTGCGACCGATTCGCCAATTCCAATTAAAATGCCGGTGGTAAATGGAATCTTGAGTTCCCCAGCAGCGTGCAGGGTTTCCAATCGTCGCTCAGGTGTTTTATCCGGTGCCCCGCGATGCGCGGCCAGATCTGGATTGAGGGATTCAATCATCATGCCTTGACTCGGTGAGACCGTGCGCAGAAGCGCTAAATCTTCATGGGACAGCGCCCCGGCATTTGCGTGTGGAAGGAGTCCACTCTCCGCTAAAACGGCAGCCGCTGCGACCGCGAGGTAGGCAATCGTGCTGACGTAACCGTTGGTGTCAAGCCAGGCTCGTGCCTCTTCGTAACGAAACTCGGGGTACTCCCCTAACGTGAATAGCGCCTCGTGACAACCAGCCGCCGCTCCCGCTCGAGCCACCTCGAAAATTGATTCAATAGTGAGGTAGGGACTTTCCACCCGGTGCGGACTTTTGGCAAATGTGCAGTACCCGCAACGGTCACGGCAGAGCGAGGTCAGGGGGATAAAAACCTTCGGTGAGTACGTGATAATTCCATTCACCGCACTACCCTCTCACTACCCCGGGATAGTCGCCCCGTGAGGTCGGCAGTGAACCCTGCTGCAGGTTAGCCGATGACGCGGGCAGGAGCGGGATTGTATTCCCGCACGCTTGCCCGCGAAGCAATAAAGGTCCAGCCGGGTTCGCGCTGGGGCGCACTCGAGGGCACAATGTTCAGACCAGCCTGGTGGGCATTGGCAAAATCGTCGTCGACAACAGTGACGTTTGTTCGACCAAAGCGCTCCAACATGGAGACTACGGCCGCCGCCCGATAACCCGAACCGCAGTGCACGTAGACGTCTTTATCCAGCGGGATCTCATCGAGGCGATCAATGACTTGATAGAACGGAATGAACATTGCTCCATCAACATGGCCGGCCTCCCACTCCAAGATCTGGCGGGTATCAATCACCATCGCATCAGGATTGGCGGCCCACTCATTTTTCAGGGCGTCAAAATCAATCCGCCGAGTAACCGCCAAGGTTTCACCGGTGGCAATCCAGGATCCGGGTTCACCAACAGTTTGCGCCTTCGGTGGTGACATTCCAACTCGCATCAGATCGCGCATCGCCTCTTTAACGTGTTCCATGGTTGCGCCAACCAACAAAATGGGTGTTCCCCAGGGGATCATCCAGGCGAGATAACTAATGAACGAGCCGTCCAGACCAAAATTGACCGCTCCCGGAATATGTCCTTGGCTAAAGACTTCACGTGAACGTAGGTCAACAATCCATTCCCCACGGCCAATTGCCGCACCCAACATTTCCGGGTCCGCACGCTTGGGAATGTCGAAATTGGCAGCGGTTGAACCGGCGGCATTTGCCGGACCCACATGTGCGTAGTAGGCCGGGAATACATCCAGAGCGTTCACGGTGACATCAACGAATTCATTTTCCTGATGAATCAGGGCCGGGTTTGTCAACTTCTCTTTGTCGATTGTGGATTGGGAACCACCGGCTGCTTGGGTTGCCGCACAGAATGAACCGAACCCGTGGGTCGGAAAGACGCCGGTGTCACCGGATAGGTCGACAGCGAGACGCTGAACCGATGTCCATTGGTCATGCGCCTGCTGCAGAGTGAGCTCGGGTGATACTAAGTCGGGTCGACCCACGCTGCCAAAAAGCATGGAACCGCCCGTGAAGACCACCCCTATGCCTCCTCCGCGTGAAACGGCAAAAGAAATGTGATGTGGCGTGTGCCCCGGTGTATGAATGACATCAACGGTTAACCGACCGACTGTGAAGTGATCACCGTTGGTGACCGATTGCACATACGGGTCACCGGAGTAGGCAACCTCAGCGTCCCGAGGAAGGACGTAAGTGGCCCGGTGCCTGCGAACGAGTTCTAGACCACCGCTTACATAGTCGTTGTGTATATGTGTCTCGGCTACGTGGGTCAGCTTCAGGCCTTGTTCGGCGAGTACTCGCTCAACTCGATCAATATCGCGTTGAGGGTCTACAACGAGGGCAACGAGACCGTCGTGCACAACATAACTGCGATCCCCCAGTCCCGTTGAATCAATCACTACTACATGTGGCGCACCCAATGAAGTCATTGTTTTCCCATCTACTT
>Ga0209284_10002983_pt1 | contig 21786 bp, 13 predicted proteins | sample FRY03_FD_187211 | JGI IMG/M metagenome (GOLD analysis project Ga0209284, IMG submission 187211) | Freshwater microbial communities from Lake Fryxell liftoff mats and glacier meltwater in Antarctica - FRY-03 (SPAdes) (version 2) | ecosystem: Environmental > Aquatic > Freshwater > Ice > Glacier...
GTTGGTTACCATGGATCGCAGAACACAGATTTTATTGGTTAAAAGTGCGGTTTTTGGCATCAGTTCGCAGACATTTAAGCCTGGGGTCGCTGTGCTGATGGGTTTAAATGGGCCTCGGATTTCTAGCGGCGCTTCTGGTTTTGGGTCCCAAGTTTCGTGCTGCGGGGGCCCTCCGGTTACATACAGAAATATGCACGCTTTTGCTTTTCTTTCTTTCGAAAAATGAAAGTTCGAACCGTTTGCAGAATTGAGACCCATTCCCAAGAGGCCTAGGCCACCTAAACTAATCCAATCACGGCGGTTCATTCCGTCACAAAGTCGGGTTGTTTTTTCACTCGGAAAGAAAATCATTTTTTCTCCATCTGGTAGGTTTGTTAAATCTACTATGATTTCTTCTAGTAAGCAAGGAATAACGGTGCATTGAGTAAAAGCGACTGGGATTTAATTTTATTTGAGGTGAAATATTGATGAATGAACTTGTTATTGGCACTAAGAACCGGTCGAAACTTAAAGAGATCAAAGAGATTTTTGCTGATCTGCCTTTAAATTGCCTTGATCTATCAAATTTTCCTAATTGCGTAGAAGTTGAAGAGGATGGTTCTTCGTTTGAAGAAAACGCGCGAAAAAAAGCCTCCGGCTATGCTTTGCAGACAGGAAAATGGGTTTTAGCTGAGGATAGTGGTTTAGTTGTACCGGTTCTTCATGGTGAACCGGGGATTCATTCGGCAAGGTATGCAGGCGGTCACGGCAACGATAACGCTAATAATTGCAAGCTATTGGAGGCTTTAAAAAACTTTCCTGTTGAGAAACGAGATGCTTTTTATGTTTGTTCAGCTGCTTTGGCCAATCCAAGGGGCGAGGTGGTTGGTTCCGCAGAAGGAAAGTGTTTTGGCACAATTATTGCCGATTATTTAGGGCAGGGCGGTTTTGGCTATGATCCTTTGTTCCTCGTTCTGGAATATCATCAGACTTTTGGCCAATTAACTTCCCTTGTTAAGCATTCTATAAGCCATCGATGCAGGGCTTTATCTCTGATCCGCCCTTCGATTTGGCGAAATTTGATTAAAACTTAAGACCCTTATTTGCTTGTTTTTACTGAAGATATTGTTTATTTTGGCTTATAGTGTTTGACCCCTGTTTGATTTTCCAATAAACTACCCTCTTCGATGAATTATTGGTTATTATAAGGCATCGTTGTTCGATCCTAATAAGATATTTTGTAAGCTTAAGGTATTTTTATCATTTGCTGATACAATATCTAAGCGTATTGTTTAAAGAAGGCGTGACTCTAAACATCTGTATAAAGTGGGAGAGTGTTGCGTGGCGATTGTCCAAGTAAAAGATCTTATCGAAGCGGGCGTTCATTTTGGTCATAGGGCCAGTCGTTGGAATCCTAAGATGAGGCCGTATATTTACGGTAAACGAAATCTTATCCACATTATTGATTTACGCGAAACAGTTCGTGGTCTTCTTCGGGCCTTCCGATTTCTTACCAAGCTTTCTGCTTCTGGTAGCCAAATTCTTTTTGTTGGTACTAAGCGACAAGCGAAAGATACCATTGAAACTGAAGCACGCCGATGTGGTATGCCATTTGTTTCCGAGCGTTGGTTGGGCGGTACTTTAACGAACATCCGTACGATTCGCGACCGTTTAAAAAGATTAGCTGAACTTGAAGCTATGTGGCTTCCCTCTTATGAAAATCCTTCAAAGGTTGATTTGCCTGCGTATATTAAAACAATGCTTAACCCATCGGGTAAGTTAGATATTCATAATGCGCCAGAATCTAGCATTATTCGAAGTTACAGTAAAAAAATGGTTTCTAATTTAAGTCGTGAACTTTCCAAGATTCAAAGAAATCTTTCGGGTGTTCGCGAAATGAGTAGGCTTCCTGATGCGTTGGTTTTGGTTGACCCTCGCAGAGAAAACATTGCAGTTAAAGAAGCAAAGCGTATGGGTATTGCTACCATAGCTTTAATTGATACCGATAGTGATCCAGATGATGTCGACCTTCCAATTCCAGCAAATGATGATAGCATTCGTTCGGTAGAATTAGTACTTGCAAAGCTTGCAGATGCAATTATTGAAGGCAAAGCAGCGCTTGCAACCGAACAATCATCATCCTTAAGGCCACGCCCTGCTCCAAGTGGTACCTCAGGTACCGTTCGGGCCCCTGCGGTTGTTGATTAATCTCTTTTATAGTTTTAATTCGTTCAAGTTAAGGTTAACTTTAGGTGGATTTAGTATGAGTGCAATTTCTGCTGCTACAGTCAAATCACTTCGTGATCGAACCAATGCCCCAATGATGGACTGCAAAGTCGCATTAACCGAGGCTAACGGTGATATTGAAGCAGCCGTTGCTATTTTGCGCAAGAAAAATGCGTCGATAATGGCAAAGAAGGGCGACCGAGAAACAGCCGAAGGTCGGGTTGCATTTCATATTGATGCAGCTAAAAAAATTGCTTGCCTTATTGAGGTTCGCTGTGAAAGCGGCCCGGTTACTAATAGCGAGCATTTTGTAAGCCTTGCTAATGATTTAGCCTCACAGGTTGTTGTTTCGAACCCTGCTTGTGTTACTTCTTTGGTTGCCCAAGATTTTCATAAGGAACCTGCCCGTAAAGTTACGGATCGTATTTCAGATGTGGTTGGCTTGATTCGTGAGAATATGAAGCCTGCACGATTTACCAGGCTAGAAGGTGGCCTTTTTGGTACCTATATTCATCACGACGGCACAGTTGGTGTTTTGATTCAGGTTGAAGGTGCTACAATTAATGATGTTGCTTTGCGAGATGTTTGTATGCATATTGCAGCGAAAAATCCAGTTGCGGGAACCCGCGAAGAAATCAGTCAAGATGTAGTTGACCGCGAAATGGAAATCGCTCGGACCCAAGCTGCCGCCACTGGGAAACCCGCCAATATCATTGAAAAAATTGCTGAAGGCAAAGTAAAAACTTGGTTTGCCGATAATGTCTTGCTCGAGCAGCCCTTTGTTAAAGAAGAAAAGAAAACCGTTGGGGAAATTCTTTCTGCTGCTGGTTTAAAATTTGTTCGTTTTGTGCGTTATAGGGTTGGGGAATTGAGCTAATTAATCTTTCTTTTAAAGTTTACTTACCACTTAAAACTCTTTCTCTTCCCTGTGAAATGGAATTGAGATGAGTCTTATTTTTTCTTATCAAGCTAATCCTAAAGTTACTTTTCTAGGGGCTGCTGGAACCGTTACCGGTTCTATGCACCTACTTCAGTGGAAGGATTTTAACTTCCTTCTCGATTGCGGATTAGAACGCGATAAAAAACCTGCTCTTAAAGATGATGAATTCCCCTTCGACCCCGAAGTTATCGATGCGGTTATTCTTAGTCATAACCATTCTGATCATTGTGGAAAATTGCCTGCCCTTGCTAGAAAAGGCTTTCGTGGCCAAGTTTACTGCACCCCTGCTAATAAAGATTTACTGGGCGTGGTTCTTAAAGATTCTGTCAATATTCAAGAAAAAGAAGCCAAGCTTAAGAACAAACGCGGTGCCCCTAGTTCTAATGATGCTTTTTCTATTCTCGACCGATGTATCCCCATTGAATATGGGAAGACATCTGAAATTCGTAACGGCGTAAATATTTCCTTTCACGATTCTGGCCATCTCCTTGGCTCTGCCATTACTCAGATTTCTTTGGGTAGTGGGGATAATGTCATCCGCATTACTTACACCGGAGATCTTGGTAGATTTGGTATGCCCTTTCATGCTAGCCCGTCGCCTGTGCCTGCTGCAGACCTTCTGATTTGTGAAAGCACCTATGGTGGGAAACTGCACGACAACCAAGAACAAATGTCTACAAAGCTTGGCAACATTATTCGCGAAACCGTTAAAAGGGGTGGCAAGATTCTCATTCCCGCTTTCAGCCTTGGTAGAACGCAAATGCTTCTCTACTACCTTGAAACTTGGATGGAGCAAAACAAGATCCCACGGACTCCTATTTATCTTGATAGCCCACTGGCTGTCGAAATAGGTCGCATTTACAAAAAACATTCCAAACGCCTTCCTGTTAAATGGAACTCAGAATCCAGTAATGTGATTATTCTCGATTCTTGGGAAGAGGCACAAGCTGCTAGTTTTGATCCCGAGCCCGCCATTATCGTTGCTTCCGGTGGTATGTGTGAAGGTGGGAAAATTCTTTCTCATTTAAAAAATCACCTTGATGACCCTCGTTGCAGTATTGTTTTGGTTAGCTTTCAAGCCGAGTCGACTTTGGGAGCTAGGCTTCTTGAAAAGAAACCTTCTGTTTATTTTCACGGAAAAACTTGGAACAAGTGGGCTGAAATTCACGAAATCAAAGGCTTTTCTGGCCACGCTGACCAAGGCGATTTCAATAAACTTCTTGGACCAATTATTAAGGACACCAAGTTCGTTCGGCTGGTACACGGCGAACCCGAATCCGCCAAAGCTATGTCCAATGCACTTTCTAAGTTAGGGTTCAATGATGTTAAGCCAGTGCGAAGAGGAGAATCTGTAACCTTGGTTTGATATGCATTTTTTGGGTGAACCCGATGCTTAGGCGCATTTATCTTATCAGGCACGGTGATGTTGATTATTTTACCCCCGAAGGTAAGCCCGTTTCTTTTCTAGAGGCGACTTTAAATAGTTATGGAATTGAGCAAGCCTCTGCCTTGACTGAACTTCTTGAACCAATAAGTTTTCAAAAGCATATTCATTCTGGCCTGCTACGAACTAAACAAACATTAAAGATAGTATTAGGTAATAAATCAGTGAATTGCATCGAGTGTACCGGTTTTCAAGAAATTAAACCTGCTGCAATTCTTAGCCACCCTGATACAGGTTTCGAAGAATGGAAGTCCTTTTTTTTGAATGCACTTGGGCCAGGGCTTTCTTTTAATTCTCGATTTATGAATGGGGAAACTTTCTTAGATTTCACCACCCGAGTTAACCATGCCCTTGATAATTTATTGTTGGATGAATCTTGGAACAATGCCTTGGTGGTTGCTCATAGCGTTGTAAATCGCTGGATACTTTGCAGATTTCTTGGAATGGGACTAGATGGTATTGCTTCCTTGGAACAAGATTATGGTTGTATGAATATCATCGATCTTTACCCCAATGGTTTGAAGTTAGTTCGCCTTATGAATTACACGCCGGTTGACCGGGCCAAAGTTAACCTTCGTAAGCACACCTTGCAAATGCTTTTAGATCAAGCTATCAAAGCAAAAAAAACAGAAAAATTGAAAGAGTGAAAAGGTTGTTTTCAAGCTGACATTTTGGGAAGATTTGGTTTATAATTAGCTATTACTTGAATTTGAATTTGGAAATCACCTTATGTTTTATCTTTTTGTTTGGGTTATTTTGCTGCAAATAAGTTTGCTAATTACCCCATTAGCTGCCCAAGAAACTTTAGCATTTTGGCATTTTGGCTCGGAAGAAACGACTCGTTTAGAATCGGTTGGTGGTGTGCACCGCGATATCGTAGGGCCAAGGCCCCCGATGTTCCCCGATTTTGATCCATCCAATACCGCTGTGAAATTTGATGGTAAAGGGTCTCGGTTCGTTCTTAAAGACCCTGGCAACAATAGTTCCTTTGATTTTACTAATAAAGATAGTATAACTCTTGAATCTTGGGTTAATTTACCCCAAATCAACAAGAATGAAAATCTTTACATCATTGGAAAAGGTCGAACTTATTCCCCGGGCTTTCCTAAAGAAAACCAAAACTGGGCTTTAAGGGTCCGTGAACTCGATGGCTCCACCCGTGTTAGTTTTCTCTTCTTCAGTCAGCCTACAAAAAATGATAAAGGTGATTGGCATCGCTGGACCTCAAAAACAGGTTTTAAAGCTGGCTCAGGCTGGCACCACCTTGCTGTGACTTATACCTTTGGTAAACCCGATTCAATTTCTGGATGGCTGGATGGCAAAAAGATTTCAGGCGCTTGGGATATGGGTGGCCCTACCTCGAATCCCCCCGTTAATGACAACGACGATATCTGGATTGGTTCTTCGATGGGTGGTTCTATAAGCAATAGTTTTCGGGGGTCACTTGACGATGTTGCAATTCATCGTGGTGTTGTTGCAGATGCGATTTTGGAGAAAAGATTCAGACGAGTAGGCCCTGAACAATCTGTAGTTAAGGTTGATACTTTTATTGCGCCTGAACAAGTAGGGAAAAATAGCGTCGCTATTCAACTTTACGAGGGATGGGATTCGATCGATTCTTGGCCCAGTTCTAAACAGGATTTTTTAAAACCCGTTATTTCCTATGATCTTCCTTTCTTTGCTTTTCATCGTATTCCTCTCAGGTATGACCAATGGGGCATTCGCACAAACTGGCAAGAAACCGTGGTTTTACGCGCCTCTTCTGAAGTTATTGTTCCTGCAGGTTCACACGAAATTCTTGTTCGCTCTAAAGGGGCTGCTCGTCTTTGGATTGATGGCAAATTACTTTGTAAAACCCCTAATCATAATAAAGAAACAGGGGGCCACGAAGCGGTCAAGCCTGTTCCACCTTTACCTGCGGCGGGGGCAAGGCAAGTTGGTTATGGTGATCATGAGGTGTTGGTGAAATTTGCAGCAACTTCGGGCAAGCATCAATTTGTTTATGAATCCTTGGTGGGGGGTAAAAAGTTTCGCCACGATACCGGGGAAGCTTCTGTTGCTATTAGGCTTCAAGGTGAAACTCAGTTTAAAATAGTGCAACCTAACTTGATTAATAATCCTGGTGCTGAACTTGGCAATGATTTCTTTCTTATCGATTCGGATTGGCACAACCGTACTTTGAAATTGGAACTCGATCTTGTTTCGATTGATGACTTTACAAGAAGAGAACTTGCTTCCAATCAAAATCAGTATTGGGCTAAACGATTAGAAAATTCCAAAGCTTGGGCTAGGAATAATCCTGCACCTTCGCCCCCAAAGGCTACAAATTTAAAACTGGTTAATAATGAAATTGATCTTTTTCTTGCTGCAAAAGTAGACCAACAACTTAAACAATCACAAGATGAAGTAGGATCAGAATTTCATTCTAAAATCCTACCCATTCTTAGCCAGAATTGTTTTAGATGCCATTTCGAGAAGTCAAAAGGTGGAGTAAAATTACATTCTTTAGAGGAAGCTGTTAAATCTGGTGATTCGGGCAAACCCAGCATTGTCAAAGGGGCCCCAGAAAAATCTTTCTTAATCCAAAAGGTTAGGGGCATTGCTACCGAAAGAATGCCACCCAATGGAAAAGGACTTTCCGAACAGGAAATTGCTTCCTTAGAAAAATGGATAAAAGCAGGTGCAGAATATCCTTCCAACTCTGTTGCTGCAAAAAATCTTGTCTTTGCTCCGGTTCTTGATGATGCTTCTTTTCTACGCAGAGTTTTTCTCGATACCGTTGGGGTTCCTCCAACGCCCTCTGAAATTCGTGATTTTCTTGCAGATAAAAATCCATTAAAACGAAATGTAACCATTGATAAACTTTTAGCTGATTCGAGATTTGCAGATCATTGGGTAAGTTATTGGCAAGATGTTCTTGCTGAAAATCCGAACATCTTAAAACCAACTTTAAATAATAGTGGACCATTCCGTTTCTTCATTTATGAAGCTCTTCGTGATAACAAACCTATGGATCGTTTTGTTACCGAACTTATCTTAATGAAAGGAAATATTTACCTAGGAGGCAGTGCCGGGTTTGCACTCGCTGCGGATAACGATGTTCCTATGGCTGCAAAAGCTCATGTCCTAGGCACCGCCTTTCTTGGGGTCGAAATGCAGTGTGCTAGGTGCCACGATTCTCCTTTCCATTCAACCACTCAGAAAGATCTTTTTCAAATTTCAGCAATGCTGGATCGAAAAGTTTTGGTCCTTCCAAAAAGTAGTACCGTGCCGGCTGGTTTTTTTGAAAAGAAAGAGCGTGAATCCTTAATTAAGGCAACCTTGAAACCTAATCAGAAAATCGATCCCGAATGGCCTTTTTTAAATATTGCCAAGCCTGATATTGCCCAAGATTGGCTACTCCAAATTGGCGACCATCGCGAGAAACTTGCCGCCATTATTACTCTTCCTCAAAACCAACGCTTCGCTAAAGTTTTGGTCAATCGTTATTGGAAGAGGTTGATGGGTACTGGGATTGTTGAACCTGCTTTTGATTGGGAAAATCGCATTGCAAGCCACCCCGAACTTCTTCAATGGCTTGCTAATGAGTTTGTATCTTCCGGATTTCAGGCAAAATCTGTCATTAAGCTTATTCTGAATTCTCAGGCTTACCAGCGAGAAGCGAAAGGTAATAACTTCCTTGCCTCTGCGGACAAACGGTTTTTTATCGCACCTGACCACAGAAGAATGACCGCTGAACAAGTTGTCGATTCTCTTTTTGCTGCCTCCGGAACACTTATGAAAGTTGAAGAAATTACCTTCGATTCCGATAGCAGGCAACCTGCTGACCGAATGCTTAACCTTGGTGTGCCTAAGCGAGCTTGGCAATACACTTCTCTTTCTAACGAACGCGACCGACCCAGCCTTGCTCTGCCTAGGGTTCAAGCCGTCATTGATGTGCTAGAAGCTTTTGGTTGGCAAGGTGCTAGGCAGAATCCAATTACTGATCGCGAGACTTCTCCTCACCTGTTACAACCTGCTATTCTCGCCAATGGCACTCTTTCGTCTTGGATTAGCAGGCTTTCTAACGATAGTTTTTTAGCCAACTTGGCAATCAATGCTAAAACCCCTGAAGAACTGGGCGATGAGATTTATTTACGATTTCTTTCCAGACTTCCTTCCCCCGAGGAAAAATCTAAACTTTTGGAAATGATCGAACCTGGATTTGTCTCCCGGATTAAAACCACTGTTCCTAAAAGTAGCTTTTCTAATAACAGGTTACCCCGTATTTCTTGGACTAATCATCTTGTTGAAGAAGCTACTAATGTAAAATTAGAAATGGAAAAACGCGCTCGAATGGGAGACCCTCCTTCTGATAGGCTTGATCCTTATTGGCGAGAGAGGTTTGAAGATATTATTTGGGCGCTGTTTAATCTACCTGAATTTGTTTATATACCTTAATAGTTTTAAGTTTGGAACTTATAATGATACCACTTCCTGATCGCAGAAAATTTATTGCATCTAGTTCAATGCTTACTTTGGGCGGATTGGCCCTTTCCTCTGATACAAGCCCTCTTCCAATTCTTGGTAAAGCTGAACATTGTATTTTTATTTGGCTAGGTGGCGGTATGAGCCAGATCGATTCTCTCGATCCCAAGCGCCTTGGTGATCCCAAATTAAAAATCCCCGGTTCTTATTACAAGCCTATTGATACCTCGGTTAAGGGCGTTCAGGTCTCTGAGCATTTTTCTAAAATTGCTCCTCTTTTAGATCGAATGACTATTATTCGTTCGATTCACCACGATGTCATTGATGAACATGCTGCCGCGGTTAATCGTATGCATACGGGTAGAACTGTTAGTGGAACGGTTATTTATCCTTCGATTGGATCTACCGTTGCCCGTGCTATAGGTGTTACGACCGAGGAAGCCCCAGCTTATGTTTTAATTGGATACCCTAATATAACTAGGGGCCCAGGTTTTCTTGGATCAAAATATAACTACCTTTACCTTACCGATACGGTAAGTGGCCCTGCGGGTCTATCTCGCCCAGAATTGATTACTGCAACTAGGCAAAAGGGCAGGGAAGCATTGCTTACCGAGCTTCGTAAAGTAAACAAGATTGCAAATAAAGATAAATCCATTGAGGATTATGAATCTGCATTGGAGCAAAGTTTAAAGCTGAGTGGTCCCGGGTTTACAAAGGTCTTTAACCTTGCAGAAGAAAGTGGAAGTCTTCGTGATTCTTATGGAGGTGAATTTGGCCAACGCTGTTTACTTGCCCGCCGTTTGGTCGAACGAGGTGTTAGGTTTGTTGAAGTTTCGCATAATCTGAATTTTTCAAATGGCACGGGTTGGGATGTGCATAATCAAGGTATAGAAAAACAGCACATTCTAATTCAAGAACTTGACCAGGCGATGGCAGCGTTGGTGCGTGATCTTGATGCAAAAAAGATGCTTGAAAAAACCTTGATTGTGATTAGCACAGAATTTGGCAGACCGCCTGAATTTGACGGGGGTGGTGGCAGGGGGCATCAGTCCAAAACTTTTAGCGTTCTTCTTGCGGGGGCTGGGTTAAAGCATCGGGGCGCTTATGGGGAAACTGATGAGCTTTCGAAAAAGCCTTTGCTTGATCTCGTGAGTGTTCCAGATTTTTTCGCAACCATCTATGCTTCCTTAGGAATTGATTACGCCAAAAACTTTTACGATGGCGATCGACCTGTGCCCCTTACCGATTCTGGTATTCCCCTCAAAGTGCTTTTTTAAAAAGTGAAAGTGTGAAAGTAAATGGTTAATAAAAAAAGGCAGATGACTAGCATCTGCCTTTTTTGTTTAAGGTAAAATTATGGCATTTCAAGGTGTTTATCTTCTACCATATGTCGAAGTTTGCGCATCGACCTAGCGTGAATTTGCCTAGCTCTTTCTTTCGTGATGCCAAATTGTTGCCCTATCTCTTCTAGAGAAGACGACTTTAGCCGCTCATCTAATCCTGCACGCATTTTTATGATCTCTCGTTCTCGCGGATCAAGGTACTCTAGTAATCGATTGATACTATGGTTGGCCCTTTCCTTTTGAGCAATCATTTCTTTTTCATCGGTTCGTTTGTCAATGGTCAAACTGAAAACTTCTTCGTTGCCGGTGACAAACCTTTCGCGGTGATGAATTTCAGTTGGTATGCTGCGGGCAAAATTCTTCATAATCGCCCAACTTGCATAGGTGCTGAACTTGAAGCCTCTGCCGTAATCAAACTTATCTACCGCCCGAATCAGCGACATATTTCCATCTGAAATCAAATCAAAGAAATTTTCAACCCGACCCGAATGACGCTTCGAAATGTTTACCACAAGCCTCATATTAGCATTGATAAGCTCATCTTTTACCAACTTCGATAGTTGGATTGAGTTTTCAATTTCATCGAGAATTTGGACTTTAATTTTGGAGTAGTCAGGTTCGGGCGGTGTAGAGCCTTCCTTGATGATGCTTTTTAATAGCTTATTAGCTTTGTACTTTAGAAAGTTAAGCTTACGGAAAAGGTGTTGTTCCTGTTCCTTGTTTAGTAAGGGAACTTCATAAAGGCTCGCTAATTCTTTAGGTGCATCTTTAGGAATTTTCATCCCTTTTCGTTTAGCTTCATATTCCTCTGCACCTGGCATTGGTGCAAGGATAGAGGCTTCCATATTTGCATCTAAAAAACTTGGGTTAGCGATAAAATCTATGCTTTGTTCGAGCAGTTTTTGTGCCCTTACTTCGTGTATCACCCGGTACATCGAAGTCCTGTTTCGTTGAAAGCGTTGGGCTATAATATCCACGGATTCACCTCTCTTGTAAGAATTAAAAATACTCTGCCTCGACGCAGGAGACAAAGGGTTGGTAAGGTCTGGAAACACCGCGTTCGCTGGATTGACACGATCATAATTTTTTATCGTATACCTTACCGTTTCCTGCGAACGATTCATTTTCTTGGCAATTCTAAAACTGATCTCGGTCAGGTTGGCTCTAGTCAAGCGAGCCATTCTATTTGCATCTTTGATAATCTTTTCTTTATCTTGGGATGAAAGTTGGGAAAACCCGCTTCCTTTTTCAATCCGTTCTTGGTTTTTCAAAACAAACCGCTCAATTTCACTTCTTGTGTAACCTAGTTTTCTTTTTCCATCTCGCACAATCTTCAAGCCAATTAAACCTAGTTTCTTCCAACGCCTTACCGTCTTGGTCGAAACATTCCAAAGCTTACTTACTTCTTCAACTGTATAAACTGCTTCAACAATGGGCTGACTACTGGCAAGCAGTTGAATCAGCAGGGGAAGATCGTGCTTTAGTTCCTGTCCCGTTATCATCAGATGAGGAAACGAATCGGGCCGATAACCAGTTATCCTAAAGCAGATCAACTGGTAGGGGTATTTTTTAGCTTCATCTACTTCTTGAAGAAACTTTTCCGCATTTTTTTGCTGTAGAGCTTTTCTGCTCACAGGCGTATAGCGCGTAAGTTGGTCTTCGAGAAGCATTAGGGCAGGGTGCTTGAAAATCACTTTAAGAATCCTTCCTTAAAACGAGTTAGCTTCTTTTGCGATGATTTCTCACCTCTTCGGAAATCCATCTCTTCTTGGTAGCTATATGTACTACGAGGCAAGAGGTGAAAAGGTTCGAATAATTTTTTCATATTGCCAACTTTATATTCGGTTTGACTGCTTACTTATTTCGAAGCGGTGAAAAAAATTAAAAACTTTATGCGCTTTATGCTATTAACTTCGTTGATTAGCTTTCTTGCGCAGAATTAACAATCAAACATAGGTTAAATAAAAGGGTTTGGTGTAAAAAGTAAAAGTTTTCTTAAAATTCTGCCTAGGTAAGTGTATAAAGTAGTGAACAAAAGGTGGAAAAGTGGGGTTGGGAATCAACGAAACCCACTTATTTCCCTCAAGTCTTTAACAAAAAAGTTCCCCATTCTTTTTTTAAGATAAACTATATTGTTTCTTGTTTTTCTTACCTTAAGTGTGGGTTTCTTATGATTAATAGACGCAACTTGTTTCAAAGTATAGGCTTAGGGCTTTTTGCTTCCCCTTTGATGGCTTCTGCCTATCAAACTCATAACCTAAGTGAAACTTTTTCTCCAGGTAACCGTTTTAGAATCACTTCTCGTACCGAACTTTCTGGCACTATGCAGCTAATTTCTTCCCCAAACTCTACTAAACAGCTTCTCATTAAAGGCTCGAGCCAAATTGAATTTGATGAAACCATCCTTGCTTTAGATTCTTCTTTCAAAGTTCAAAAATCAATTCGTGATTATCGCAAAGCCGAACTTAATCGCAACCTTGATGGTGATGCCCAGCAATCAACTCTAAGGCCCGAACTTCGCAAAATTGTTATCCTAAGAAAGGATTCTAAGAAAATTCCTTTCTCGAAAGAAGGACTGTTAACTTGGGATGAACTAGACTTGATTCGAACCGATGTTTTTCCTTGTGCCCTTCTTGGCTTGTTGCCTAGCCGATCTGTTTCCTTAAATGAAAACTGGATTGCAGCTAAAGATTCTATACAAGAACTTACCGACCTCGATGTGCTTCAATCCACCGAGGTTTCGTGTAAGTTAGATTCTGTCAACCTAGTTAATAATAGGCGGACTGCAAGAATCAGTTTTCTAGGAAAAGTGGCAGGGCTTAATGAGGATGGTCCTAATCAACAATTTTTAGATGGTTATCTTTTCTTTGATTGTGAATTGCGCCATCTATCATTTCTTTACCTTAAAGGTACCAGCATTTTAAAGAACAAAGAAGGCAAAGAAGTGGGCAAGATGGAAGGCCGTTATACCCTTACCAGTGAAGTTCTGCCTGCGGTTTCCCTTGATAATAAAGTTGTTGGGCAATACGAACCCGAGTCAGCGGATTTAAAGTTACTGCTTGAAAATAACCGAACCTTGTTCGCTTTTTCTTACCCCCGAGAATGGAAAGTTGCCTCGCAATCTTTGATGCAAGCAACCCTTGATTATTCGAATCAAGCGGGGTTACTCATTACCCGTGATAATACTAGGCGTTATGCTTTTTCAAATACTTACTTAAAAGAAACCTCTGAGTTTCTGCAAAAGCAACAAGCGAAAATTGAAAGTCATCAACCCATTCAAAATGTATTTGGGGTCATCGGGTTGGAATCATTTTCTTGGGATGTTCAAATTGCAGGGCAACGGGTTCATCTGCTTTATTTTGTTTACAAGAAAGGCGATGCTGTTTTTACACTTGCTTGTAGAATTCCCTTAGATAACAAAGTTATGCTCCGTAACGATATCGTTAGCATTGCTTCTTCCCTAAGGATAGTTCAGAAAAATGGATGAGATAGCAAAAGAAAATAATAATCAATTCGAGCAAGATTTTCGTTTCCCTAGTGGGAAGTGGACTGGGTTTTTTATTCAAAAGAACCCACCACTAGGAAAACAATGGATGGATCTTCTTTGTACTTTTAATGGCGGAATCCTTTCTGCAACAGGAAATGATGTTGTGGGTTCGTTTGTTTTTAATGGCGCCTACGACCTAATTACTGGTGTTTGCAAATGGAATAAAATTTATGTTGGCAACAAACTCCCAGTTTATTACGAGGGCTATAACGAAGGCAAAGGTATCTGGGGCACTTGGCTTCTTGAAATGAAAGAAAATCAAACTACCCTTAAGGGCGGTTTTCATATCTGGCCCGAAGGAATGGCGGTAACCGATGATGATCGATTATCAGCAGAGTTAGAAGTTCCGATAAAAAAAGAAAAGTTAAAGCCGATGTTGGTACCATCAGCTAAAACTATTTTCCCGGGATATTAACCAGGATGGGACCGCTTGCATAGCTTCGTTTAACCGTGAAATTCAGTGAAACATTGGCAAGCACGCAAATAGGAACTTCTTCAAACGCCTTGGCATCGGGTGCAACCTTGAGAAGGATTTTTCCTTTGGTTTCTTTTTCTGATAACGCAGTTTTGGCTCCGGTATCAAGCACCGTTACTCCGGAAGGCAAAGGGTTCCCAAAAAGGGTGCCCAAATGCTGATGCCTAACATCGAGGCTAACGCGTCCTTTATAATTTTCCGCCCGGACAATTTCGACATCAAGGGCAATAGTTTTTCCCGGTTCTAAAATGATTTTTTCAGGGGTTACTTTGACGCTAATAATATCGCGGTCTGGGGTAATAGCAATGATCTGAGTTTCTACGGGCCAAGTACTTCTACCCCCGCCAGGCATCTTTAATTCAGTCATCGGGGTAACTCTTTTTACAATTTCGTTTTCTTTGCCATCTTTGTCTTTATGCTTTCCCCGGGCGATGATATTTACAAGAGATGCTGCGGGCTTTGCATCTTTTGCACAAGAAAAAAGCAGCAACCCATCGTTTTGAGTTTCGGGTAGTGTCAGAGCTGTCATACTAATGCCTAAGGGCAGATTTTCAGCGGTAAAGGTTATCGGGCCTGAAAAACCCAAAGTTCTTTTTACCCTGACATACCAAGCGCCTGCCATGCCGGGGGCAATACCCGCTTTATCATCATCGCAGGTGATGGAAAAATCGGGCAATTCGGTATTCACATTCAGAACATAGTTAAAGCCTAACCCACCGCGGTTCAGTAAATCGCGTACGAGGATTTTGTATAGGCCATCTGCACTTGCGGTGAAGGAAAGTTGCGAATCCTTTGTTTGATTCGAAACATCATCGTTGGTTAAAATAACTTTACCTTTTTCATCGGTGATGCTAATGAAGCTGTCTAATTCTGAACCTAATCTTCGGGCCCGAATTTCTAAAATAATAGCTTCTCCTTTTTTAAGCCTTATAGGGTAGGTATCTGTTTCGCCTACTTTAGAAATCCGAGCGTTGATAGTGCAGGGGAATTGCATTTCAAGATTTGTTGCAGATTCTTCAGCTATCCTTAAATCGGAAATATAAATCGGGAAGGCGTTGCTTAACCCTAAGCTAGTTTTTATCTGAGTGTTTAGGGTGGTATTGCTGGGAAGGGGAAAAGAAGAAAGCCCTTCCAGAGAAACTAAAGAATTGGGCAGGTTAGCCCCGCCAACTTTGACTTGAAAAAGCCCCTTGGGCGAATGTGCTAACGGAAAGCACCAATTGACTTGAGGGCCGGCTGAAACAATAAGGTTATAAGGCATAATAAGGCTGGCTCCAAAATCAACATCGCGTACCACAACGGTAAAATCCCCAGTTGAATTGAATTGGTAACTTAAATTAGGGTCTGCGAAATGAAAGTCATCATTTGCTGCAAGTTCTCTGCCCGTGGAATCGTGGATGCTAATCATCGGGTCGATCGGAGTAAATTGGCTGTGCCTTTTGTAAAAGAGACGGTGCGAGATAACAGAAAAAGAAATAGTTTGCCCGGCCTTTGCGGAAAACTTGTAAGCATCAACTTGTTCCTTGGCACCTAAAATTCCGGAGACAACACAATTAAGCGGAATAACTTGTGCGGTAGCAAAATCTGCATGTAGAAGATTTTTTTCTTCAATGATGGGAAGGTCGGCTATAAAAATTTGACCAACCGTGGAAGCGCCAGAATTAGCAGCTACCCGGAATTCTCTTATGCCAGGCGAAGCATCTTTATCAACGGTAACTTTAATTTTCAGTTCATTATCTTTAGAAGCTCCAGAAATCCCCTCGGCTTTGATTCCTTTACCCGCAAAGAGAACTGCAATAGGATTTACCGGGCTGCTGGTTTCGCAAAAGACCGAAATAACGCTGGTTTTCCCTCGCTCTAATGCTGATGGAAAAGTATGGGTGATCTGTGGAAAGGATGTCTGTGCCTGAGAATCTTTTATGCAAAAGTTTGTATAAAAGGTAAGGACTAATGAAAAACTTATTAGTGATTGAAAAGAAATTCTCGGGTGTTGATAAGCGACCACAATAAATCCTCCAGCCCTTCTTTGGGGGTTTGAGCCAAGGCTAACTCTGCCAAGGCTTCTTTCTTTTCGCCGTCACGGGGCATTCGAGAAAGTGTTGCAAGGAACAATTCTTCAACTGCTTTATCTAAAGGTATCTTTTTAGCAATGAGATTTACAATTCTGCTATTTTTTTCTGAAAGCTTACGGTTAAGCAGATTTCCACTCATTAAAAGAAGAGCTTGCATCATATTGGCATTTTCACTTCTTTCGCATTCGCAGGTAGCAACCCTCCTAGGCCGGCCAAAAATGTCCATAAAGCTAGAAGCGAATTTACTATCGGGTAAAGAAATAGCACGGTATCCAAGTGGTACATCGGTGAATTTTTCTTGAGTACCACAAGCGAAATCCACCGCATCGAGAAGTTGTTCTGCAGTCATACGCTTGGCTCTAAAGTGGGTGGAGTAAACATTTTCGCCATCGGCATTGGAAGCAGGGTTGCTTTCACCTGCCAATTGATAAACTTGGGAATTCATCATGGTTCTAAGCAGATGTTTAATATCGTAATTGTTTTTTATTAAATCTGCAGCGAGTGCGTCCAGCAATTCTGGGTTAGAAGCAGGGTTGGTAATTCTAATATCGTCGATGGGGTGGATAAGGCCTCTGCCAAAGAAATAGCCCCAATAGCGGTTCACATAATTGCGTGCTAAAGCAGGGTTGTTTTTGTCTTTAAGCCAATCGACTAAGCCATTGCGCCTATCAACAGGGTCTTCGATAGCAACGCCGCCGAAAGGTTTTGGCGGAAGAACTTTGCCCGTTCTGGGGTGCGAAGCTTCACCCGAGGTATTGAGGTAGATGGTGGTGTCGCTACCTTGGAGCCCAAATTCGGTGCTATTTTTTTTAGAAACTCTGGCGAAAAATGCTGCCATACTGTAGTAGTCGGATTGTGAAATATTTTCGAAAGGATGGTGATGGCATTTCGCACATTGCATTCGTACGCCCATAAAAACCTGACAGGCGTTTTCGGTCCATTCATCTCGAGTGCCTATAACAAAAAAGTTGGCAGGTCCATTTGCATAGGGGCTTCCTACCGCGGTTAAAAGTGAAGCAGCGAAATTATCCATGCGCAAGTTATCGCGAAAGACCGACCTAAGCCAATTATGCTGCGACCACATCCCTTTTTTTTGTAATACATCTCTGCTGTTTCTTAAAAGGTCGCCCCATTTATAAGCCCAGCAATCCACATACTCGGGCCGACTCAACACCACCTCAACCGCCTTCTTTCTCTTCTCTGGATTTTTATCTGCAACAAAGGCCTTGATATCTTCTGGGGTAGGCAAGGTTGAAAGAGTGTTTAGGTGTATTCTTCTGAAGAATTCTTCATCCGAACATATCGAGGTTGGCGAAAGGCCTGTTTTTTTCCATTTCTGAACCCATAAAGTATCGATCAGATTGTTTCTGGGAAACTTTTCAAGACCATGGGATTCTCCATAGGGAAGAATTATGCGAAAAACCCCCACCGCCCCTAAATAACGAACCATGACCACGGTCTCTCCCGGTCCCATGGCTGTCACATTCCCCAACCCATCAACGGTGGCAACCGAAGAATTCATACTATCAAACGAAGCTTTAGAATTAACATCCTCACTCGATTTATCTTCGTAGATGCCTCGTACCAAGATTTTTATTTTCTGACCAGGCTTTGCGATTACTTCGACTGGTAGCACTTCAAGAGATTTGAAAAGCCGTTCCTTGGAATCCGGGCCTTGCATTCCTTGAGAAATCCATTTGAGTAAAGTTTCATATTGATAAGATCCTAAGTGTAACCTTCTGCCACCTTCGTGAGGTGCTTGTAAACTAGGTTTTTTTAAAAGTAGGCTTTCTTCGGGTGCGAGTAGGCTGACCCGTCTACCAATACTCCCGCGTACTATTTCGCGAAAATCGGAAGCTTCATCAAACCCACGAAGTGAAAGTTTGAGCCCACCTTGGCCATATTGTGCACCATGGCATGCCCCTTGGTTGCAACCTGCCCGAGTAAGAATTGGTTGTACATCATTGACGAAGGAAACTTTATTTTGGTCTTGTGCAAAAGATAGACCTGAAAATGCAAGCAGGGCAATCATACCAACTATTTGGCTTCTCATGGATGTACTCACCCCGGTTAAATTAAAAAAAATTCAGGATCAAGCCAATAATTCGTTGACAACCTTGCCATTAAGATTAATGCGGAAAGGCCGGCCATCAGGCGCAACATAATGTTTGTCGAGAGGAATGCCAAGCAGGGTGTAAAGAGTAGCGGCAATGTCTTCGACTTGAATAGGGGGTGTTGTGGGTTGTTCTGCGTTGGCATCGCTTTTGCCAATGACGGTACCAACTTTCATACCGCCGCCGCCCATGCAGAAAACGGTAGAGCCCGCCCAATGATCGCGCCCAGCAGCGGAGTTGATTTTAGGCGTTCTGCCGAAATCTCCGAGCCAGATTACCATAGTGGTTTCAAGCATACCTCTGGTTTTTAAGTCTTCAAGAAGCGCGGACCAACTTTGATCGATGGTGGGAAGGTTGCGTTCTTTTAAGGTTTTGAAGTTGGATGCGTGGGTATCCCAACCGCCCATAGTTACATTGACGAAACGAACACCAGATTCAACTAACCTACGAGCAAGGAGGCAGGACTGGCCGAACTTAGTATTGCCGTATCGTTCTCGAACGGGTGTAGGTTCTTGGTTTAGGTCGAAAGCGCGTTTAGCAGCAGGGGAGGTAACCATCGAAAAGGCTTTTTGATAGAAGGTGTTCATAGCCCCGACATCATTGCCATTGGTTTCGACCTTTTTCTGCCAGTTGTCGAGTTTCTGTAACATGCGTTCGCGGCGTTGAAAACGAGAAGTAGTGATGCCCCCAGGAAGAGAGACGCCATCAATGCTGAAGGAAGGTTTGCTGGGATCTTCTTCGATGATGAAAGGGTTATGTTCGCTGCCAGCGTAGCCCGGAAGTCCGCCGCCGAAGCGTTGGTCGATGGAGTTACCAAGTTGAACATTGGGTGGCATGCCATTGCGATACCCAAGTTCGCGGGCCATAACAGCGCCATAAGTAGGATGAACGATACTGGGGTTGAAGCGCCAGCCGGTGAGCATATAAGCATCTGCAACGCCGTGCGACCCGTTGTAAGAATATCCCGAACGAATGATGGAATACTTATCAAGATTTTTAGCCATCAGAGGAAGATGTTCAGAAATTTGGACACCGGGAATTGATGTGGGAATTACATTAAATTCGCCTCGGATATCGGAAGGGGCATTTGGCTTTGGATCGAAAGTATCAATATGGCTAGGCCCGCCTTGCATCCACATAAAAATAACGCTCAGATTATCAACAGCTTCTTTTTTCTTGGCAGCAGCAGCGTTTGCCTGAAGGAGTGTAGGAAGGGTGAGCCCAGCAAGTCCAAGGCTTCCAACTCGAATAAATTCTCGTCTATTAGTGCCTTCGCAATTTTTGGAAGGTCCGAAGCCAATTTCAAACATAGTTCACCAGGGGTTCGTTTTTCAATTCAGCTAGGCAGGCAGTCGGGTAGGATAACAACTCTATCGTAAAGGTTGAAGAAGTTTAAATCAAGCAATATCTAATAAGGATTAATGCGGTTACCGATAATTTGGCTGTTTGGGTGTTTTTCATCTTTTCTGATCAGCGTGTCATTCTCAAATGCTACAAGAATAGGGGCGATTTAGTTCCGACTGCGTTCCCAGGGGTTCTTGTGTGTGTGTAATTGGAATTGGCATCCCCAGCGAACGCAGTCGCTGGGCTTTGGAGCATCTGGGTGGGCTTTGGGGCTGCTCGCTGTGTAATTTCCCTGGGCACGCCAATCTCCCGATTGGCATATTGGATTAAGCATCTGTAGGCGGTGTAGCAAATGCGTGTAGGCAGTTTTACCCCCTGTTAACAATGAAGAGGTCGCTGGGTTTTGGGGGGATTCTTGCGTGTTAACAAAAAAAGACTCATAGCACTGTCGCACTAGGAGTCTTAAATTAAATCGCCCGAATCGTTAGCTTACAAACACGCCATCGGGATTTGTCGATTCACCACTGTAAAATGAAAATAACAAATCTAAAGTTGGGTAACTAAAAACTTTAACATGGGGGCCGCCAGCAGGCCCTGCACCAGTGATAAGATCAAGTACACCATCAGCATTGCCATCACTCACGCTAACGCGAACGCCGCCATTAAATACTGGCGCATAAGCAAGGAATTGCGTAAGCAGTTCGCCTGTATAGGGGTTCCAAACCCCAACTTGTGGCGCGCCACCTGAACCAGGCCCTGTGACAACTTCAATAGTGCCATCGTTACCAAGATCACCCGCAGCAACAAAAACCCCACCGGTAAAATCAACTGAGTAAGCATACCACTGACTGATGATGGAATTGGTAGCCCCATCGAAGACTTTAACATGAGGTGCGCCGCCTCGGCCTGCACCAGTGACTAAATCAAGAATGCCATCGCCATTAAGGTCGATGGTTGCAACACTAACCCCACCTCGGAAACTTGGATCGTAGGCATAGAAAGCTTTAAGAACCTGAAGATTAGCACCATTGAAGATACGCACTTCTGGGCCACCTCCTGCGTCGGCGCCAACAATAATATCAAGAATACCATCGTTGTTAGCATCTTGAAGGGTTACAAAAACCCCACCTGTGAAGGCAGGGTCAAAGGCAAAGAAGGATTTCATAACCGCGCCGGTTTGAGAATCGAGGATGGTGATTGCTGGGCCGCCGCCGGGGCCGGCTCCTGCAACGGTTTTGTTGATACCATCGTTATTAAAATCGCCTGAAGCAACCCGAACCTGCCCCATAAAGCCAGGGAATGGAACTGCAATGCCTATAGGTTTACTGGTAACGGGGTCGTAAAGGTTTACCGTGGTTCCCAAACCAATTGCATTGTTGTTAGCTGGCGGACTTGAACCAGTTACCAAAGGTGTAGAGGTTGAGGAACCAGTAACGGTTCCAGAGCCAGAATTATACCCAGTACGAGTGGTGGTGATGGTAGCAGTAGAAGAGGTACCAGAAGCAACACCCGTTACCGTGACAAGTCCAGTGTTTGAAATAGAGACAGAACCATTAGCGGTAGCACTTCCGGTGTAGTTAAATAAAGGATCATAATTAGTTATTTGAACAGTATAGCCAGTAGCAGTAGAAACAGGTGTACCGAAGTTGGGGTTAAAAGCAGCAGCATTTTCAAAGGCACCAATATTAGGTGCGGTGGCAGAACGGGCAACGCCCCGCTGATCTAAACCATTAATAGGTGCAGCATTGCTGATGGTTGCGCTGCCAGTGCCGATGGCAGAACTACCAGCGCCAAGTGCCATGGTGAAGGTAGGGCCGCCATTATTTTGCAGGGTG
>Ga0209284_10002984_pt1 | contig 21782 bp, 18 predicted proteins | sample FRY03_FD_187211 | JGI IMG/M metagenome (GOLD analysis project Ga0209284, IMG submission 187211) | Freshwater microbial communities from Lake Fryxell liftoff mats and glacier meltwater in Antarctica - FRY-03 (SPAdes) (version 2) | ecosystem: Environmental > Aquatic > Freshwater > Ice > Glacier...
CAAACTCTCGAACGGTCCATCACGACCCAGCTGTTTGCGATCCAACCGCCGCCACTGCCCACCATAAATGGTGTGGTGGGCAGTGGCTCCTTTATACCCCAGGAGCCGCGTTCAGGATAAGACAAGCACCTTTGCCACGGTCCGGCACCGAACCACCAAGACCAAAGGATGCCTCAGCCGACAAACGGCGCTGGCCATGACGCACCAACTGATGCTCTCAGCCAAGAAGAAATGGCGCAAGCTCGATGGCCAAAACCGCCTGCCCGATATTATCCAGGGGGTTGAATTCCGTGACGGGATCAAGCACGAAATCAAAGCCGCCTGATCAACCCGTCACCAACTTTCGGGAATAGCTCCAGCGAAAAGGCCCCTTGGCACTGCGGGACCTTTCCCTTGCACCAGTATTTCGCTAGGCAGGCGCCAAGAGGTTGCCACGAGGCCCCGGTGTCATTTTTCAAGAAACTGCGCGACAGGATGTTCCGTTCCTCCGACAAGATCGGCGAAGGGCTGGAGGCATTGGTCGCCGACACAGCCCCGGTGACGGAACAACCGGGCTTGATCGGCCGCATCTTCGGGGCTGAAGCGCCGCGCCGGGTGCTGGACGACGCCATGCTGGAAAGCCTCGAAGAAATGCTGATCAGCGCTGATATGGGTGTGGATACGGCCCTGCGCGTCACGGCGAACATCGCAGAAGGCCGGATTGGCAAGCGCATCTCGACACCCGAACTGCGCGCAGCACTGGCCGCCGAGGTGGCACGGATCATGGGACCGGTGGCTCAGCCTTTGCCGCTTTACGGCCACAAGCCGCAGGTCATTCTGGTGGTGGGGGTCAACGGGTCGGGCAAGACGACGACGATCGGCAAACTGGCCAGCCAGTTCAAGTCCGCCGGAAAATCGGTGGTGATCGCTGCAGGCGATACATTCCGCGCGGCAGCAGTCGAGCAGTTGCAGATCTGGGGTGCCCGCGCCGGTGTGCCGGTGCTGACCGCACCCGAAGGGTCCGACCCCGCCAGCCTTGCTTTCGATGCGCTGACACGGGCCCGCGAACAGAACGCTGATCTTCTGCTGATCGACACAGCCGGCCGGTTGCAAAACCGCGCCGACCTGATGGAGGAGCTGGCCAAGATAGTCCGCGTGCTGCGAAAGGTCGATCCGACTGCCCCCCACACCACCCTGCTGGTGCTGGATGCCAGCACTGGGCAGAACGCGCTGAGTCAGGTCGAGATATTCCGTAAGATCGCAAACGTTTCTGGCCTCGTGATGACCAAACTCGACGGTACGGCCAAGGGTGGCGTGCTGGTGGCGCTGGCCGACAAGTTCGGTCTGCCGATCCACGCCATCGGCATCGGAGAGCAGATCGACGATCTCGCCGCTTTCGACCCCGACGATTTCGCCCATGCGCTGGTCGGTCTTGACGCCTGACGCGCTTCAGCTGTTCAAAAATATCCTCGGGGGTCCGGGGGCAGACAGCCCCCGGCCGTTCCGCAAAAGCTCCACATGACATCTTGGCTCCTTTCCATTGAAGGTACCCCACCGGCTTCACCCTGGCTTTGTGCCTTGCGATGACGTCGGCGCTGGCCCATGCGGTGTTTGGCGCGCTGCAAAAGGGGCAGCACGACCCGTGGCTGACCCGTGCCTCGATCGATAGCGGGATATTCGTGCTTAGCGTGCCGCTGGCGCTGTTTGCGGTGCCTTGGCCACGCGGCTTTGAATGGGTGGTGATCCTTGGCGCCTTGGGCATCCAATTTGCCTACAAGCTGACCAAGGCGCAGGCCTACGAAAGGGCGGCCTATACGGTGGTCTACCCGGTCGTGCGGGGTGCCGGACCACTTGCGATACTGGCTTTTGCAGCGCTGTTTCTGGGCGAACATTATCGGCCCCTGCAATGGGGCGGGGTGGCGCTGTTGTCGGGGGCAATTCTGATGCTTGCCGTCATCAATCTGCGCAGGGTCCGGATCGGGCGCGCTGCGTTGCGGTCGGGCTTGGCATGGGCCTTTGCTGGCGGGTTGCTTGTGGCGGTTTACACCACCTACGATGCCTTGGGGATCCGGTTGACGCCGAATCCGTTCACCTTTCTTGCGTGGTTTTTTGTGATTACGTCCGTTGATTTTCCAACGCTTATGGCTGTTCGATTGGCGCGGGGGCGGGCCACATTGCCGCCCTTGCGTCCTTTGATCCTGCGCGGGATCGCGGGCGCGCTGGTGGCGTTCGTCAGTTTCGGCGGCGTGAAGCTGGCGACACGGCTTGGTCGGGTGGGCGAGGTGGCGGCCCTGCGCGAGACATCAACGGTTTTTGCAGCGATCATCGGTTGGGCCATTCTTGGGGAAAAGGTGGGGGCGGTTCGGGCTGCGCTGATGGGGCTGATTGCGCTGGGGGCGGTTCTGGTGCAGATCGGGTGAACGGAGGACGCGATGACAAAGAATATTCCCGAGAAAAAGATACATCCCGCGCTGAAGCTGGCGCTGGAACTGGGGCCGATTTTGGCGTTTTTTGTGGCATACAGTCGGATGAAGGATCAGACCTTCACGGTTTTCGGGTCCGACTATTCCGGCTTCATCTTGATCACCGCCCTGTTTATCCCGGTGTTGATTTTGACAACTGGCCTTCTTTGGATGCTGACCGGCAAGCTGTCGAAGATGCAGGTGGCGACGGTCGCACTGGTGGTGATTTTTGGCGGGCTGTCGGTCTGGCTGAAGGACGAGCGGTTCTTCAAGATGAAGCCGACGATGATCTATCTGCTGTTCGCAGCGATTCTGGGCTTCGGGCTGTGGCGCGGACAGTCCTACCTCAAGGTCGTGATGGAAGAAGCCCTGCCGATGGAGGCTGCTGGCTGGATGATCCTGACCCGGCGCGTCACTTTGTTCTTTGTGGGACTGGCTCTTGCAAACGAGGCGATCTGGCGCACAATGTCCACCGAAAGCTGGGTCACGTTCAAAACCTTTGGCCTGACGGCGGCCCTTTTCGTATTCTTCATGACGCAGGGGCGGTTGATGGAGAAATACGGGATCAAGGACCCTGCCGAATAGCTTTTGACCGATGCCACTTCAGGCCGGGCCAAGAAATTGCTGCGCTCCCACCGGGAACACCAACCGCGACCGGCGCCGATCTCGCCGTTCGGGCAACGCCGCGCGCAGGGTCGCCAGCGGCAGCCTGCCATCCATCAGCGCGCGGTACAGCGCAAAGATACCGGGCCGCATGTAGGGCGACCAGGGGCAGACGCGAGCGGGAGGCGGCGGCAGGGCGTAGCCAAGTTGATCGAGCACGCCCAGCGTCGCCTTCTGGTCGATCTGCAAATCCAGCCAGTTCGGCAAATGCCGCCCCGAACCCTGTCCCACGGCGGTATCGGTGCCGAAATTGACCAGCCATTCCAGCGCAAAAGTCGAACAGATCATTTTCGCGGGTAGTGACATTGACCACGTCCACACAGCGCCCGGCGTGGCTGTCCACTGCGGCTCGGGCCGGGCGGCGGGTTTCCGCGGCGGCCAGCAGGATCATCCGGCGGAACGCTCCGGCATGCGCGTGTGGCAGGGCCTGCAGCGCCACACGGGCACCCAGTGAATGGCCGATGACGTCGATCTGCAGCGCGGGATCGATCGCCTGGACCCGTGCTGCAGGATCGGCCAATGCGCATCCGGCTGCCGCAGCGCGGCGATACGCGCCCTGCACCGATCCACGTGCCTCCCAGCCCAAGGCGATGCGAAGTCCGTTGTCGCCGCTCAGCCCCAGATGGCGCGGCCAGCTGGTGGCCTTGCTGTCGCCCGACGGCGGGTTCATCGACAGGATGTGGCCATGCGGGCAATGACCCACAAGACCTGGGGTAAATCGATAGCCGTGGATCGTCACCACGACAGGGGCGGTTTCGGGAAGGCAGGCCAGCCGTTCTGCCAAATACGCATGATCGACTTACAACCCTTCGGCTGTCACATCGGCACGAACCGGGGAGGGCGATTGCGGCATGGCGGCCTTTTGCTGCGATTGCGGCATCGGTAGGCCCGGTGTGCGACGCTTGGGTGAATCCTGCGTTACAGGTCCGTGACTGTGCCCGCTCGCAACAGTTGACGTTTGGCGGGGCCGGCGCTATCTGCACAGTGTGGCGCTTTGTTACCGGATTGCGGGCCACGTTAAACAAACCGCTAAAGAGGTGTGGGCTTGGCCCCGGCACCTTTGTTTGGTCCGGGGTTTTTTGTTGCCGGAGGCAGCTATGGACGGATGGAACACGCGCACTCAGCTGGTGCATGAAGGCAGCCGCCGCAGTCAGTATGGCGAGATGGCAGAGGCGATCTTTCTGACCCAGGGCTTCGTCTACGCAACCGCCGAACAGGCAGAGGCGCGGTTTCAAAAGGCGGGCGAGGATGAGTTCATCTATGCCCGCTACGGCAACCCGACCACCCGGATGTTCGAGGAACGGATTGCGGCGCTGGAAGGCTGCGAAGATGCCTTTGCCACCGCATCCGGCATGGCGGCGGTGATGGGGTCGCTGGCCAGTCTGCTGCGGGCTGGCGATCATATCGTGTCGGCGCGCGCATTGTTCGGGTCGTGTCTGTATGTGCTGGAAGAGGTGTTGCAACGCTATGGCGTGAAGGTCACCTTCGTTGATGGAACCGATCTGGACGAGTGGCAAAGTGCGGTGGTTCCGGGGGTCAAGGCTGTCTTTTTCGAATCCGTGTCGAACCCGACGCTTGAACTCATCGATATTACAGAAGTTTCCAAAATCGCCCGCGCTGTCGGCGCGCTGGTGATCGTGGACAACGTGTTTGCCACTCCGATCTTTTCGCGGGCCGTCGAACAGGGGGCTGACGTGGTGGTCTATTCCACCACCAAGCATATCGACGGGCAGGGCCGCGCCTTGGGGGGCGTCGTTTGTGGCACCAAAGACTATATCCGCAAGGTGCTGGAACCCTATATGAAGCACACGGGCGGCTCAATGAGCCCATTCACTGCGTGGATCATGCTGAACGGGATGGTGACGCTGGATTTGCGCTGTCGGGCGATGGCGGATAGCGCATTAAAGATCGCCTCGGCGCTGGAAACATTTCGTCAGGTGTCAAAGGTGATCTATCCCGGACTGCCCAGCCATCCGCAGCACGACCTCGCAATGGCACAGATGGGTTCGGGTGGCACGCTGGTCACGTTCGAAGTCGCAGGCGGCAGGGAGGCGGCGTTCAAGATGTTGAACGCGTTGCGTATCATCAAGATTTCCAACAATCTGGGGGATGCCAAGTCGATCGTGACGCATCCCGCTACGACGACCCACTCGCGTCTGCCGGATGATCAAAAAGCGCGGCTTGGCATCACGCCGGGCCTTGTGAGGTTGTCGGTGGGGCTGGAGGATGTCGGTGATCTGATTTCCGACATCGAACAGGCGTTTTTGGTGATCTGAACCGGGCGATCCGGCGTAATAACACTGAAGGCCTTGCAGAATGGGTGTGGGGGTCCACATCACGTCAGCAAGCCCCGAGCACAGGAGCCGTGCCGATGAATATCCATTTGTCCGAACGTGACAAGAAGCCCAGTCGCGATGAGGCCGAGGCCGCACTCGCTGTGCTGCGCCTTTGGGCCGACCGGGCGTCAGATGCCGAATTAGTGGCGCTGGACCCTGCAGCCGGCGCGCTGGTGGGGCAGGGCTATCCGGTGATGAGCCGCGAATACCCGGCGACGTTCCGGGTCGATGACGCCTACAAGGATGGGCTGCCAGACCTGCAGAACGGCCCGGCAAGCCTGATCGTCGGCGCTCGCGCCACGATTCAACATGTCGGGATTTCCAACTTTCGGTTGCCGCTGCGCTATCGCACCCGCGATGCGGGCGAGGTCATGCTGGAGACGTCGGTGACGGGCACGGTAAGTCTCGAGGCTGAAAAGAAGGGCATCAACATGAGCCGCATCATGCGGTCATTCTATGCCCATTCGGAACGCGATTTCAGTTTCGAGGTGATCGAACGGGCGCTGGATGATTACAAGCGTGACCTTGGGTCGTTCGATGCCCGCATCCAGATGCGGTTTTCATTCCCGATGAAGGTCGACAGCCTGCGGTCCGGCCTGTCGGGTTGGCAGTATTACGAAATCGCGCTGGAATTGGTGGACTTGGGCGGCGTGCGCAAGAAGATCATGCACCTTGATTTCGTCTATTCCAGCACCTGCCCTTGCTCGTTGGAACTGTCCGAACATGCCCGGATGACGCGGGGTCAGTTGGCAACGCCCCATTCGCAACGATCCGTCGCGCGGCTGTCGGTCGAGGTGAAGGGCGGTCACTGCCTGTGGTTCGAGGACCTGATCGAGATTGCGCGGTCCGGCGTGCCGACCGAAACGCAGGTCATGGTAAAGCGCGAGGATGAACAGGCTTTCGCCGAGCTGAACGCCGCAAACCCGATCTTCGTCGAAGATGCCGCGCGATCGTTCTGCCTTGCTTTGCAGGCAGAACCCCGCATCGGCGATTTCCGCATCGTGGCCAGCCATCAGGAAAGCCTGCACAGCCACGACGCGGTGTCGGTGCTGACCGAAGGGCCGACGTTTGCGGCCATCAGTCTGGATCCGCGGCTGTTTGCCAGCCTCTATCACGTCGGATAATCCGGGCGCTGAATTGACGCAGATCATGGGCACGGCTAGACCCTGCCCATGATCGACCTGCGCCCCATCGTCTATGTCGTCGGCCGTATCCTGATCGTGCTTGCGATCCTGATGCTTGGTCCCGCGATGATCGACTATCGGGCCGGATTGCTGAATGGTCAGGATTTTCTGCAGTCGGCCGTGATCACGGGTGGCGTCGGGATCCTGGTTTCTCTGGCCACGCTGAATGGCACAGGGCAGGGTCTGAATGCGCGACAAGCCTATCTGTTGACCCTGTCGATCTGGACTGTGGTGCCGTTGTTCGGGGCGCTGCCGTTCATCCTTGGCGACCCGCATCTACCTTTTGTCGACGCCTATTTCGAAGCTGTATCGGGAATTACCACGACCGGTGCGACCATGATCTCGGGGCTGCAAGACCTGCCTGATGGCATGAACCTGTGGCGCGGGATGCTCAATTGGCTGGGCGGTCTGGGCATCGCTTTCATTGCGATGATTTTTTTGCCGGTGATGCGGGTTGGTGGCATGCAGTTTTTCCGCACGGAAGGCTTTGACACCTTTGGCAAAGCCCTGCCGCGCGCCACCGACATCGCGCTGCAATTGCTTTTGGTTTATGCAGGTTTGACGGCGATCTGTGCCGCGACCTATGCCGGTATCGGCATGACCGCCCTGGACGCCGTGGCGCATGCGATGTCGTCGATTTCCACCGGAGGGTTTTCGCCGCGCGACAGCAGCTTTACCGCCTATGCCGGGGCGGGCGAATATGCGGGGGCGTTCTTTATGGTAATCGCGAGTTTGCCATACGTCCGCTATGTGCAACTGGTGAACGGATACGCCGGGCCGTTGTGGCGCGACCCGCAGGTGTGGGGCTATCTTCGGATCATTCTGGCTGGGGTCGGCATGGTGACGATCTGGCGGGTGATAAGTTCTGATCAAGGGGTGGAACCTGCCTTTCGCGAGGCGCTGTTCAACCTTGTGTCCATTACCTCTGGGACAGGTTTCGGGTCGGGCAGTTTCTCGGGATGGGGTGGGTTTGCCTTGGTCATTGCTTTCGTGATGGGGATGATCGGCGGATGCTCCGGGTCAAGTTCGGCTGGCTTGTCGGTGTTTCGGGTGCAGATCACCTGGGAAGCCCTGTTGGCCCAAATGCGCCGGATCAACACGCCCAATCGGATCAGTCCGGTCAAGTATGGTGGGCGGACTGTCGACAACGACGTGTTGGGTGCCCTGATGGCCTATGTGACGGCTTTTGTGTTCACTTTGGGCGTCTTGAGCGTGGCGTTCACGCTGACCGGAGTGGACATGATTTCGTCGCTGTTTGCCGCTTGGGCCACACTTGGCAACATCGGTTACACCATCGGGCCGTTTCAATCTGCGACGGGCACGTACCGCGAATTCCCTGAAGCCGTGAAATGGATGATGATTGTCGCCATGCTGATGGGCCGGCTTGGCTTGTTGTCGCTGTTCGTGATCGTTCTGCCACGGTTCTGGCAGCGCTGATCAGTCCCAGCACGACACCAGCACGGTCATCCCCAGCGCTTGTTCGGACAAGGCATTGGGGGACAATGTGCCCGAAGCCGCTGCAAGAACGGTCACTCCCGCACTCGCCAGGAACGCTTGCAGCGCCTCGGCCCCTGCTGCAAAGGCCACGCCATCGGGCAGTTTGCGCGCGCCATCGTCTGCGGGCAGCAACAGGCCAACGACGTTGCCTGCGCCGTCCAGAACCGGCCCCCCCGCATCACCCGGCAACACCGGGGCCGAGATCCTGCGCAAGTCCGTCTCGCCGTTCAGCCCGGTCACATCCTCCAAAGCGCCAAAGGTCAGAACTGGCGCCGGAAGGGCATCTTCATAGGAATAGCCCGCCACCGCCACATCGGCCCCAATGCGGGGCGGGGCAGGGGCAAAACTGGCAATGGCCATCGGTGACAGCGCGGTTGCCGGGGCCAACAGCGCCGTTCGCGTGGTGGCATCGGTGAGCTTGACGGTGGCGTCGGTGTCACGATCCAGCGTGATCCGCCCGCATTGATCGGTTGCAGTGATCGTGGTCAACACGGTGCCTTTGGCGTCGACGAAAAAGCCCGACCTTGAAAAACGCGGCTTGCGCACCTCCAGCCCGGACAACAGCCCGCGCCGCACCTCGTCCGTCATCGGCACCAGACCGGGGTCCAGTGATTTGTCGCCCGACGACCGGAAACTGGCCTTCATCGCGGGCAGGACACGCTCCATCCTTGCGGCATCGCCCGGGTCCCAGATCGCCATGAACCCCTTTACCTGCCCCCGCGCCGTTTCGGCATAGGCATAGCTCTGCACGGTGGCGCTAATGGCGTTGATGGTAAAGCTGCGCTCATCTCGGCTGCGCTCGCCGCCTGCTGGCACCACTTCCAGCGTTTGCAGGATGTCGTAAAGGCCCGACAGGCTCGCCTGATCGCCGGGCTGCGAAATCAGGATGATCCGCAGGCCAGAGCCGTCTTTCTCGTTGAAATGCACGAAGGGCGGCTCGTAATGGTCAAAAGTCACCAGCGACAGCGGCAGTGTAATCTCGATCCCGGCTTCAGGCTCATTGACCGAGGCAAAGCCGAATTCGGCCTGATCAGCCTGCAAGTTCGCGACCAGAGCGGCGCGCTGTCTTGTGGTCAGCACGCCTGTGGGCTCAAACCCGTTTGCCGCCTGCCAGTCGGCCATCGAATTGCGGGTTCCAGGGCCGAATGCCCCGTCGATGGCAGCCGTGTAGAACCCGAACCATTGCAGCGCGGTCTGCAACGCGCGGCGGTCATCGCGAGTCAGGGCGTCTTCGCTTGCGCGGGCCTGACGCGGGGTTTCGTCAGGTTCGACGATGGGCAGCGGGGCACTTTCGGGGGCAGGCTCTAACACTGCCGTTTGATCGGTGGCCTGGTCCGTGACAGGCTCAAACGCTGCGCCCTCCGGCCAGAACCGCTTGCCATGGTTCGACCCGTCCGAGATGAAAGCATCCGACGGGATCTCTCGTTGTCGTTTAAGGTCGAACAGCCGCCCCGCTGCCGCTTCCGGAGTCTGCGGACCCAACGCGATCAGATACCAACCCCGCCCGGTGGCAAAACCGGTCACGTCCCCGAACAGGGTTTCGTAAGCACGCGCACGGTCTTTCGCCGTGTCAAGGTCGGGGTGCGCCTCGATCTGCAACCAGGCCTGATCCTGCGCTTGCGCGGGGGACTGCACCGCGCCTGTCAGAACCAAAAAGGCCGATACCAGCGCGACCGTCCGCATAAAAACCGTCATCGTTCTCACCAACCTGTTGACACGCGCGACCCTGACCATCGGAAGCATATGCTGTTTTTGGCCTCAGGGGTCTACATGGGGACATCGCAGAATTCCCCAGACCGTAACAGAGCGGATGACGGATGCGAATGCCTTTTGCGTTATCGCTAAAGGCCCCGTGCATTGACCCTGCAACGCCCCATGCATAAGAAAGGGCAATTCTTCAGAAAGTGCCGCCCGATGTTCGCTTCCCCCGAAAGCCTCTCTCCGCCCCGGTCTTTTCAAGATATCCTGCTGCGCTTGCAGGCGTATTGGGCATCTTGTGGCTGCGCCATCATGCAACCGTATGACATGGAGGTGGGGGCAGGCACCTTTCATCCCGCAACCACGCTGCGGTCGCTGGGCACGAAGCCTTGGGCTGCGGCCTATGTCCAGCCTTCGCGCCGCCCGACAGATGGACGTTACGGCGAGAATCCAAATCGGCTGCAGCACTACTATCAGTTTCAGGTGATCATCAAACCGTCGCCCCCCGATCTGCAGGACCTGTATCTGGGCTCGCTCGCCGCCATCGGCATCGACGCCAGCCTGCACGACATCCGGTTTGTCGAGGATGACTGGGAAAGCCCGACCTTGGGCGCGTGGGGCTTGGGCTGGGAGGTCTGGTGCGACGGCATGGAAGTGTCGCAGTTCACCTATTTCCAGCAGGTCGGCGGTCACGATTGCCACCCGGTTTCGGGCGAGTTGACCTACGGCCTGGAACGGCTGGCGATGTATGTGCTGGGGGTGGATCACGTCATGGACATGCCGTTCAACGACCCGCAATCGCCGATACCCCTGCGCTATGGCGACATCTTCCGCCAGACCGAAGAAGAATACAGCCGCCACAACTTTGACGCCGCCGACACCGAAAAACTGTTCGGCGATTTCGTCCGGGCCGAGCTGGAATGTGCCCGCCTGCTGGGCTTCGATCCCGCCGACGCCACATCGGGCAAGCGGATCGTGATGGTCCATCCGGCGTATGACCAGTGCATCAAGGCAAGCCACCTGTTCAACCTGCTGGACGCGCGCGGTGTGATCTCGGTCACCGAACGGCAGGCCTATATCGGCCGGGTACGCGCACTGTCCCGCGCTTGCGCCGATGCATTCCTGACCACCGCCGCCGGTGGCTGGCAACCGGAGGCTTCGGCGTGAATGGCAAGATTGTTGCGGGGGGTATTGTGCTGACAGGTCTGGCCGCCGGGGTTGCGATGTATTGGCTGCAGGTCTATGCCTTTTACGAACCCGTGACCTTCACACCGGGGGCTGAAATTCTGCTGACCCCGATCATCGGCGATGCACCCGAGGCGATCGTCGTGGCCGACGTGCAAGGCATCGACGCCGACAGTTCGCCCCTGCGGTTCCGCGCTTGCTTCACCACGCCCCTCACGCTGGCCACCCTGACCGAAACCTACAAGGTCTACGATACGGCTGTGCCGACCATCGCGCCCGGCTGGTTCGACTGTTTCGATGCGGGCAAGATCTCGGATGCCCTCGAATCCGGCGAGGCGCTGGCTTTCCTGAGCCAGGCCGCCATCGCTCCGCAGATCGACCGGGTCGTGGCGGTGTTTCCCGATGGTCGGGCCTATGCCTGGCACCAACTTCAACCTGCCACCGAGTGACCCCATGCCCGACCTGCTGATCGAATTGTTCTCCGAAGAAATCCCGGCCCGGATGCAGGCCCGCGGCCGCGACGACCTGCGCCGGATGGTCACCGATGGGCTGGTGGCGGCCGGGCTTACCTATGCCGGGGCCGGAGCCCACTCCACCCCGCGCCGTCTGGTGCTGGCCATCGACGGGCTGACCGCACAAAGTGCTGCGGTGCGCGAAGAACGCAAAGGCCCGCGCACCGATGCGCCCGCCGCCGCGTTGGAAGGGTTCTTGCGCTCCACCGGCCTCACCCGTGACCAGTTGGAGGTCCGCGACGACAAGAAGGCGCAGGTCTATTTTGCCGTGATCGAAAAACCGGGACGCGAGGCAGCAGCGATTGTGGCCGAGGTGCTGGCGTCCACGATCCGCACCTTCCCATGGCCCAAGTCGATGCGCTGGGGGGTGGGCTCATTGCGCTGGGTGCGCCCGTTGCAGTCGATCCTGTGCATCCTGACGGATGAAGCGGGCGCTACGGTGGTGCCCCTGACGGTCGACGGCTTCACGGCCGGTGCGACCACCGACGGCCACCGCTTCCTGTCCAAGGGCCGCTTTGCCGTTACTGGCTACGATGACTACACGGTGAAACTGAAACGCAGCCATGTGGTGCTGGACAGCGCCGAACGCGAGGCCATGATCTGGCAGGGTGCCTGCAACCTCGCCTTCGCCGCAGGGCTCGAGGTGGTGCCGGACGCCGCCTTGCTGACCGAAGTGGCAGGTCTGGTCGAATGGCCGGTGCCGCTGTTGGGCCGCATCGCGGACGATTTCCTGCACCTGCCGCCCGAGGTCCTGCAAACCTCGATGCGCGAACACCAGAAGTTCTTTTCGGTGAAAAACCTCCGCACTGGCCGGATCGAAGGTTTCGTGACTGTCGCCAACACCGAAACCGAGGATGATGGCGCGACGATCCTTGCCGGCAACCAGAAAGTGCTGGCGGCGCGCCTGTCGGACGCGAAGTTCTTTTACGAAAAGGACTTGGTTGTGGCGAAAGCGGGAATGGACGACTGGCTGGAAGGCCTGAAATCCGTGACCTTCCACAACAAACTGGGCAGCCAACACGACCGCATCACCCGCATCGCGGTGCTGGCCCGCGAGATTGCACCACTGGTCGGCGCAGACCCCGATCAGGCCGAACAAGCGGCGCGGATCGCCAAAGCCGACCTCCGCTCTGCCATGGTCGGCGAATTCGCCGAGTTGCAGGGCCTGATGGGCACTTACTATGCCCGCGCCGCCGGTTTCCCCGACGCCGTGGCCAACGCCTGCAAAGCCCACTGGCAACCCCTCGGCCCCTCCGACGACGTGCCGACCGAGCCTGTCTCGGTCGCCGTGGCACTGGCCGACAAGATCGACACGCTGACGGGGTTTTGGGCGATTGACGAGAAACCCACAGGGTCGAAAGACCCCTTCGCGCTGCGGCGGGCGGCGTTGGGTGTTATTCGGTTAATATTGGGGAATGGGAGCGAACTTCCGTTCAATCGAGTTTTAAAGTCTGCGTTGGAGCTAGTGCTTTCTTACATCGCCGTGAAAGACCTCGCCTATCTAAACTTCTATGAACTTGATGAGTCCGGCGAAAAAACAACTGTCGAAGAATGGCTACCCTTCACTCGCTCTGTAACCGAGGAGGAGGCTTATCAAGGGCGTGACCACCATGAGGTTATTAAACTCACTCAACGTGAGTGCCTTGAGAAGATAAAAGTCCATGATATCGCTTGGAAACGAGACGTAGATTCATCTGGCGACCATCTAGATGATGGCGCCGAAAGGATAAAGATTACTCTGATTTCCTCCGACCTCCTCGCCTTCTTCCACGACCGCCTGAAAACCTACCTCAAGGATCAGTCCATCCCCCATGACGTCATCGACGCCTGTCTCGCCATGCCCGGCGATGACGACCTCACCCTGCTTGTCAACCGTGCCCGCGCCCTGACCGCCTTCCTGAAAACCGAAGACGGCCCCAACCTGCTGCAAGGCTTCAAACGCGCCAACTCGATCCTGACCCAGGCCGAGGCCAAGGACGGCGTCGAATATTCCTACGGGGCCGACGTCAAATTTGCCCTGACCGACGAGGAACGAAACCTCTTCGCCGCCCTCGACACCGCCGAATCCGCGATCACCCCCGCGATGGCCGCAGAGGACTTCGCCACCGCCATGTCCGCCATGGCCACCCTGCGCGCGCCCATCGACGCCTTCTTCACCGCCGTGCAAGTCAACGATCCCAGCCCGATGATCCGCCGCAACCGCCTGAACCTGCTGCACCGCATCCGCGCCATCTGCTCGGGCGTCGCTGACCTCACGAAAATCGAAGGCTGACCCTTCATCTGTTCAAAAATATCCCGGGGGTCCGGGGGCTGGCCCCCGGTCTTGTTACGTCCGGGGGCTGGCCCCGGCCTAAACGCAGGCTCTGCCCTCAACGCTTGGCACCGCCGCGCCAATAAGCGTATGCTGCACCAGACCTAACAGGTGCCGCAGTGCAGAACCCGATCCTCAGCCCCCTTTCCGACTACATCGAGATCACCCCAACGGCGGCGATCCAGACCGAAGCGTACGGCTGGCGGGCAAAGTGCCTGCAACGCTTGCTGCGGCTTGATCTGCCGGTGCCGCAGACAGTGGCGTTGCCGACTCACACGGTCCGCGCCATTGCTGCCGGACATCTGGTGGACGCGGCAACGATCCTTGGCCATTTCGGCCCCGGTGCGCTGATCTCGGTGCGTCCTTCACCTGCCAATCCCGACTGGGGCGGGCCAGGGTCGGTGTTGAACGTCGGCATGAACGCGGCGCGCCACAAAGAGCTGGCGAAACGGCATGGGCAAGCGGCGGCCGATGCGCTGTATCTTCGATTTGTGCAAACCTACTCCACCCACGTCGCCCGACTTGACCCCGACATGTTCGATCCGTCCAAGCCTGCCGCCGAAGTGCTGCGTGATGCGTTGCGGCAATATCAGCGCGAAATGGACGAACCCTTCCCCGAAGATCCGGCCAAGCAACTGACCGAAGTGTTGCGGTCGATGGCCCGCGCGTGGGAAGGGACCTCGGCCCGCCTGTTGCGCCAGTCGAAGGGCGCGCCTGCCGAAGCGCCGCTTGGGCTGGTGGTGCAGGCCATGGCGCAGGGCATTGGACAAGGGACATCGGGGTCCGGCGTCATCCAGTTTGTCAGCCCGGTCACCGGCCTGCCGCAGATCACCGGGCGCTACCTCGGTCAATCGCAGGGTCGCGATGCGCTGAAGAAAACCGAGGCGATTTATCTCACTTGTGACCCACGCGGGGCGTCGCTGGAAAACATCGCCCCTAACATCTTTGCCGATCTGCTGCGCTTCGGTTCCGTCTGCCGCAGTCGCCTGCGCGAAGAAATGCAGATCGAATTCACCATCGAGGACGGCCATCTGTCGGTGCTGGACGCGGTGAGGGTGGTCCGCTCGGCGCGGGCGGGACTTAAAATTGCTGTGGCGCTGGCCGACGACGGGATCATCGGGCGCGACGTGGCTATTCTGCGGGTCGAACCCCGCACGCTGACCGAACTCTTGCACCCCCAGGTCGATCCGCGCGGGCCACGCGATGTGTTCGCCAAGGGAATTGCGGCCAGTCCGGGGGCTGCCACCGGGCGGATCGTGTTCTCGTCTGCAGCAGCGCAAGCGAGTGCCTCGCGCGGCGAGCCCTGCATTCTGGTGCGCCGCGAAACCGCCCCGGAGGACATTCGCGGGATGCACTCTGCGGTGGGGGTGCTGACCGAACGTGGTGGTGTGACCAGCCATGCGGCGGTGATCGCGCGCGGGCTTGGCGTGCCCTGCGTTGTCAGCGCGTCAGGCCTGCGGCTTGATGCCAAGGACCGCAAACTGGGCTCCGCCGATGGCCGCGTGTTTGCCGAGGGCGATGTGATCACCGTGGACGGCACCACCGGCGAAGTGCTGGTGGGGGCTGCTGAAATGCTGGCGCCTGCGCTGGATGACGCGTTCCGCAAGCTCTTGTCATGGGCCGACGAAGTGCGCGACATCGGAATTCGCGCCAATGCCGACACCCCCGCAGATGCCGCCACCGCCCGGCAGTTCGAGGCGCAGGGGATCGGCCTGTGCCGCACCGAACATATGTTCTTTGACGAAGCGCGTCTGGTGGTAATGCGCGAGATGATCTTTGCCGACACCTCGAAAGACCGCGCGGCGGCGCTGGCCCGCCTGCTGCCAATGCAGCGCGCTGACTTCGTGCAGTTGTTCGAGATCATGGCCGGCCTGCCAGTCTGCATCCGCCTGTTCGACCCGCCGCTGCACGAATTCCTGCCCCATACCCGCGAAGGCTTGCGCGAACTGGCCGAGGCGCTGGACAAACCCCTGTCAGATGTGGTGCGCCGGGCGGAGGCGCTGGCCGAGTTTAACCCGATGCTTGGGATGCGCGGCGTGCGGTTGGGCGTGGTACTGCCGGAAATCTACGACATGCAGGCCCGCGCGATCTTCGAGGCGGCGGTCGAGGTGATCCGCCGTGGCGCGCCTGTGGTGCCGGAAATTATGATACCGCTGGTGTCGGCGCGACGCGAGGTGGAACTGGTCAAAACCAACATCGACGCGGTCGCGGCGGCGGTGCGGATCAAGACCGGCGTGTCTTTCGTCTACAAACTTGGGGTGATGGTCGAAACGCCCCGTGCGGCCTTGCGGGCCGGCGAGATTGCCCAGCACACCGACTTTCTGTCCTTTGGCACCAACGATCTGACCCAGATGACCTATGGCCTGTCGCGCGACGATGCCGGGCGGTTCATGAACACCTACGTCCAGCAAGGGGTTTTTCCCGAAGATCCGTTCCACACGCTGGATATCGATGGGGTGGGCGAGCTGTTGCTGATCGGAGCCGAGCGTGGTCGCAAGACCCGCCCTGACCTGACGCTAAGCATCTGCGGCGAACATGGCGGCAACCCCGAATCAATCGAGTTTTGCCGCAAAGCAGGCTTTGATTACGTTTCTTGCTCACCTTATCGTGTGCCTCTTGCGCGCCTCGCTGCAGCACATCTGGCCTTGAATGATCGAAGTGAAAATTCTTAAAACACAAGGTTAATCAGTGTATTGCGGGTATATCCTGAGATTTTACATTTACTCCGTCGGCGAAATTTCGCGCATAAAACACCGAAAGCCGTGATAAATTCGCCACAATGGTGGACGCCATACAGAGCGTTCGCATAGCCGTCGCCTTTGTTGATCGTCATTGCCAAATTTTCTGGCAGGTGGCGAACAAAGCGGAACAAGGCCGGGAACACGAGAAAATGTGCATGCGACAAGGTCGGGCGATGGCGGTTTTGACGCTGATCTTCCTCAGTGGCGCGGCCAACGCCGATGTTACGGTGAGCCAATCAAACGATCCGACACTTCTTCTGGGAACCAGCTTTGCTTCGCTGATGGGTGCGGAACACAAGACAATAGTTGCCATGCCTGAGGCCCAGCTCGCGGCGCTTGCCCTTGGGCCGAAGGAAGAAATGCGTCGCAAGCGGGAAAAGACCGAAGCCCCTGTCGTCGTTCAGTATAATGACATCTGGCTTGCTGCACTATCGGCTCCGCATGGCGATGCGCAGTGGCAGTGCCTGAAGACGGCATTGTATTTTGAATCGCGCGGCGAAAGTCTGAAGGGGCAGTTTGCGGTGGCAGAAGTGATCCTGAACCGGGTGGATAACCCGTCCTATCCCGCCTCTGTCTGCGGCGTTGTCGAACAAGGCTGTCAGTTCAGCTTCACCTGCGATGGACACAGCGACGTGATGAAAGACAGTCAATCGGCAGACCGCGCCGGGCGGATTGCCCAAGTGATGCTTACCGGAGCGCCGCGTGGGTTGACCCAAGGGGCCACGCATTTTCACACCGCCAACGTCAACCCAAGCTGGGCCCGTCGGTTTCCGCGCACCGCATCCATCGGGGCGCATCTGTTCTATCGTCAGCCCTGACGTCGCGAGACGTGACCCTCGGGTCGCGTTCGGGCAACGGCTGCGGCAGGGACAGCGTATGTTGATTGCCAACCTTGTTGTCGGACCCCCAGCATGACCAGTGACATCCGTCTTGCCTTCGCCCACCCAGAAGAGCGCAGCGTCGCTTCGGCCACCGCCGATCCGCGCGACCGCATCAGTTTGCGTGACCATGTGGTCGAGGTGGACATCGGCGCGTTTCAACAAGAACGCGGCCATCCTCAGCGCGTGATGTTCAACGTGGTGGTCGAGGTACGCCCCGCCCCGCAGCCGCTTGACGATGATGTGGACCGCATCCTGTCTTATGACCGGATCACAGAGGCTATTGCGCAGGAACTGGCGGCAGAGCGGCTTAACCTGCTGGAAACTCTTGCCGAGCGGATCGCCGAACGCATTCTGGCCGAGCCGCAGGCCATGCGAGCGTTCGTGCGTATCGAGAAGCTGGACATCGGCCCCTACAAACTGGGTGTCGAAATCGTGCGCAGTCGTGCCGAAACGGCGTTGCAGGGCGTCGGGCAGGACGGGCAGGAAGCCGCGCTGCATCCGGTGGTGATCTATCTTGACAAGGCGGGCATCATGGATCCGGGGTTGGTGGTGCGGCTGGATGGCTGGCAGGCCAGCGGGCATCCGGTGATCCTGACCGTGGGCCTGCCCGATGTGATCCGCCCCCTGACCGGTCACAACCCTACCCAGCGCCGGGTGGACCTTCTGGCCATCGAGCAGCACGCCTGGGTGTTGGCTGCGCGCGATCCGCGCTGTGTCGTGGTGGCCAGCCGGACTGAAATCGACTGGGCGATCAAGCGCGGCAAGATGGTGGTCTGGGCCCCGTCGAAGATGATCCTTGATGCGGTCGATGGCCCGCAAACCCGCGATCCGGTGGCACTGGCGCTGTGGTTGGCAGAGGTGGTGGTGGCCGACCGGTTGATCGTGCCGCAAAATGTGGCTTTGCCGGCAGGAAGCCGCGTGATGATCGAGCGAGCTTGACCTCAGGCTTGCCGAACGCGTCGGCGCGGAATAACGACACAGCATGTTGTATCACCGGCCCATACCGATGACCGATCCTGCGCGCCCCATTGCGGCGCTTACACTGGCCGGGGGCTGGTGCTGGTTTGATCGGGTCGAGGTGCTGGAGCGGGGTCGCGCCGCTGTCGTGGTGCCGGTAGGCGATTTGCCAGCCGAAGTGACCGCCCGCCTGACCGCGCCGCGCAGCTTTGCCGGCCTGTCGATGAATCAACCGCGGATCATGGGGATTCTGAACGTAACGCCCGACAGCTTTTCCGACGGTGGGCTGTTCCTGCGTCCGGAAGCTGCGTTGATGCAGGCACGCCAGATGGCGGGAGGCGCCGATATTCTGGACATTGGCGGCGAAAGCACGCGGCCGGGCGCGATGGAAGTGCCGCTGGACGAAGAGATTGCCCGAACAGCGCCGGTAATTGAAGCGCTGCGGAATGGTGGGCTGGATCGTGCGATCTCGATCGACACGCGCAAGACTGGTGTGGCGCAGGCGGCGCTGGCCGCAGGGGCGGGGATCGTCAACGATGTCTCGGCAATGGGGTTCGATGCCGGGATGGCAGGGATGGTGGCGGGGGCTTTTGCTCGGATCATTCTGATGCATGCGCAGGGTGACCCGGCGACGATGCAGGCCGATCCGCAATATGAAGATGTTCTGCTGGATGTGTTCGACTTTCTGGCAGCCCGCGTAGCGGTGGCCGAGGCGGCGGGTATTCCGCGCAGCCATATCGCCGTCGATCCGGGCATCGGCTTCGGCAAGACCCTGCAGCACAACCTGACCCTGCTGAACCGACTGTCGTTGTTTCATGATCTGGGTTTGCCTGTGCTGCTGGGGGCCAGCCGCAAGCGGTTCATCGGCACCATCGGAGCCGAAGCCGAGGCGGCCCGGCGGATGCCGGGGTCGCTGGCGGTGGCACTGGCGGGAGTGGCGCACGGGATGCAGATGATCCGTGTGCATGACGTGGCAGAGACACGGCAGGCGTTGTCGCTGTGGCAGGCCGTGACGGGGGGGCAAACCGTATGAAAGGCAAGCTGTTTGGCACGGACGGCGTGCGCGGGCGTGCGAACACCTATCCGATGACCGCAGAGATGGCGTTGCGACTTGGGGCTGCGGCGGGGCGGTTCTTTCGCCGCGACGGGTCCATCGCGCACCGCGTGGTGATCGGCAAGGACACCCGGCTGTCGGGCTACATGCTTGAAAACGCGCTGACGGCGGGGTTGACCAGCACGGGCATGAACGTGCTGCTGCTGGGCCCGGTTCCCACGCCTGCTGTGGGGTTCCTGACGCGGTCGATGCGGGCGGATCTGGGGGTGATGATCAGTGCCTCGCACAACCCGCATCAGGACAATGGGATCAAGTTCTTTGGCCCGGACGGGTTCAAGCTGTCGGACGAGGCGCAAGACGAAATCGAGTCGATTCTGGCGAGTGACATCGTGTTGGCAGAGGCCGGGGCGATTGGTCGGGCGCGGCGGATCGAGGATGGCCGGGGGCGCTATCAGGAGTTCGTCAAGACCACCTTCCCGGCGGGGCTGCGGCTCGACGGGCTGAAGGTTGTGATCGACTGCGCCAACGGGGCCGCCTACAAGGCCGCCCCCGAGGTGCTTTGGGAATTGGGGGCTGACGTCATTCCGGTCGGGGTCACGCCAAACGGCACCAACATCAACGATCAGGTCGGGTCGACCTATACCCAGACTGCGGCCGAGGCGGTGGTGGCGCATGTGGCGGATGTGGGGATCTGCCTGGACGGCGATGCCGACCGGGTGATGATCCTTGATGCGCAGGGCAACGTGGCGGACGGCGATCAGATCATGGCGCTGCTCGCCGGGCGCTGGGCCGAAGAGGGGCGGCTGCGTGGCGGCACGCTGGTTGCCACCGTGATGTCCAATCTGGGGCTTGAGCGGTTCTTGAACGGACGCGGATTGCGGCTGGAGCGGACGGCGGTTGGCGATCGTTATGTGGTCGAGGCGATGCGGCGCGGCGGCTGGAATCTTGGCGGCGAGCAGTCGGGGCATATCGTGATGACCGACTATGCCACCACCGGAGACGGGCTTATCGCGGGGTTGCAGGTTCTGGCCGAGATGGCTCGGACCGGGCAACCGGCTGCGTCGCTGGTCGATCAGTTTGCCATGGTGCCGCAGCTTTTGAAGAACGTCCGTTTTGGGGCGGGGTCGGCGCCGCTGGAGGCCACCTCGGTCAAGGCGATCATTGCGGGGGCAGAGCAGCGGTTGGCGGGCAAGGGGCGGCTGTTGATCCGCGAATCGGGCACCGAGCCGCTGGTCCGGATCATGGCAGAATGCGAGGATGAGGGGCTGATGAAAGAGGTCGTGAACGAGATCGTGGACGCGGTTCAGGCGGCAGTTTAGCGCAGTCCCACCGTGGGATCCTTTTTTAGGTGTTATAAATCAACAACTTGACCATGTCATCTTGACGAAGAATTAACCTTTGCGCCCAATCCCCCGTCACCCTCTTCATGAGGGTAGGGGATGCACCTCGGCTGTCGCGGGTTTGCGCGCCGTATTGCAGAAATTCGTCCATGAAATAAGCCAGCAATTCGGTGCGCGAATTCATGCCTGACTTGCGGAAGATGGTGCAAAGCTGTGCCCGGATCGTGCCGTCGCGGGTGTTGCGCATCCTGGCAATCTCTGTGATCTTCAGGCCACGCAGCGAGAGCAGGGCAATGTCGGTTTCCGCCCGCGACAGGCCCCAGTCGGCAAACCGCTGATGCAGCAGACTGTCGAAGTCGCCGCGCAGATTGCGGAGTGTGGCCGTGTCGCCCACCGCCGCCCGCCGCAGACGGGCAATTTGCCGGCGTGTCAGGTCAAAACCCACGAACAGCGCCAGCGTTGCCAGCGTTTCAAAGAACAGCTGCAGGATCATCCCGATGCTGCTTGCTGCGTATTGTCGCAGTTCTTCGTGCAATTCGGCCCCGACATCGACGGCAAGCACTGTGGCACACAGCAGTTGCACTGCCGCGACAAAGGCCATCGACGCGTTCCCGGCTATTTTGTGGATAGGCAGTGCGGTCATGTCGCGACCCCAGAAACTTTGTACGGGCGGCCTGCGGCAATTTCACGCCCCCGTGTGCGCCTAGTGTTCTGAGTCTGACACTTCCTACCTGTTTCCGCGAATGTCATCGAGTTTGTCCAGCGCGCGGCGTTCTCGGGTGAGGATGTCCTCGGCGGTTTTGGTCCATTCGAAGGGCTTCGGCTTCTCGTTGTGTTGCGCCAGATAGTCATAGATCGCGGCCTCCAGATCATTGACGCTGGTATAGCTGCCGCGTCGGATGCGCCTCGATGTGATCCCGGCAAAGAAGCGCTCGACGAGGTTCAGCCATGAGGCGCTGGTGGGTGTGAAGTGCAACTGAAA
>Ga0209284_10002985_pt1 | contig 21778 bp, 22 predicted proteins | sample FRY03_FD_187211 | JGI IMG/M metagenome (GOLD analysis project Ga0209284, IMG submission 187211) | Freshwater microbial communities from Lake Fryxell liftoff mats and glacier meltwater in Antarctica - FRY-03 (SPAdes) (version 2) | ecosystem: Environmental > Aquatic > Freshwater > Ice > Glacier...
AAGAAAGAACGGAAGTTTTACGAAGCATCCTAACAATACTTTGCCGACGAATCAGAATGCAAAACGATAAATTGGTAGCTTCAGGAGCATTTAAATAATTCAGAAAATCAACTTGCCTTTACAAGTTGTTGCAATTCTTTCAGTTGTTCAATTTTAAGTGCGGTCCGATCTTTCATAGAGGATTCCGTCCAAAATTGATGTTCCAATAAAAAATCAAGTTGAATCTGATTCCAATTGGTGTCTTCGGTTACTTTACCCAAAGCTTCCATCTCATCATACAAGCGCTGACTTACTTCTTTAAAATCCACTCTTCCCAAATGGTTCAGATCTGCATCACATAAAATTTTTTCTAATAAGGTTTCAGGAAGCTGTGGCAGCTTCGTTTTCATGATCAGTTTACAAATCAAATCAATTGCCTCCGGTTTGTAACCAAATTCAGGCAACAAAGCAATTGCAATCCGACAACCTTCCTCTTCATGTTCAGAAACAGTATTCAGAAACCCGCAATCGTGCAACAAAGCAGCGGTTTTTAAAACATCCAAATTATAAGAATCACGAATACCTTCTTCATTGGCAATACGCATCGCCGCTGAAACAACACCAAGTGTATGCGCCAAATTATGGTAATGCAACTCAGGAGATAAATTACGTCCTAAATTCTCAATTACATATCTTTCTATAGCAGCAACGTCCATGTCAATACTTGTACGCTAAAAGTAAATAAAAATAGTACAAGCCCCTTTATAAAATAAAATTATTTTCTGCCATCGGCAGCAAATTTGATAGCACCGAAAGGACCAAACTTATGTTGTTCCTCTGAAAAGGAATCTGCAAATGGTCCAAAAGGGTGATCAACAGGTTTCTTTGATATGTCCGGCCAATCCTTGCTGATGTTCATCTGAGTACGAGCTTGAGAATTAATAAAAGCAGCAACATCCCAAGCTTCTTCAGAAGTCAATGTCGGATTCTCATGGCTCACTCCAAAAGGCATGTTGGAATGCACATAAGCCGCCAACCTCGACAATCGAAACAAGCCGGCGCCTGTATTATAACTGTGCGAACCCCACAAAGCAGGATAATCGTTCTCACCGAAATTAGGATTCGGCAATCCTTCACCGTTAGTCCCATGACATAAAGCACAAGTTTGAGAATAAACAATTTTTCCATTCTCCGGACTTGCGGGTCGATCTAAGTAGGCTAGTTCTTTTAACCCTGAACCTTTCGGCTTTTCACCTTTCGGCACCTCGCTCCCGAGCCATTTTATGTAAGCAACGATTGCTTGCATTTCTTTACTCGTATCAGAGGGAGATTGACCGTTTAAGCTTCGTTCAAAACAATCGCGAACACGCTTTTCTATGGATTCGATTTTTCCTGAACGTGGGCGCATCTTAGGATAAGTAGAAGCTACCGCAGAATAATTATTTCCAAAAATTTTTGTGCCCGCTTCTAAGTGGCAGTTCTGGCAATTCATACCATTGCTCAACTTAGAAATTTTACCCTCAGGTCCTAAATATTTTGATGTATGCATGATCAATTCTCGACCAAAAAGAATTTGTTGATCGGTCACTTCTTCAATATCGGGAGCATACCAAAAATCATTCTTTTCATAACCTTCACTACCTTGTGGCGTGCTCATCGATTTTACCTCGGAAGATTTGGAAGTTTTATTCATCGTCACCGGTGCTGCAGAAAAAAGCGAAAAAATATCCACCGTATTAATAATAACTATTGCTGAAATTGAAATCAACACAACAAGCATCGTACGCACTACACCTCGTGCAATTAAAACTACTGCTTTACTTTGTGCATCACGAATTGGATCAACAGAATTCATCATGAGTTATCTAAACTCGTATGTGGTTCCTTGCAACTGCGTCAATAATGTAGGAGGGAAATCAGTTGCAGTAGCACGCCCTTCCAAATTTGGTGAGACGAGAGGATGAGCTGCTAAATATTCTTCAATCACATCATGCATGAGCACACCCAGCTTTTTCGTCGACTTTACTTTTTCCACGCGACACAACACATCTTCCGGATCACCTTCACGTTCGCAAGCAACGATGGAATATTCTTTATCCAGTTGCAATGACTTGCCTTTTACCTTCACCCAATTTACACGCCTTCCTATTTCATTGCCAATGGTAAAATTCACTTCCATACCTGCAAATCGAACAAACCATCCACCAAAACGTTTTGAAGGATCTTTCGCAAAAGCATTCTGCAATTCTTTTTCGAGCCAATCCCAAACTTGTTGTCCGCTCACCATTCCGGTTTTTGCTTCACTATCTACCGGCAACATATTCCATAAAAATTCTTTCGTGATTGCTGATTTTCCTCCCGGAACTACGTACAAAGGCTGACAAAAACGGAAACCATTACTCAATGCAATATCCGGTTTGAATTTCCACATGATGGCATTGGTCAGCAAATTATCCATTGGTGTTTCCATCACAAAATAACGAACGAGCGGCGTAGAAGTATAACCCAAGACTCTTGATAATTCCTTTTGAAATGGTGCTGCTACTTCATCAATAATACCTTGCAATTCTTTATCGGGAGGAAACAATTCGGGATCCACATCCATCAATTGATAATCGTAAGAAATTAATTTTTCTCCATCAAAATTCAATTCCAATTTTCCGAGGAAAGATCCGAATGCACCACACTCTACTACTTTTGAATATTTACATTGGATGGGTTCGCGAACGCGCTCATGTGTATCGGCACCTAAAATAAAATCGACGCCGGTAACAGTAGGATTATTTGCCAGACCTACTTGTTGTGCCAATCCCATGTGAGTGACTAAAAATACCATCGCACATCCTTCCGTCTCGCGTAACAACTTCACATACTTCGCCACATTTTTATCGGCGTGTTCAAAGCGGATACCTTCACTGTAAGCAGGAGATTGACGTTTCGGAATTAAATGATCGGTATAACCAATAAATCCCAATTTAATTCCGCCAATTACTTTGATCCAGTAAGGAGGATAAATTAATTCTCCTTTATTTTCATCTTCCTCACTGTGCCACATGTTCGCACAAATTTTTGCTGCGGTGGCATGACCCATGTCGTATAGCATTTGCTTTTTCTTGTACACTACTTCCCAATTTCCGGGAAGCATTAAATCAAAATTGATATTGTTAAAAATCGGAATCATCGCTTTGCCCTCTGTTAAGGAAGCAACAGCATGACCGTGGTAATAATCGCCGCCATCAATTAAAATGGTGTTTTCAGGATCTTTAGAACGATAAGAATTAATCATCGTTTTCAATACAGCTAAACCTCCGCGCTTTTTATAAACGGCCTTATTGTTCTCCCAAAAAAACTCATCGTGCGTATGCAATTGCGCATGAATATCGGAAGTATATAAAATAGTGATTTTTCTTTTTCCTTCAGATGGAATCATCCTCTCTAAACTTTCCTTCGCATTATGTTCGATCGAACTCCCATCTAAATTCACAAAGGGAACCACGGCAGCGCCTATACCAAAAGCGGCTGACCGCTTTAAAAAATCACGACGCGAATTGTTTTTATTCTGATTTTCCATAGCCCAATTTTATAAATGTTAATGCGGCAATTTCTCACGAAAATATCCATACACCCAGGTGCCGGCGATGGCACTCAACAAAGTAACAATAATAACGGTGGCGCCTGAACCAATTTGAGCAAACAAAGGACCTGGACAAGCACCTGTGATTGCCCAACCCAAACCGAAAATTAATCCACCGTAGACATTGCCTTTATTAAAAGCTTTGGGATGAAATTCCACTTTCTCCCCGTACATTGTCTTTATATCAAACTTCTTAATCAGCCACACGGATACCATCCCCACAAAAACTGCGCTTCCAATAACTCCATACATATGAAAACTCTCGAGGCGAAACATCTCCAAGATACGAAACCAAGAAATGATTTCTGCTTTCACGAAAATGATTCCGAATAAAACACCGACTACAAGATATTTTAGATTGTGCCACCATTTATGTTCCAGTTGACTTTCATTCACACAAATTGTATCCATTGAACGAACTTCGAAATCGCTATTATTATTTTGTTCCATTTCTATTTCTCCTTTTAATTAAAATTTAAGAATATAAGGCAAAATCAAATTCGCCATCAAAAATCCGCCTGCCATAAAGCAACAAGTAGCAATTAATGAAGGCCATTGCAAAGTGGAAAGTCCCATAATCGCATGACCCGAAGTACATCCACCGGCATAACGGGTACCAAAACCTACCAGAAAGCCACCGACTACGATGAGGAAAAATCCTTTTAATGTGAATAAAGTTTCCCAATTATATAATTCCACTGGCACCAATCCGGTGAAATCACTTACTCCATAATTGGCAAGATCTGCAACTAATGTTGGAGCAAGAACCATCGGCAAAGGATTCGACAAAATTTGCACACCCAAAAATCCACCCAATAAAATACCTGCCACGAAAAAAAGATTCCAGACTTCTTTCTTCCAATCGTATTTAAAAAACGGGATATTCGCAGGCAAACAAGCAGCGCAAATATGTCTTAAAGAGGAGCTGATTCCGAATGATTTATTACCGATTAATAACAAAACAGGAACAGTTAATCCGATAAGCGGACCCGCTATGTACCAAGGCCAAGGTTGTTTTATTAGTTCTAACATATTTTAAATCATTAATATATACAAGACTTACTTTCTTTACCACTTGCAATGCTGACAAAAATAGTCTGATGATCCTTCTCAGTTTGCAACATTTGTTACTTGCATTTAGATTTCAACAGGAATATTACACAATATTAGAATTTATTCATACATATTGATCAATAAGTGCCTAACAAGCAAAAGAATTATTGAATTTTAATTTAACGGTCACTAATTTGGCATTATTAAAAAATAAAATCGAAATCACTGAAATTTTCGAGGCTTGCTATCAAAATAAAATTAAATTTGAGGCAATCAATGGGAGCTACATCATTACTCATACTTACGCTGGCAGCAATTGTGTTTTCTGCCGGTGGGATTCTGGTTTCAAAAATATTTGTCAAGGGATCAAAAAATCCACAAAAAGGTCAGGCCTACGAATGTGGCGTACCAACGGTGGGTCAAACCTGGATGCAATTGCATGTAGGATATTATCTTTTCGCATTGATATTTTTAATTTTCGATGTAGAATTAGTTTTTTTGTATCCTTGGGCAACGGTTGTAAAAGAAATTGGCTGGATGGCCTTTCTAGATATTGTCATATTTTTCTTTATTCTATTCCTGGGATTTCTATACGCCCATATGAAAGGAGCATTAAAATGGATGTAAACGAAAAACCAAATACTTTCCCGGGACAAATTCACGAAATTCCGGGCGGTGGTGTTGTATTAAGTAAGTTAGATGATGTGATCAATTGGGCACGTTCGAATTCTTTATGGCCGCTCACTTTCGCAACGAGTTGTTGCGGCATTGAAATGATGTCGGTAGCAGGTGCAAAATATGATTTCTCCCGTTTTGGATTTGAAGTGGCAAGAGCAACGCCACGTCAGGCAGATGTGATCATCATTGCAGGAACAATCGTCAATAAAATGGCACCCGTGCTAAAACGATTGTACGATCAAATGGCCGATCCCAAGTATGTGATTGCGATGGGTGCTTGCGCCATTAGCGGCGGACCTTTTTTCTACAATACCTATTCCGTTGTAAAAGGTGCCGATCATGTGATTCCGGTAGATGTGTATGTGGCAGGTTGCCCGCCGCGTCCGGAAGCTTTGTTACATGCTTTGATTTCTTTGCAAGAAAAAATCAAGAGCGGACATACACGCGAACAAATAAAAGAAATCAAACCTCAATAAGTCAAGGCAAAAGATATGACCAAAGATGAATTGAAAATAAAATTAGAAACGCTCAGAGAAGGTTTGAGCTTTGAAGAAGGCGGCGAGTGGACGACATTAAATTTAGAACCCGAAGGATTTAAAAACTTTGCAGCGCAAATTAAAAATGATTCGGACTTGCAATTCGATTATTTATTTTGCCAGACAGCCGTTGATTGGAAAACGCATTTAAGTATGGTGTATCATTTATCATCTACTGTTTTTCGTCATGAATTAGTGATTAAAATAAAACTTGAGAAAAGTTCTCCGGTAGTCGATACCGTTTGTGACCTTTGGCGCACAGCTGAATTTCACGAGCGCGAAGCTTATGATTTAATGGGAATAGAATTTTTAGGACATCCTGACTTACGTCGTTTGTTTATGACGCCCGATCACGAAGGATTTCCATTGCGTAAAGATTATGAGGATCCTATTAACATGATAAAACTCTGATATGCTCGAAGAAATTGGAACGAACGATGAGGGTGATATGATCATCAATGTAGGACCACAGCATCCTTCCACGCATGGAGTTTTGCATTTGGTGATTACATTGAATGGAGAAACCGTTAAAAAGGTAGAACCGCATTTAGGATACATTCATCGTTCCATCGAAAAGATGTGCGAGAGTTTATCGTATCGTCAGTTTATTTATGTGACGAGTAGAATGGATTATCTTTCATCGCATATCAACAATCACGGTTGTGCATTGTGTGTGGAGAAAGGATTACAAATTGAAATTCCAAGTCGTTCGCAAGTGATACGTGTGTTGATGGATGAGTTGACACGTTTAGCATCACACTTATTATGGTGGGGAGCATTGGCGATGGATCTCGGCGCCTTCACTCCGTTTTTCTATGCATTTAGAGAGAGAGAAATGATTAACGAATTGATGGAAGATACTTGCGGTGCAAGATTAACAATGAATTATATTGTGCCCGGCGGAGTGATGATGGATTTGCATCCGGATTTTCAAAGAAAGGTAAAAGAATTTTTGAAATTGTTTCAATCTAAAATTCATGAGTACGATGAATTAGTGACAAACAATATTATTTTTCAAAACCGAACCAAGGGCGTTGGATTCATTTCCAGAGAAGATGCGATTTCATTTGGATGTACCGGTCCGACCGGAAGAGGAAGCGGATTAAGTTGCGACATCCGAAAATTATATCCTTACGAAATTTACGATCAATTGCAATTTGATGAAATCATTGAACAAGGCGGTGATTCATTTGCAAGATATAAAGTACGTGTTAGAGAGATGGTGCAAAGCATGCGCATCATTGAGCAGTTGATTGATAATATTCCAGAAGGCGATTTCCAAGCGAAAACAAAAGCCGTATTGAAATTACCAAAAGGAGATTTCTATACTCGCGTAGAAACTGCCAGAGGGGAATTGGGAGTATATATTGTGAGCGAAGGTGGAAGTACACCCTACAGAATAAAATTCCGCTCGCCAGGATTCTCCAACTTGAGTGCGCTCGATCACATGTCGAGAGGAGGAAAAATCGGAGACCTTATGGCGACCATGGGTACACTCGATTTAGTAATTCCGGATATCGATCGTTAAAAAATAAAATGCAAAAAGCTTTTCAATAATTATTACATGAAATGATTAGTCTCGAAGGACTCAAAACATCTACACAAATTTGGTTACAAAATAACCTCGGCGAGCCATGGGCTTTTATGGCGCAGAGTGTTCTTGTTGGCATTGCTGCGATCACATTATTTGCTGTGTTAGGATTGGCTTTGGTGTATATGGAAAGAAAAGTGGCGGCGCTGATGCAAATCCGTTTAGGACCTAATCGCGTAGGACCCATGGGTATTTTACAAACTTCTGCCGATACTTTGAAATTGGTAATGAAAGAAGGACTAACTCCAGATGGTGCTGATAAATTTTTATTCAACCTCGCACCTTTTCTGGTGATGATTGCAGCGATGTTGATATTAGCACCCATTGCCTTCGCCAAAAATTTTCAAATCTGGGATTTAAGCATCGGCGTTTTATATGTAGCCGCTATTTCTTCTGTTACTGTGATTGGAATATTGATGGCGGGATGGTCGAGTAATAATAAATATTCATTGTTAGGTGCTATGCGTAGTGCAGCGCAAATTGTGAGTTATGAATTGTCCGCCGGACTTTCCATTCTTGCTATTGTTATTCTTACTGGTAGTTTGCGCATCAGTGATATTATTAATTCGCAAGCCGATGGTTGGTGGATCATCAAAGGACATATTCCTGTTCTCATTGCATTCATCGTATTCTTAATTGCAGTCACTGCAGAAACGAATCGTGCTCCCTTCGATTTAGCAGAGGCAGAATCAGAATTAACTGCAGGATTCCACACTGAATATTCAGGAATGAAATTCGCGCTCTTCTTCTTGGCAGAATACATCAACATCTTTATTGGATGTGCAATTGGTGCAACACTCTTCTTCGGTGGATGGATGCCATTTCACATCGGAAATTGGGAAGCCTTTAATCATGTGATGGATTACATTCCTTCCTCTATTTGGTTCTTCGGTAAAACCTTGTTTTTAATTTTCGTTATCATGTGGTTCCGTTGGACCTTCCCGCGTTTACGCATTGATCAATTGTTAAATCTCGAGTGGAAATATTTATTACCCATCAGTATGATCAATCTTTTAATCGTCACCTTCATGGCGATTATGGGTTGGCATTTATAATAATTAAGAAGAACATGTTCCTCAAAGAATATTTTAAAACCATATACCAAACGATTCGTTCCTTGTTAACAGGGATGCGACTCACCGGATATTATTTTACACATAAGAAAGAAATTATCACGGAGCAATACCCGGAGGCGCGACCTGTTATAGCAGAGCGTTTCAAAGGCGAAGTAATTATGGTGCATAACGAGGCGAACGAACATAAGTGCACCGGTTGTACGGCTTGTGAGTTAGCATGTCCCAACGGCACTATTAAAATTGTTACCAAGAATGAAATCAATGCCGAAGGAAAAAAGAAAAAAGCCATCGACACTTTTGTGTATCGTTTAGAATTATGTACCATGTGCAATTTATGTGTGGTGGCTTGTCCTACAGATGCGATCATCATGAGCAATAATTTTGAGCACAGTGTATTTGATCGTCGTGAATTTACGAAAGTCCTCAATAATCCCGGATCAAAAATTATGGAGGGCGTAGAATAATGAGCGGATCAGCAATTGCATTTTACGGAATTGCGGCCTTCGTATTAATTACGGGGCTACTTACCGTTACTACCAAAAAATTATTTAGAGCAGCCATTTGGTTGTTGTTTTCATTGATTGGTATTGCCGCCTTGTATTTTTGGATGGAAGTAGAATTTGCAGCAGCGGTACAAGTAATTGTCTATGTTGGAGGAATTGTGGTATTGATTATCTTCTCCATCTTTCTCACGCATCAAGAAGGCATCAACATGCCATCTGCATTGACTAAACGTTCAATCTTTGCAGGACTCGCCGTCATTGCTGCAGCGGGATATACTTGTCTTTTACTTTTAAATCATTATTGGATGAAAGGATCGGATGAAGTATTTGATCCCTCCGTAAATAAAATAGGACATCTTTTAGTGGCCAACACTGCTGAAAGTTTCGTACTACCCTTCGAGCTAGTAAGTGTATTATTATTGGCCGCCATGATTGGATGCATCGTTATTGCCTTAAAAGCACAGCCCGAAAAAAAATGAGCGAAATTCCATTCACCCACATCTTGATGTTGAGCACCGCACTCTTCTTCATTGGCGCTTTTGGATTTCTAACCAGAAGAAATATGATTGCCATGTTAATGTCGTTGGAGTTAATGTTGAATAGCGTCAACATTAATTTTATTGTCTTCAATAAATACCTCTTTCCTAATAATATCGAAGGAGTAGGATTCACCATTTTCATTGTTGCCATAGCTGCTGCTGAGGCGGCAGTTGCCATTGCAATCATTATAAATTTATTCCGCAACACAAAAAATATTGATGCGGAAAATGCAGATCATTTGAAGTACTAATGTTCCAATAAGCAATGAATCTAACATCGAATATACTTCTCATTCTACTGCTTCCTTTCTGCAGCTTTTTGCTGTTAGGAATTTTCGGTAGAAAATATTTATCATCGTTTTCCGGAATCATCGGAAGCACCTCACTATTTGTTTCAGCTATTTTATCTATTCAAACAGCTTACTCTTATTTCTTTCTTTCGGGAACATCACATTTCGAAAAAATAGTTGCCTGGAAAATGACATGGCTACAATTCTCCGAAGGTGTTTCTATCGACATGGGAATTTTGGTGGATCCAATTTCAGTAATGATGTTGGTGGTGGTAACGGTGGTATCGCTGATGGTCCACGTTTACAGTTTGGGATACATGAAAGGCGAAGAGCGTTTTGCTACTTATTATTCCTTTCTTTCTCTCTTTACTTTTTCGATGTTAGGTTTGGTCATCTCAGTAAATATTTTCCAGATTTACATGTTCTGGGAATTGGTAGGCGTATCGTCTTTCTTATTGATTGGCTATTATTTTGAAAAACCGAGTGCCGTAGCCGCTTCGAAAAAAGCATTCATCGTTACACGTTTTGCCGATTTAGGATTTTTAATTGGAATATTAATTTTAGGATTCCAAGCAGAAACTTTAGACTTCATCACTTTAATTGAACGACTCACGACATTTGATTCCCCTTGGTTAAACTCGGCGATCACTGCAAGTTTCATGGGCGCAAGCGCATTGACGTGGGGATTATTACTCGTGTTTATGGGCGGAGCAGGAAAGAGCGCCATGTTCCCTTTGCATATTTGGTTGCCCGATGCGATGGAAGGTCCTACGCCGGTATCTGCATTGATTCATGCCGCTACAATGGTTGTTGCCGGAGTTTTCTTAGTTGCAAGATTGTTTCCGATATTTTCTATTTCTTGTCCGGGCGCATTGGAAGTAGTTATGTGGACCGGAGTTATCTCTGCCTTATTCGCAGCCATTATTGCCTGCACACAAACCGATATTAAACGCGTACTCGCTTATTCTACCATGTCGCAAATTGGGTATATGATGTTTGCACTCGGCGTATCCGGATACGGTGGTGAAGCAGGATTAGGTTTCACGGCGTCCATGTTTCATTTGTTTACGCATGCCTTCTTCAAAGCATTATTATTTCTTGGTGCCGGCGCCGTTATACATTACATCCACAGCAATGAGATGAAAGACATGGGTGGATTAAGAAAAGCGATGCCCATTACTCATATTACTTTTTTGATTGCTTGTTTAGCCATTGCGGGAGTTCCACCCTTCGCCGGTTTCTTCAGCAAGGAAGAAATTTTAACTGCGGCGCATCATAGTCACCCGATCGTGTATTACATCGCTTTACTAACGGCAGGCATTACCGCGTTTTACATGTTTCGTTTGTACTATTCGATATTCTGGTCTACGGAAGCGAAACATGCTCATCAGAACGATCACCATCATGGCGAAGGAACCTGGAGCATGAAAATTCCTTTGTTGATTTTAAGTGTAGGAGCCATCTTCGCCGGACTCATTCCTTTCGGAAAATTTGTAAGCAGTGATGGATTTCATTTACATATTCCTTTTGAGATGAGTGCCGCTATTCTTCCTGTAATTATTGCGCTGACAGGAATTGGCATTGCCACTCTCTTGTATAAAAAACAAAACGAGCGTCCAAACAAATTAGCTGCATCACTCAGTGGCGTCTATACGGCAGCTTATAGAAAATTCTACATCGACGAAATTTATTTATTCATTACCAAGAAAATCATCTTTAACATGATTGCAAGTCCGGCGGCATGGATTGATAAAAACATAGTGGATGGAAGCATGAACGGACTCGCTTCACTTGTTGAATGGAAAGCGAACATGATTAAAAAAATACAATCGGGGAAAGTACAAGATTACGCTTTGTACTTTTTCATTGCCGCCTTCGGTTTCACCGCACTCGCTATTTATCTGGTCAACTAAAAAGAAATGAATTTACATATACTCATCATTGCACCTGTAATTACGGCCATCGCGCTGCTCTTCTTCAAGGAATTGAAGCAGATTCGATTTGTGGCATTGGCAGGATCGACACTACAATTAATACTCAGCTTTATTTTATTAAGTACGTTTTGTGCAGAACGAGCGAGCGGCAATACAGCGGCAATGTTATTTTATAGTTCTGTATCTTGGTTTGCTCCGTTAGGAATTGCCTTTACTACCGGTGTTGATGGAATTTCAGTAAGTATGATTTTACTCTCCGCATTTGTTGTTTTGGCCGGAGTATTGGTGAGTTGGAAGATGGAAAAAATGAGTCGAGAATTCTTTTTCCTTCTGATGTTTCTCAGCGCCGGAGCATACGGATTCTTTATCTCACTAGATCTCTTCACTTTATTCTTTTTCTTAGAAATTGCAGTAATTCCTAAATTCTTATTGATTGGTGTTTGGGGCAGCGGCAGAAAAGAATACAGCGCCATGAAACTTGCTTTGATGCTTATGGCGGGATCGGCTTTTGTGTTAGTGGGATTATTGGGCTTGTATTTCAATACCGATATTGGTAACGGAGTGCATACTTTCGATTTCCTCAGCATCGCAAAACAACAAATTAATCTTGAAGCGCAATTGATCTTTTTCCCATTGGCATTTATCGGCTTTGGAATTTTCGGTGCACTCTTTCCATTTCACACATGGGTTCCTGACGGACATAGTTCTGCTCCGACTGCGGCCTCCATGTTTTTAGCAGGCATATCTATGAAGTTAGGAGGTTATGGATGTTTACGCGTCGCCACGTATTTGATGCCGGAAGCAGCGCATGTGTATGCTCCTTACATCATTTTATTAGCCACTATTGCTATCATTTACGGCGCCTTCGCTACCATGATGCAAACGGATTTAAAATACATCAACGCCTATTCATCGGTAAGTCACTGCGGATTTGTATTGCTTGGAATCGGCATGCTCAACGAAACGGCCATAGCCGGCGCCGTTATGCAAATGATATCACATGGTTTAATGACCGCTCTCTTCTTCGCCGCCATCGGCATGATTTACGAAAGAACACATACAAGGATGGTTTCACAATTGGGAGGACTACTCAAAGTGATGCCCTTTATCTCAAGCATATTTATCATTGCCGGTTTATGTTCCTTAGGATTGCCCGGCTTCAGCGGATTCGTAGCGGAAATGACGGTGTTCATGGGCGCATGGCAGCACCAAGAAACCATGTATCGACTCGCTACCATCTTATCCTGTGCCTCCATTGTTGTAACGGCGGTGTATATACTAAGAGCGGCAGGTAAATCCATCATGGGACCCATAGTCAACAAAGAACATCTTTCTTTGGGCGATGCTACCTGGAATGAAAAAACTGCTGCGGTATTATTACTTAGTGGAATTGTAGTGATTGGTATTGCTCCTTTCTGGTTACAAGATTTAATACATGCCGATGTAAACGGATTGATGGTTAACATCGGTCGTAATTTAATTCCTTAATTTAAAAAATGATGTTCGAATTCCTAAATATCATGAAACACGAGCTGCTGCTCTGCTTCCTGCTTTTCTTTATACTCATTGCGAAAATTGGCAGCAAGGAAGAAAATTCTCCAAGCTGGCATGTCATGATTAATCTTCTTTTGCTCATTAATTTCCTCTTAGGATTTTGTTACAATGTAGATGGCGAACTTTTCAATGGCATGTTTGTCATCAACGATTTAGTGCATCTCGAAAAAAATATTCTGAACTTGGGATTGCTTTTAATTTCATTGCAAGCACATCCCTATACGCGCAACCATCATCATGCTCCTGAGTTTTACATGCTTTTAATTTCCTCTGTATTGGGAATGTTCTTCATGTTATCGTCCGGACATCTTCTCTTATTCTATATCGGATTGGAATTATCGACCATTCCACTTGCTGCTTTAGCCAATTTCAACCTCAACAAAAGCAATTCGTCGGAAGCAGGAATGAAAATGATTATGTCGAGTGCTTTTAGTTCGGCATTGTTGCTGATGGGAGTCTCCTTGATTTATGGAACAACCGGATCATTTTCATTTGGAGAAATCACTTTACAGCTCACAGGATCACCTTTACAAATATTTGCCTTCGTGATGTTATTTGTCGGCTTCGCGTTTAAACTCTCGATGGTTCCCTTTCATTTCTGGACAGCCGATGTTTACGAGGGAGCGCCGGTTTCTATCGCTGCATTTTTATCGGTAGTTTCTAAATCGGCCATTGCATTTGTTTTTGTAACTGTATTATACAGCGTATTTGAATCCTTGGTGAGCACTTGGTATATTTTATTATTCATTACAGCTGTACTCACCATTGGAGTCGGTAATTTATTTGCATTGCGCCAACAAAACATCAAACGTTTCTTAGCATTCTCCTCCATTGCGCAAATAGGATTTATATTGGTAGGCATTAGCGGCGGATCGCAAGAGAGTGAAACTTCTGTTATTTACTTTCTGTTGATTTACGTTTTCTCCAATTTGGGTGCATTTGGCGTAGTCACACTCGTCAGTGCTCAAACCGGAAAAGAAAGCATCAACGATTACAAAGGATTTTATAAAAGGAATCCTGGCTTGAGTTGGATCATGACCATCTCTTTGTTTTCACTTGCAGGAATTCCACCCACTGCAGGATTCTTCGGAAAATTCTTCTTGCTCACTGCAGGAGCAAGCACAGGAAATTATTTACTCATCAGTTTTGCCGCCATCAACATGGTTGTATCCATGTATTATTATTTACGTATTGTGAAAGCCATGTTTATGGATCCCAACGAGCAGCCCATCCCTCCTATTTTAAGCGGATTATTTCCGGGCATTGCATTCGTCATTTGTTTGCTTGGTATCATCCTCACCGGTTTCAGCAGCGACTTATACACTTACATTCATTCACTCAGCAGCGGAATTTAATCAGAAGAAAAAATGGGCATCAATAAAAACCATGAGTTTGAAGAGTTGGATGGCATCAAATGTTGCATCGTTGAAAAAGCAATTTCAAAGGAGCGCGTTGCCTTTTTAAAACCGCTCTTGGAAGGAAATGGGTATACGGTAGTCGTTAGTGGCATCGTTCCCAAGGCACCTACACCTGCACCACTCGCCGAAGGAGAAATAGCGCCTCCACCACCATCGCCGGCTGAGCCTACACAATTCACCATCGGAGTAACAGATATGTGCTTTAACACCATCAATGCCATCTTCGGAAGATTTTTAAGAACCAAAGAAGGGAAAGTAGTTACACTTGCTTATTGGCAGGAGAAGGATGAGAAGGCTACTGAGATTCCGTACTATGAATTTAAGCCGCAATAAAAATTATAGAATGCTACTAGATCTACGGATTGATACGAATCTACAGATTAATGTTTAGTTTTTAAGTGTTGACAAAATAAATCCGCATTGATCTGCTAAATCTGTTAAATCCGTGTTCTAACAAGCATCGAGCATCGGCCTAGTTAAACCATACCGCATAGCCCTGCCTTCGCAAATCCAAAGCAAGCGCTTCTTCGGTTTTTAATGCTTGTGCGCGTGTCATTTTTTCTTCGTTGATGTGCCTATACAAACTCGGACGTAAATAGCGACCATATTTTTTTACGATGGAAGCCGATAAATTATGACCCTTCTTATTCACGTATCCTGTAATATGCTGCTTGAATCTCTCTTCGGGTGTTTTGCTGGTCATGCCCACGTACACACATTGCAACATGCCGTTGAATTGCGGATTCGCTTCACGAAAGCGTGTGTCTTCGTTGAAGACTTTGCGAGATAGTTCGATGACGTAGACGGAGTAATTCAATGTTTTATACTTCTGCTAAACATATCAAATACTTATTTAAGCGACAAATAATCACATTGCTCATGCTCCATGTTTAGAATTCCTTTCAATGAAATCGAATTTTGCAAAGGAAATTTATCATTCAAATCTGAAGTTCTTACTAAATAAAATGTCCATTGCTCTAAGTTCATCGGATTAATTGCATTTTGATCTTTATGATGCAGCAAACAAAAAAAATAGATATCCGCTTGTCTCTTCTTTTCTAAATCATAATACCCTGCTTCAATAAATCGTCGAGTGGGTTCAATGGAGAATAAAATTTTAGAAAATTCTTTTTGTTTCCAGGAATGAATATAGGTGGAAGACTTCACCTCAATTTTACAATCCTCCTTCGTAAAAAAATCATAATCATCCCATTCTTTCAGTTCTAATTCACCACTTTGGTATATTTCTTTTAAATGGTAAGTGACGGTGTTGCTTTCAACACCAAATAATTCCGCCATCTTTTTTTGACATAACCAAAATGTTTCTTCTTGAAAAAATACTTCTACCCTTACGTCACCATGGGGCGATGAATAAAATATTATATCGTTTGACTGTGGTGTCAAGTCTTTACTCATGTGGCCAATTAAATTTTTTATTTACAACTTCATTTCTTTATCCATTCGCCCACAATTGCTCAATTTAAAAATCAGAGTTATTGGGTCCATATCCAATTAATAAATAACAAAAACCATCACTATATAAACTTTTATAAACTGAGTTCTCACAATTTCTCTTTATGTTTTTAAAGTCATGAACATCGATAAATTGAACAGTCATCAGCTTATATTTGCTGTGTTCAACTAATAACTGCCATTTTTTCTAAAATAATTCCATAACAATACGTATAAAATATTGAAATCAAAATCGAGCTGAAATTTCCTATGATAAAATAATCATTTTGTACTTTATTGTTTTTGTCAAATCTGGTTCCAATTTTTAGAGCACCAAAAACAATTAAAACTTGAGAAAAATTCAGCAACAATCCGACAAACAATACAAATCGCTCCAAGGATCCCTTAAATACAGAAATTTCAAATCCTAAAAATTTTTTATTTGCGGCAGTTAAGTCTAAGGGAACAAAATAATTCTTCATATACTTAAACAAAGTTTTATTCACGATCAATTCGCCAATGGCAAACAACACAAGACACAGTATGATTTTTACTATCATAATTGATTTTCTAATAAGTGCAATATGATTTTTTTAATAGATGCGTATTCATTTATTTTTAAACTCTTTTTCCTTCTCCAAGCACTTGATGCATTTGTATTTATTTTTTCAGCAACAATTTTATAATCATCAAAAACTAAAAACTTACTTACTGTTTCTAAATCTTTTGCTTTCCAATTATCAACAATATCCTGATAGAGGCTAAAAGCTTCGTTAATATATTCATCCGGGTTTTCTTTACTATTGTTAATGATTTTAAATCGTTGATCCTCCTTTTTAGAACTCTCTAATTTCTTTCTTGAATATGTTAAACCTTCACCAAGCATTTCATGAGCTATGAGTGTATTGATTTTGGTTTCAATTTTGCCATAATTAAGAACATATCTTAGTTTTATATTGAGTCCCTTTTTAATGATCATCTCCTCGATTGCAAAAATCAAATTTACTCCGTTTTCCATTGAGCTTGCAATGCCTTGGAATTCATCTCCAAGAGTAATCGTTAAGGGAGTAAGAATTAATTTCTTTTGTTCTTTGTTGATTGTATTCACCAAGCTCTTGAACTTCGTCATAAGTTGGTTTGGATTTTCATTCCGACTTTTTATGATGTCAGCCATTATAATCGAATAATTCGTTTTCATGGTTTCTTGGTTTTTTACAAACTTACGACTTTTGCAGAAATATTGCAAAAACTCTACTTTTGCAATATTTCTGCAATTTATGAATTTTGGCTTCCTTCTAATAAATAGCAGAAAAGCTCAGCTTGAATGATTTGAATGTGATGTTTCTCCAAAAAAATTCCTAAAAAACCATCTCCCAAAAAATACTCATTCTCGCTCTCAAACTCACTTTCTCTCAAACAAAACCTTCAAATAAAACCTCGGATCTTTTAATCTTCCTCTTAAATCAATGTCTTCAAACATGCAGGAGATGGTCTCTCTTAAAGTTTTGCTTCTTGCGGCTTTGTTAACGACAAGGTTGAAGAGCCAGGGGTATTTGACGAGCTCTTGCATTTTTTTGCTTAAACTTAGTTCGGGCCAGAGGCGTTTGTAGACAGTTTGGTCGTACATCTTCAAAGATTCGGCTGAGTAATTTCCTTTTATTGATTCAATGGTTTCGGCTGCTTTCAATCCGCTGATCATGGCATTGCCGATGCCCTCGCCGGTGAAGGGATCAATTAATGAGCCTGCATCACCAAGTAAGATAAACCCATCTCCCGAAAGGGGACGTTTTTTAGAGCCCAAGGGAAGACCATAACCGCGAATGCTACCTTCAATTTCTGCCCCTTCAAAACGTTTGCGTAAAGATTCATTTTCTTGAATCAACTTAAGCATATCTTCTTTAAGATTCACTTTTTTCTTACTCACAAAATCGCTGCGCATACCTACTCCCACATTGGCGTAACCGTTAGGAAGCGGAAAAATCCAGAAGTATCCGGGAAGAAAATTTTTGACGAAATGTAATTCGATGTATCCACTCGGATCTAAATCTTTTACTCCTTTGTAATAAGCACGTAAACCGGCACAGTAATGCTCCTCTTCCATCTGAATTCCACCCACCTCTTTCGCAAAACGAGAATGCGCACCATCGGCAGCGATGACTAAAGAAGTACGAAAAATATTTTTTCCTTCCTTATCACTGATGATCCAATCCTTGCCTTCACGACGAAATTTTTCGATGCGAACATTCAACCTTGTTTCCACGCCGGAAGCTGCATTCGCTTTGTCGAACATCCACTTATCGAAATCGTATCTTTTGGAAATATACCCCGGGGGCTTCTCCTTGTTTTCTTCACGCCGAAAGGGAACTTTCAGTTCTTTACCGTTGGGCGCTACAAAAGTAACACCATGCGAATCCAAGGTATGTGTTTGAACAGAAAGGTCTTCCAATAAAGATGGGTCAATTCTGTTGAGAGTAAGTAAGACTTTTCCGCTCAGCGCATCTCCACAAACCTTATCTCGAGGAAAGCTCGATTGATCCAACAATAAAGAAGAAATTCCTCTTTTTGCAAGGGCTAATGCACAAGTGGCTCCGCCGGGTCCTGCTCCGATAATAACAATAGGGTGATATTCCACTCCCGAAAAATACGACATCTTCCTCTCCTTAAACATAGAATAAGTAAACTATTTAAAGATTAAGTACATTAAAACCACAATAAAGGCACTTTGAAAATTCAAAATGAATAAGTTACTTTGATCTATTATTCTATTTTACACACCCAACCAACCAAAACACACCCTAATCTCAGTTTCATGGAAATCCTATTCCGCCTAGCTAAACGCTGGGCACTAGTCTTGGTCTCTCTATTTGTGACCTACAATGCCTCTGCTTCCCATTTGATGGGCGGTAATTTAACGTATGAATATTTAGGTATAAATGGCAGCACAGGTTTATACGATTACCGAGTGACCTTATACGTTTATCGATTATGTGATGCGGGAAGTTCGCAATTGCCAACAACCATGAATTTTGGTGCTTATCAAGACAATCCGGGAAACCCGGGAGGACCAAAACAACTATTGAGTAGCATTTCTTTGCCTTTGCTAAGTCAGCAATTTATTCAGCCGCCAAATGCGAATGATTCTTGTACATTTCTTCCTAGTGTTTGTGTAGAAGAAGGGGTCTATCAAAACATTGTTTCTTTACCATCGAATACAACCGGATTTTATTTTATTGCCGATCGCTGTTGCCGAAATAACAATATTTCCAATGTTGCCAATCCCGGTGGAACAGGGCAAGCATACTATGCACAAGTGCCACCACCGACTACTGTCAATAATGCACCAACATTTGCGGTTGCTCCGGTACCATTCATTTGTTCCGGTGATACAGTGAGTGTATTAAACCAGGCATTTGATGCAGACGGCGATTTATTAGTATATCATTTCGCAACTCCTTATTCTGGTATTGCCAATACTGGAAATCCAAATCCCGCTCCACCTGCAAATTATAATTGGCCAATTCCTTTTATTACTTACGCCGGAGGATATAGTGTAACAAGTCCTTTTGGTGCTGGAGATTATATCAATATTGATACTGCTACCGGACTTGCTTCTTATGTAGCACCGAATCCCGGATTTTATGTTGTTGCTGTTGAAATTGAAGAATGGCGCAATGGTGTGTTAATTGGTTTAACACGAAGAGACATTCAATTAATTGTGATTACTTGTCCGGTGAATCCGCCGCCCATTTTAGCAGCTGGAAGTACAACGGTAAATTATACGATTCAAGAAGGTCAATCACTTTGTTTCAATGTAGCTTTTAATGATCCGAATAACGACAGTTTATTCATGACGAGAAATGGAGATATTTTTAATTCGGTATTGACGAATCCTCCTGCTACGTTAAATAATAACGTGAGCGGATTAGGAAGTATTACGAGTCAGTTTTGCTGGAATACAGCTTGCGGACAAGGAAGACCTACTCCTTATCAATTCAGCGCTGTAGTATCCGATAATGGATGTCCGGCCAAAACAACAAATATTGTTTACACGATTAACGTAACAGCTGCGGTTAGGCCTACCGTTATAAATGGTCCGGATACCATTTGTGCGAATTTAGCCAGTGGTATTGCCTATAATGTGAGTACAACAACAGGGTATACCTATCAATGGCTCATCACAAACGGAAATCAAACCACAGGTGGAACTACAGGAGCAATTGGTGTGAATTTTACAGCAAGCGGACTTGCTACAGTGAATGTGATTGCTGTTAATCCTTATGGCTGCCCGGCAGATACATTGACAAAAGTGGTTTTCATTCGTGCCTTGCCTGCTGCTGTGGCTGGTGTAGATGTGAACTTCTGTTCAGGTGGGACGGCGACATTAGGCGGAGCTTCAACTTCCGGAGTCACCTACTCCTGGAGTCCGGCAACGGGATTAAGCAATAGCACTATTTCAAATCCTACAGTGACCATCACTAACGTTGGTGCCACTCCGCAATCTACAACTTACATATTAACAACTACATTAAATGGATGCACCAATAAAGACACCGTTGTTGTCACTGCGAATCCATTCCCGATTGCAAATGCAGGAAATAATATATCAATTTGCTCAGGCAACAGTGCACCATTGGGAGCACTTCCTACAGCAGGTTTTACCTACAGTTGGACGCCGGCAACAGGATTAAACAACGGTGCCATTTCTAATCCTGTAATTTCTTTAACAAATGGCAACTCTTTACCCGATACACTTTTTTATGTAGTTACTCTAACGAATGGATTTTCATGCACGGCATCGGATACAGTTCAAGTTATCGTAAGACCAGTTCCTACTGCGAACGCAGGAATTGATATTACTTTCTGTTCGGGGGGAAGTGGAAACATTGGAGCTTCTGCTATTACTAACTACGGATATTCTTGGAGTCCGGCAGGTGGTTTAGGAAGTATAACGGCAAGCAGCACCACGGTAACACTAACGACCGCCCTTACCGTAAACGATACCGTACCAATCATTTTAACCACTTCACTTTTTGGATGTTTGGATAGAGATACTGTGAATGTCATTGTTCGACCGATTCCGGTTTCGAATGCAGGCATCAATCAATTGCTATGTACCGGAAGCTCTATTAATTTAGGTTCATCTAACACCGGCGGCTATACGTACAACTGGACGCCTTCTACCGGATTAAGCAGTACAGTGATTTCTAATCCAAGCTTAACTTTGAATATTTCAGGTGGAGCCATTGATCCGGATACACTATTTTACGTGGTTGTGACCACGTTGAATGGTTGTACTTCTAGTGATACCGTTCAAGTTATTTTAAGTCCGGTTCCAACTGCGGCAGCCGGAAACGATGTTACTTTCTGTTCGGGGCAAACTGTTGCAATAGGAACTCCATTAGTGAGCGGCTATAGTTATATCTGGTCGCCTGCAACAGGATTGAGCAGTGCGAGCAATGCACAACCAAATTTAACATTGACAAATTCTGGAACAACGAACATCACCAATACGTATGTGATGACTGTAAATTGGTTTGGATG
>Ga0209284_10002990_pt1 | contig 21734 bp, 19 predicted proteins | sample FRY03_FD_187211 | JGI IMG/M metagenome (GOLD analysis project Ga0209284, IMG submission 187211) | Freshwater microbial communities from Lake Fryxell liftoff mats and glacier meltwater in Antarctica - FRY-03 (SPAdes) (version 2) | ecosystem: Environmental > Aquatic > Freshwater > Ice > Glacier...
TGGTGGCTGCGGCACAAGCACAGCCGAATTCTGCTGACATCCAAACACTTGCCGCGGCATACGAGCCACTGCGGGTAGCAGTATGCAAACAGCAGAAGATGCACCTGCAAACGGTTGTCTTGGACACGCAGGGAATACGCCGCACGATGTTGCCAAGACTTGGGCGGCAGCAAAAGGTGTTTCTGGCAGAGATACCTCGTGGATTGTTAAAGTACAAGCAAGAGATCACGTTTCTGGTTGTCAATTGTAGCCATTGTGAGCACCTTCACGAGGACCTCTGTTTGTTTTCGCATCTGAAAGCACTCGAATTGAATGGCAACGAGTCGGGCGTAAGACCACCATATCGATCAATGGCAACACATAGATTGCATCAACAGGATTTCAACGGCTCACTTGTGCAGAGCTATCAAAGGTCCCCGAACCGGATCCAACAGGTCTTGTATATGCCATAGCGAGAGAGAGATTGTGTGCGCTTGCTTGTGTATCTATGTCTGGCTGTAAGAAGCACGAGAGAGATTGTATGTGCTCTGGCACATGTGCGCAACTTGACGTGCTCGATCTCTCTGTCTCTCACGCACAGGTGGTCAAACTACCTGTCGGTCTGGGCAAGCTCCAGAATCTGCATACTCTGTTGCTGGTGGACATGTATGAGTTGACCACTCTTCCAGCGTCGTTCAAGGAGCTCACATCTCTCACTACGCTTACAATTCAAAACTGCCTCAAGTTCGCACGGATCCCAGCAGACATTGGCCCGATGCCTCTTTTGACGAAGTTGGAGCTGTTTGGACCCTGCTGCATGAATCTGCCGCCTTGTGTTGGGATGTGGCCGTTGCGACATTTGGAGTTGTCGGGGTACAATGATAACGAGAACACTGTGGTATTGCCATGGTTGTTGCCAAGTCTTGCATCTACGCTCTGCTTTTTGTCTCTGGATCGCGGCAGCATGAGCCACGCGAACGTGATAGAGTATATGAAAACCTTTCCTATGATGCCGAAGCTCTTCGCGCTGCGACTGCGGCCGACCCAGTATTATGCATGTATTGACCGGCGTCTAAACATGTGTGCACCCATACGGCCGCCACTTGCGAACATGCCCGCATTAGAATATCTTGACGGATACCACGGTGTGGATAGCACCATGCCGGGGCTTCTGAAAAAGCTCAAGCATCTGCGTGTGAACCTGCAAGGTGGTCTGGCAGTGGATTTGCCGCCCATGACGACGCTGCTGCGCCTGGAAATTGTGAACAATGTGAGCACCGAGGTGGATCTCGCCAACAGGTTTGACAATTGGCTGCACTCAAATACATTTCCGCAGTTGCGAGAGTTGGTGATCAGTGATTTTGTTGGCATATCACATCTCCCGAAATCGATTGCGACGTTGACCTCGTTACGGGAATTGTCGATCATTGATGTCACCTATTGGGATTCTTCTTTCGATGTTGGAATGTACATTAATTCGGATATAATGAGCATGCAGTCGTTGCACACATTGAATATCGTCAAATGCGACATTGCCACGCTGCCAGACTTTAACCTTGCCTCACTCAAGTGTTTGCGCATAAGCTCGTGCTCGAACTTGGTGGAGCTCCCACATCTACATGCTTGTGGCTTGCCCGTTATCGAGGACCTGCAGTTGAACGATTTAAAACATTGCTGTATAATTGACGAAACATTGGGTGAATTGACCACACTACTGGGACTATACATCACGAATTGTCCTCGCGAACAAAGTACCATCCCTATGTCTCTGCAGCACCTGACGAATCTGTGCGAGTTGGTGGTGTCATCGTGTGGCGATACCAGCGTGGGTCGTAAACAATCATTGTTGTCAGACGTTGCCACTTGCCTTCCTAGTCTTCGCAATTTGCGCAAGTTGTGTTTGGTGAGCACCGAAACAACCCTCGCCAATGCGGAGCGCGACACTGTCGCGATAGGGCTCGCTCTGAAGGCGTATCCGCTTCCGCTGTTGGCCATTGACGACGTCACAATTCCGAATCTCGGTGTAAGCAACCGTCATTGCATGCCCTTCTTTTGCAACAAGCAAGGCTCGTCATTCATGTGGATTCGGAACAAGTGGAGTCTCGAGAACAATGAACATGCGAAAGTGCCGCCGGCTCCATATGGATTTGGCAAATACTGGCTTGCCCTTGGGTTGCCGCCTGAAGCAGAGACGTGGAGCGACCATCACATTCTAGTTCATTGGCGCACCATGCAGGATAAGATTTTGGCGTTCGCGTGCGGCGGTCATTCTGCAATGGGCAGCAATAGTGCGTTTACAGACCTTTCTAACAATTTGATGTTGACGATAGCCGACTACGTGTCGGGCACAGACACATTCCGTACACAACAAATCCAGCGTACGCCCGTGCGAGCGACAGTGCTCGACAATATACAAAACACCATCATATCCACTTGGAGAGAGCGACTCGAACCTGATGATGAAATGGATGAAGAAATGCAGGACAATATTCGCACAATTCGTTGTGACATCGAGCACCAGAGGCGTGAGCTTACGCGACGTCAGCAGGACGCAACAATAGCGCGGGAAAACGCCGCCAAGGCGCACGCTGAAGCAATGAAAGCAGCAGAGGCCGCTCATGTTGCAGCAGACATATTCGCACAGCAGCAGATATCTAACACATTGATACAGACAGATGCATGGGAAGCAGAACGACAGCGCATTCGAGACCAACATATACAGGCCGTGCGTGACCGCATCGCACTCTCCGAAGCATAAAGCGACAGTTGTAGCATGGGCGGTAGGTTGTACACGTTGTGGGGTCCATAGACATATGTCATATCTGAAGGCGCAAGGACAACGCGATAAAACGCTGCTGAGGCGCACGTCAAAGCTATGGAAAGCTGAATATGCAGGTTATGTTGACGCCGCATATTCACATTTTCAGCTTGATGTGTGTATTGAACAGCATTCGTTTCCCCATAACGACGCTCCGCATCGGCAGTAACAAGTGGCCGTGGTTCAATGCGCACAGTTGTTGTCGGTACAGTTATTGCCGAAAATAGCACGTTCGTCCACACCTTGTCAATAAATACACAACCAATTGTGCGTTGTTGTGTATATAAAAGACACAACACAGTGAGCATTTGTTATTTCATTGCAAATTATGTATACTGGTGCATCAATGTATGAGCGACACGACGCTTCCGAACCCAAGCACGCTTCAGCAGCCCTGCTCTCCGGGTGCAGCACCGCACACGTGTCTCCCTACTTGACAGAGACCGATACCGACGGAGACGATGCAGTGGCACTCGACCACCTGGACCACCTCGACCAGATAACGCAGCTCGACTCCTTTGTCGACTATAGCGACGACCGCTTTTGTGTCGCTATGTTGCACAAGCAAGAGGTGCTGCGACGCATGTTTGCCATCAGCCAGACCGTTCAATTGAAGAAAGAGCCTCTGTCGGCAAGTGTGCACAACGTACGACAATCTTGCGTTCACACCATGCAGCGTATCTTAGATTTCGCAACAATGAGAGGCACCGAAATCGTGCAAGAGTCTACGGTGATCCAGAGTATTCTTCTGCTCGACTGGATCATTGCAAACGAGCGCACTTATTTCACGCAAATGAAGCACGACGTGCTGAGCGGCGTGTGTGTACTGCTGAATAGCAACCATTTGATGGCAGCGCCCATGCAGCAGAAAGAGCTCTTTGGCATCGTGTCGCTGGTCGTGTACGGCAATGACGAACCATGTGCACAGCGCATACTCGCAGTGCAAGTGGCACGCATTGAGGAGCAAGTGCACACCCGATATCGGCAGATTTTCTTTACGGACTACATTGAGCAGTATGTGGGTCACGACCCGTGTGCGATGAGTCAAATGGTGCATGCCTTGTACTTGCACATGACACAAAGCAGCGGAATGTGGCTGCTCGACACGTACGAAACATTTGTCGAGGTCGCCTTGAAGCACACAAATAACGTACAGACGCATATGGACATCATGGACGACTACCTTGTGGTTTGCGTGTAGGCCGCCAGTTCGCCGCGTGTCCGCGCAGTGTTTTTTTTGTGGTTTATATTATTAAAACAAGTTCCAAAAATCTAAGCTGCGCTCGTTTCTGTGAAAATAAATCGTTTCCGATTCTGTCACCCAACAACGGTGAGCACGGGCCCGCATTCTGCATTTTCGCGATAACACCATGCACTCCTGACAGAGAGTTCACTTTTATTATACCGCACAAAGGGCACGGTCGTCAAATGCAAATCTCAGATAGCATCGCTGATTGCCATATAACACGATGCTGTTGTGCGCATGCGGCAGGACCAGTGCCTCAAGAAGGTCGAATGTGCTGGGGTCGCCAGCCCACTGCACCCGCACACACGCCTCTCCCACGACGACATTCGATAGTGGCTCCGATATGGAACGCAAATACTCGTAGCGCTGGCGCGTGTCCAGAGTGTTGCCGTCGCGCAATAAAACGTCGTATACCAGCGCAACCATGGTCTGTACCCCGTTATCGTCTTGGTCGCATGTCAAGTGTGCAAAGCACACGCACTCTGGCACGTCAGCGGCCCCTGTCGCATTTTCGGGCGAAAAGTGCCGTATCTCGTCATCCATGTCGGAAGCAGTGGCATCGTCGCCGTCATTCTCTGACCCCCGCTGTTGTTGAGAAGGCAGGCGTGCTGTGTCGGACAATCCGACTTCTTCGTCAGCCAACATGGGCAGTCCTACTATCATGCCTCCCTTGCCGTCAAAGTACAAGAATATGTCAACACAGTACCTCGGTCGCCATGTGCACAGCATATTTTGCAATGCTACGCCAGGCATTGCACTCGACGATGCACACAGGTTACTGTACGGCTGCACACAAGAACCGAGCGCTATTCGCAAAATTTTTGCGGCGTAAACCAGCAATGGCGCGCTGTCCACATTCACGGCGTCTACCGAGAATCGCAGTGAAAGGTGCTGCACGGCTGCAATGGTATACACCATACCGGGACCACGTGCGCCATGCTGCTGCACAGCGCTGCCCACACATGGGGATGTCGACATAGTGTTGCCTGCTATCTTTCGCCTTACATCACCCGCTTTCGACTTTGTGTGACAGGTGTCTTTTTCCACGTCCCAAGTGAAGTCTTGGTGATTGGTGATTATATATAAATATATATATATACATGTATGAGTACCCAGAGTGATTTCCAATACAGCACACACGTTGCTTGCATTGCTACTGTCTGGAAGCAATCCAGGCTGCAAGTGGTGAATTTTGGACAAGCATTGAGTTTCGCCATGCCGTGTGAAGACATGCAACGGACAAACCGATCCAAGGGCAAGATTGTGCGCTTACCACAGCACGGCAGCGTGTATTGCAGCGCGACCACATCAAGCATATATATGCACACATTACTATGTTGCTCGCACGTCTGTCCCCTACCATCGCATACGTCGCATGGCAGCACACAAACAAAGATCAGGGGGCCACGCCGCTGGCGGTAGTGACGCAGACACACATTCCAGGTCGGCCCTGCGATGTATGGCGGATATACTGTCGCCGCCGGCGTCTGTAGGTGCCAATGCAAAAATTCACACCAACACTGTTCCTGGACACATTGCCAACATACTAAACGTTATTTTGCTGCACGACAAATTCGATCAGAACTTTGAAAAGTGGAACTTGCTGGTGGCGGACGACCGAGACACACTGGTTCTCACCCTCAAGTGCGGTGCGCAAGTAAACAGCTCTCTCGTGTACACCATATGCATGATGTACCCGTTCCGCATCCACGGTCCAATCGTCATTAAAAATACAATGCACGTCGAATTCCTGCACGAGAATCGTCTCGCAGTGGTGGCTGTCACGTCCGACCGCACACCGAAAAATATCGAGTACATGCTCGGTACTTGGCAGCACAAGAGGAAACGTGGGCAGTTCGAGCACCAGCAGATACAACACCACCAAAACCTCGCTGCCACGGATTCCTCCGTCACCGCTGTGTGTGTGGTGACCACTGCGGCAGCAGCAGGCACGCCATCCGTGCCAAGTGCCACCACCAGCCACAACAACACGTCGACAGAATCCGAACCTGACATTGCGGGTGTGCGCGCTGGCACTGCGCCACCTATTGCAGCGTCGACGACATTGCCACCTTGCATCCGGCGCAAACCCCCATCAAAGCACGACACCCTGCACTTCGACCTCGACCTTGTCCGTCACAAGTTGACGGCTTCCTTACAGTCGACCAATAACTCTCGCGTCTTCATCGACCACTCCACCACTGGTTTCGATGCCGGCGGTTCATGGTTGACCTTTCATCTCTCCGAGTGTGACAAACTCAACCTCGACTTCATGGGCAGTTTCCAGCTTTCCGTAGACGATCTTCCTATCAAAGTTCGTACGCTTGTACCCTCGCCTGCACGCATATGCATACGATATGCTTTTTCAGCACCACCCTGTTGACTGGTCTTCTCTTCCCATGTGGTGCACTGCGTGCGTCTCTTTTCATTTGGAACTCACTACTACCACTGCCACCATGCTGTCCTCTATTTTCTTTCGCAGTCTTTGTATGTCCGGATTTCCGCGACTTTCGACGTCGAACTTCGTTTCTACAATAACACGGAGCGCCGGATTGCATCCGGCTGGCAGTTTGTCCCCGTATTTTCACAAGATATTCCGTCGTCCTTTCTTGCCATGCGCACGCTGCGTGAACATGCTTAGACCACACCAACTTATCGTGACACAAGAGACAAACAACACCAACACAAACACAACACACCGATTCAAATCTTTATTTTTGCAACAAACATCTACATACAAGATCAAGCAAACATTTTGTTGTCTCACTTCCAAATCTCAACACAAGCACGTCTTAAAACTACTCCTGGGCATCGCTCTCCGGCCAACCCAAATCGTTGTACGGTATGTCAGGTTCTTCGTTGTCCTTCTCGCACCACCTCGACAACGACCAGTTTCTCACACGCATCTCCGGTCCGAAGTCCAACTCACGAAAATCATCATCCTTGTCGCGAACAAACATGACTTGGTCTTGTATGATACCACCGGGCACGGACACAACATTGGTTGTGTCAGTCATGTTTGCATCCGCATACACAATGATGCGGCTGTCAAACACGGCGTCTATGTCGACCATGTCGTTGCCGGCGGTGACTGTGTTTTTGCCTTTGCGCACACCTGCGTTGGGTGTCCTCCTCCTCTTAGGAGTAGGAGTACCTCCCTCAGGCGCTTGGCGACCTACATTACGCTGCGGCGCAACAGCATGCACCACGGCGAATACGCCGACACTCATACTCATGCGATCGCGAACTTTCTGCATGTGGCTATCTCGGAGCGCGACACGGGTCTCATCTGGTGGGTGCATGGCTGTGGATTCGGCGTTGGCGGTGGCATGTCGGACACCTGCCGTTGCTCCATGGTAAATGCGCCCACCAAGTGTCACACCACCAGCGGGGCCAGTGTTGGGCGTATTTGGGGTGATGGGCGTTCTGGGCGTTCTGGGCGTGCGCGGCGTCCTTGGCTTCGCAGTGGACTTTTTCGCTGTCGCTTGTGTGCCGCCGGGAGAGTCGCTCATGATGTCGGCGGGTGCAGGCGTTCAGATCGAAAAACGTGCCAAAAAGCTCGATAATTGTTTAGTGTTTTCGTTCTCTCCTTTTATAGAGAATCGTTCTATTTCGAGCGAAAATTTGGCATGCACACGGGGCCGGGTCGATGCTTGCACATTCTTCACACGTGCACTATGCATGCCAGTACAATGTATGGTGCATCATGGCAATCTTAGCAAAGTGTATGCGCTCCTTTTTTCCCAAACGTACATGTATAAGGCAATTATAGCGAAATGTACACGATTCTTTTGTTATTTGTACAAGTAGTCGAAATCAAAAGACAATAAGCTTTGACATTCCAGCATGAGCATGCTCGGGCCGTTGCCCGAGGGTCTGCGCATGGGGGTGCATGAGGCGTATGATAAATCAAGTTATGGTCGCTTCATGATGTGCGTTAGCAGAGTACAGGACGACACGATGTCCGCCCAAGACGTGTGCGTGGATGTGTTTAATATTCTGGGGTATGACGGTGGTAGGCCGTGCGATAATGGTAATATGCGTGGTAGGCCGTGCTATAATGGTAACATGCATCGTGATCATACCAGCAAGTGTCGCCGCCCCGACCTCTACCGGATGTTCGTGAAGTGGAGCACCACTGCGCCTGCAGTAGTGAAGCAGGAAAAAACAGATGTTACACTTTCGCGCGTGCCCGGGCCGCTGCCCGAGGGTCTGCGCATGGGGGTCTACGAGGCTTACGAAAAAATTGATTACGGTCACTTTATGAGACGTGTTGTCGCACTGCAGGCAGGCACCATATCGCTGCAAGTGGCCGACGCACATGTGTTTCGTATACTGGGCTATGACGGTGGCAAAGGTCGTTTGCTTCACGATGGGTGCATGGACAACTCAAACCCTTCTCGCGATGTTTCGAGCAAGTCCCACCGCCCAGACCTCTACCAAATGTTCGTGCAGTGGAGCACTGCTGCGCCGGGAGTAGTGAAGGAGGAAAAGATAGATGTTGCTCTTTCGCGCATGCTCGTGCCACTGCCCGAGGGTCTGCGCATGGCGGTGTACGAGTCGTATCCTGCTCTATACGGCAGATTCATGATGCATGTTGTCGCGCTGCAGGAAGGCACAATGCCGCTCAAACAAGTGGACGATGATGTTTTCACGATACTCGGATATGATGGTGGTTTTCATCAAAAGTACGGAAAATATGTCGTGCGTGATGCTTCTTGCATTTCTCACCGCCCCGACCTCTACCGGATGTTTGTGGACTGGAGCACTGCTACGCCGCCAGTGGTGGGAAATAAAAAGCACAAAAGTATTCCGTTCACCTTCAGCGCGATAAACATACCCGCTGCGCCGCCCGAGACACTATGCTTAGACTCGCTGACGAGTGAAGTGCTCGTGAAGGACCTCATCGCTCTCGAAAAAGCGGTCCACATGACGATGTCGCCGACAATGCAGACTGCCCTGCGCATTGGCCTGTGTGCACAGGGGGTTCCTTTCTCGTTCGGTGCTATGCGCGAGATGTGGTTGAAGGAGCTACTCAAGAGGGTCTCTTTACAGAAAGTTTGAAAGACGCAATGCGGGCGACTCCGTCACCTCGTATGTGAACTGATATTATCACCGATGCCAAGGGATCGTTATGCGTGTATGCACCGTCTTCTCGCGACAGATGAATGCGATTTCGCTTGTATATATCGAATTCCATGTGTTGTGCACAATCTCTGTTTATTATAAACCAATGCGCACGTGCATATATACGTGCAATGGGTGTGCCTGCTCGGGGTCAACGCGATGATACGGCACGAAATGAAGGTGGAAGAAGTACCATTCAGTCCAATGCAAGTCCCAGCATTCGTGGCCGTTGTGTCGCAAACGCCAAAACACAGTGCAGCGACCGTAGAATATGTAGACCCAACAACTGAAGTCGCGGTGTCAATGTACTGCAGAGTGTCGTGAGCATGCCCTTTTGGAAAGTCAACATATGCTTCATCGCGGCATAACCCTTGTGGGACACATTGATCTTGGCAACCACCTTGTCTCGCAGTTCTGAATACTCCAAAACCTGCTGCTGTGCAGTGTACACATGCTGCATAGCGTGGCGCGTGGATATCGCATGCTTGTATAGCGTTTGGGCCACACACACACACGGCAGACGAAGTGGAAATCCGAAAAATTTATTACAGGACAACAGCAACGGAGAATCAAAGAGGACTGGGCGTCAGCGCCGCGGTGAGTTTCTCAGTGTCCGGTTTAAATGTGCTCGCCGAGTGTCGGTAGAGGCTGCTCGCTTGGATGTATTCGTCCATGGCTCTGCTCATCCACAGGGAGTAGTACTGATAACTGCAATCCACCGAACTCACACGGTACACATTGACAATGAAATTGTCGCAATGTGCCACAGCGGCCGCAAGAGCAACCCCTGCCACCTCGGGCACGTCTCTCTGGACTCCAGCTATAAATGCCAAGACAAACGTGAAAAATCGTTCAATATACTCCATCATGTCAACACAAACAAGTTTGCCTTCGTTCGACGCCCTCGACAGAAGACAAAGTGTTTTGTCGATCCATGTTACCCATACACGCGTGTATCGTATGTAGTCGGCGCCACCGTGCGTCGATTTATCGAAAAAGTGTAGCGAAGTGACCAACAAAATTGGAATGGTAGTGCACATGTGGTCTGTTGAGATAATGCCAACAGGGAATTTTCGTTGAACGCGACGGTCGCCAAAGATGGTTTTCGTAAACAATCCAGTGCCGTGTACATGCTGGTCCAACAGCATGTCCAACAACAGATCTAAGCAGACTGTTTGTCCGTCACAACGCCCCTTATAGATGTACAATAATTCTTTTTGGATATGGTGATGTCCGATTCTTACGAGCACCGAGATCGCGTCCTGCCTCACAAACGCGGCTACCAGAGCAGGACGGGCCTTCAAAATTCCCTGGAGTAGGCTGGAAATGTAATGCACGCAATCAACATGCCGCACACGATCCATACGCGGCGTAGCAGTGAGATCAAGTTTGTGCGCATCCGCATAGATGGCAAAATTACATACCAATGCGGTTTGTAAAAACGCAACACTGAACAAATTAATGCAAGCACTGTATGTCTCTGCGTTCCGCATGACCTCAAACACAAAGGTCCACAGATACCAGTCGCGGTAATCATTGGGCATGCGGTTGTCCACACGTTCATACTGAATCTGTTGCAGAAAGTACACGACGGCCTCCATGATATCGGGGCCATAGGTGCTGGTACGGCCGTTGTAGTGGCACAGATTATACAGCTGCCTACACCCGATGATCTGCCGATTCACATTGCCCGGAAATTCTTGCATGCAGCCTAGGATAATAGAGGACGGATTCACACCCACCGAGTGTGCTGGCACCGTCCACCAGAAAAGGAAAACACCGCAGAGCGTGTCACATATCTGAAGAACGCCGATATGCTCAAAAAAATTCTTTTGTATGTCAAACACAATCAACATAATGTCGTGATTGTGTTTTTTCAAGACGGCTCGTGTGTATTCCAAATCAGTTTCGCAAAGTGTTGAGAGGAATTTGAGCGAAGCTTGCACAGTGCAATGTGTTCGGTCACTTCGACACATGCAGGCGACCGCCAATACAGTCTCCACGCCACCCAGTGGAATGGGTTCCAATTCACGCATTAACCCGTGGTACATGTCATCTAAAACGGCGAATGCGACCTTTTCTATACCACGATTCCCCGCAAACTTTGCTAGTATGGTCGTGAACATCGCAAAGTGCTGTTTTTTCTTTCCGTTCGATAGGCCGTAAATCATGTCATCATGTATTCCTTTATAATCGCTATCCTGTTCGAACGTATCGATGATGCCTAGAAGATCGGCGACCACATCTTCAATAGTCTGATACTCGTCTATTAATTCTAATAGCATGGTCAAGTCAAATGCCGTGACCGGACGAACGCGAAACAATTCTTTCTTCTCCGAAACAACGGCGACGCCCTTCAGGTAAAAGACCCACGGAGCACTTTCCAACTGCTGCATTACAAACTCGACCGAGCCATTATGCATCATCATCATATTCTTCATCGCAGCAAAGCCTTTATGTGAAACATCGAGATTGGCAATCACAATATTCCATAGCTCAGGACAGTTAAACACCCGCTGCGCACTGTCGTCGTACTGCATAGTGCGGCGTGTGGATACCACAGTCTTATATAGTAATTTTCAAGAATATACCTTGCCGAGACCATCCAAACACACACTTGCATTGCACAAATTATACCAGCACGGTGCCCCATGCCCCGCAAAATTGCCCACACGCCCAGTGACGAACGAAATGCTCCAACTCGATCATCGTAAACATCCGAGACGTTTATTCTATGCCAAACCTGTCCCGAATGTAGCGTACAAGTGGTATATTTCCATGTTTGATGGCTAGCTGCAGTAGTGTGTCGGTTTCGCCGTCATAGGGTATAATGCACGAGACGTCTGTGATGTCGGCATATCTCATCACGTTGTCCAACATCCACATATGTGCCTTGTTGTCGGCACACAACCTCTTTCTACCCAAGTTTGTGAAGGCATTATTGATAGGATAGCGGATTTTCAAGGCCGCGGGGCATGTGTGTATCAAGTAATGCAACATTGCATGTGTCGGGTCGTTCAAGTTCCATATGGTGCAATAACGAACCACTAACGCCACCAACGTGTTTAGTACATCATACTGGGATGGTGGAATATACATGAGGAAGCTTTCACCGTGCACGGCGACGATTTCCTTGATTTTTTCTAGCAGATAAAGACGTGCGTCTCCCGTCATAGAAAGGTCTTCCAGCATGATATGTAGATGCGAGTAATCTTTTTTGAAAAGTAGTACTCCCCCGTACTGTTTGTCCCACTTCAATGCCAGTCTGAAAAAATCCATCGAAAAGCCGATTTGATACATATGTTCCTGAAATTGCTCTGACACATTCTGCAATATGTGAATCACAACTTCAGGTTGCACCAATTGAAGCCATCCAATAAATTGAATAAAGCGTTCATACCGCACTGGACCCTCTTGTTGTGGCATTCCCACTTTGTATGAACAGAGACTGTCATGTTCATGTTTCTCGTGTTCCGGCGAAATAAACCCAAGAACATGTATGTGGAAGTGCAGTACATGGTTCAATGTGCTGCCCTGTAATGTGTGAGGGCTAACATAGGGCTCAATGGCGTTTACAAAAATCTGCGAAAAGTTGTACAGGGGTGCCGTATGCCGATCATTGTGCTTACTCCATCTTTTCGCAAACATTTTCTCAAGGTCCGCAATACCCGCTACAAATCGCGCCCGAACACCCGACCGAATCATGTTTTGCGTCACCGACAGCAGCGAAGGACAATTCATGTTTCACGCGGATGGATTTCGAGTTGAATAGTGTTTATATACGACAACAACGCCAAGGACATTCCCACCTATATACCAGCACAGTGCCCGATGCCCCGCAAATTTGCCCGCTCATGACAAACACAAGTGTGCTGTCTGGTGCGTCGTCTTGGCATCTTGGCATGTGGCTCTAAAAATGTTTACGCAATATAAGTGGACTGTGAAGTAGCGATGGACCGTGGAATGATCCATTACAAACCAAGTCCATGCTGTCGTGTGGCACGGCGTCGTCGTTTGTGTTGGGTAATGAGGGAGAGCTGTGGGTGACTGGACTCAACCACCGGCTGCAGTTGGGGTTGCCGAATCCACATACCCACAACCGCATTCCACCCTTGTCCATGGAATACTTTGAACCAGTCCACTCCAGGAACAGGACACTTCCGCCGTTCCGCTCGGTGCACACGTGTGGAAGCACGACTTTCGCAATCACGGAAGATAATCGGCTGTTCTCGTGGGGCTACAACCACCGCGGTCAGCTAGGCCAGGGTGATGCAGACGATATGTGTTTGCCGGCCCGCGTGCAATTGATGTATTCAGATATTTTGCGCGATGTGTGCATGCTACCCAAAATATGGCAGGTAACCTGCGGCCACAACCACGCGCTGATTCTAACGGTGAGCAAGAGAATCATGTCGTGTGGCGAAAACACCTGTGGTCAGCTCGGCCGTGCAGATATAGAGTATTCGGCGTCCAGAAACCGTTTTGTCCAAGTGTATCCTCTTCCGGGACAGCTGATAACGGCACTAATGGGCGTGCGATCGATTGCATCGGGCCCCTACGTTTGTGCTATGATTCTGGAGGACGACTCGCTGTGGCTGTGGGGCAATCACATCTACGGCCAGGTACCAGGCGCGCCACGGCCCGGGGGGGGCTTGCTGTCCCAGAAAAGCCCGCAAAAAATCGACGACGTTGTTTCTGACAACGGGCACCAGGAGTACGCACCCGACCAAAGGCCGCCGTTTTCTGTGGAAAGCATCTCGATTTCGTTGGACCATTGCGCATGCATCACAACAGACAAACGAGTGTGGACCTGGGGCCTGAATCTCTATGGCAAGCTTGCGAACGGCACAAAAAATGGCAGCTCGTGTCGCCCAACCAGCGTCATGAGTGCGTCGCAGTTGCAAATCATGTCGTCGCCGGTGCAAATCTGTTGCGGCGGCCACCACACACTTATTCGGAGCACGCTTGGCTCGCTGTGGGCAGCCGGCGGCCACAAGTTTGGGGTTGGTATCCATGGCGGCCACGAGTCGAGCCTTTGCCGCTTCCAGAAGGTGGTGCTGCCACCGTGCGCATACGGCGACGGAGCAGGCGACATGCGGGTATTCGGGATGGCTGCCGGGACCTCACACAGTGCCATCATCACCTCAGGCGGGCATGTCATGACATGCGGCAAAATGAAAGCATGCATACCTGTGACACCAATGTCGCTGCAAGGTGGTGACATCACCGCGTACAGTGGCTTTGGCGGCCTTGGGTATTTCCAAGGCTTGGCTCAACAAGGCCATGTCGTGACCTTTCAAAAGGTGCACCAGTTGCGTGGCAAAGTGGCCTTTTCCACGGCATTCTCAGCGGGCACGCTGGCCAAGGTGCACATATTGCTGATGGGAGTGCATTTCGACACCGTTGCGCGTGCTACGACCACGCGCGACCGTGTTTTCATGAATGCCCTTCCCGATGAAGTATTGGACATGGTGATTCGCAAGATTCTCGTTGCGTAGCGTCGCGCGGGGGAAATGCCAGTTTTTTAGGGCTGATGTGCTACAATTTGTGAAGCGCAAAGTTCGGTATTATGGAGACTTTGCGTGCAGACGCGAAACATTTCAAATGTCATTATCAAAATTAACACCGTCGATTCTTTGCAGGAACGGGAATGCAAGCAAGAGCATGTCTATTTTGGCCCTGTATTTGATTTCTTTTCGCCTACATTGCGTGATGAAGACTGGCACTGGGTGTTCTAGGTACAGGCTGTTGATCAAACACACTTTGTGCAAATCACGTAGTTTCTGGTATTGCAGCGTCAGACTGTGTTTGTATTCGTCAGATGGGTCCTGTGGAACTGCAGTTGAGAGCTGTTCCTGTCTGAATGCATATTGTTGCCTGTAAGCTGCTACCATATCTAGGTCATAGCATTCGTCGAATGTCAAACCAGTCATGTCAGCCATTCTTCACGCTGGGTTGCTCTATCATGTTGTTACTTATATATGGACAACACAACCACAGCACACAGTCTACCTGACGTACCTCAACGAGCGGACCACTTCACACTATTACTTTGTGTTTTGGAGTTGCTATTTAATGGGTGACGTAATAAAGTTTGTGCAGCGCAAAACTTTCAATGGCTCGCAACTTGCGAGTGTTGTTTCCTTGGCACATGTCGGCGCCGGCAAGGGCAGAGTAACTTGTCGGGCCTGTGCGCGGACACTCTATACCTTGAGGGCACATGTCGCACCAGACCTGGCCACTGAAAACGGCATAGAAATTGACCGCGCAGGGTGTACATGGAAACCCTGGGCCTAGCGATGCAGTGCCTGGTTTGCACAGATTGCATCGGTGTAGGTCGTTGTTGGCTGCGGTGCCAGGCTCGAAGCCGGCGTCGCACACACATTTTCCCTGTGTATCGAGTGTTTTGTTCGCGGCACAGGACATACATTGTGTCTCCGGCGTCGGTCTGAACTGTGAGAACGGGCATGGCTGTACCGATGGAATTTGTTGTGCTGATTCCTGCACCACAATGATCACCAGCATAAGCCAGGTGTAGGCGCAGGGGCGCATGTGCAACATGATGCGGGCCAACGCGAACGTCTCTCCCTCTCGCTCGCTCGCTGCTGCTGGTGCTGGCGCTCCTGCGGGGCACCACAGGATAACGTATTTTTATAGGCGGTGGCGCCGTTCGCGTCAACAGACTGGAGCTTTCTTTCATACAACAGGAAGTAATGGAAATTTCTGGTATTTTGTGTTTTCCACGGTGTGAATATGCCAAAGACAGTTGATGAGGTGTCGCCATTCCTCTTCAAGACATGCAGCCGATCTCTGCACATGTCCTTGTTGTCCAGCTTTGCTTTGCTCGCAGAGGAGTAGCGCGTCCAGCGTACGCTTGAAAAAAACACACCGCTCCTCGAGATACGCAGCGAGGACAGACCCATCGATCGCATCCATATGTGTGGCCCTGCCAACGGGGCCTGCTGCACCATCGTGCGACGACGAGCATGATGATTGATAGTTTGCATCGGACCCAAGTTCTGCTAGGTACCGCTGGAAATCTGGCCCCATGCACATAAAATTGCTCGGCTGGACAGAGTCGTCGTCGTGTGTTTTCGACAACAGCGAGTTGCTTTTGCCGTTGCCGTTATACACAAGAGGCAGCACAGGTACTTCAACTTTCATCCCGAGTTTTGAGACAGAGAGAGTGCAGGGGCGCAGAGTCCACAGCAAACCGAACCCTTATATACCATACGTGCACCGCTCGTGCACTAACATTCATTCGTAAACGGTCCCGAAAATTGTTACACTGTGTAGCCGGCACAATATGTCGAGGTGCAATTTCTTCTAAAATTGGGAGCCATGTACTTAACAAGCAGCAAGTGCTCAGAATTGTCGGGCGTCGCGGTACAAGTCGACACACAAGAGAGATCGTATCTTGTGTGTGCATGCGCCCGAGTTGCGTGGTATGGTGTCGTATTACACACAGCAAGACATGCGCGAGGTAGGCATTGGCAACGTGATCTCCTTTGCCACCGAACAACACCACAAAAAGAGGGAAAACCAAGTCGGCATGTTGACCCTGCGGGTGGTCAAGCACACCACCACACCCGAAGGCGCAGCGACAGCAGAGAACATGCTGATCAAGTGCTGCAACGTGGGTCCCATTTTGAGGGGCACCATTGCCAAAGAGTTTTCGGTGGTTTCTCGCCATCAGCACGCGCTACACGAGCACATCAACGGGTATTTGTGTAGGCACTACCAGGGATCACCGGTAGGCGGGAGGGTGTCCGTCATGACGAGTCTGAGCGACTCGCTCTATGTCTTGGCGGTGCAAATTGCAGCTGCGGACGAGCCTGCATTGTCCAGCAAGTTCTCGGCATGGGACGGCGGAAAGGGTGGGGCAGCGGCAATGACTGTCACAAACAGTGCCGCCGGCGGTGGTGGCCGTGACGCTGGGGGAAGCGGCATAAATAATAGGACTGCCAACAGCAGCAGCAGCAGCACTGTGCACATCAAGTTCTGCCGTGTAGAGGACGTGCCCGTGATTATGCAAGCGTGTCGTGTTTTCTTTCGACAAGTGGCGTCGTCAAGTGGACGCATGCAAGTGGAGTTCCCGCGTGGCGAGATGCCCATGTGGTGGCGAATTTTGCACAACGAGCCGTTTGACTTTAAGAAAACACGCGACGAGTTCCGCAACGAAGAGGTGGTGGAGCAGTTTCGCGAGCGCAGCGGGTGCCATTTTTCCACGTGTTTCACGTTGGACACCGCCGATGTGCTCTCGTCTTCTCGACTGCGAGCGGCCAATGGCAGCGGCGGGTGGATTCCGGTCGTGTATGTGGACGCCGCGAAACTGGTGCTTTGTGAGTCGTACGAGATGCGTGCACGCGGAAGCATCCATGTCCCTGCTGCTGATGGCGTGTCGCTTGCGTAATGTGGCGGTTGTATGCATACGTACAACGTCGGGGGGGAAAGCAGTAAGCGGAGAAACGTAGATTTGCAATAAACAAACAGCAAGCAGCCGGGCTTGTGATTTTTTTTTGTTTTGTGTGCTTGTATTTGTCGAAAAGACCCGAATGCGTCGAGGGGTGCGTCTTTGCAACTCTGCACAATGTTTATGTGGCATTTGCTATATAAGTGCTGGGACCGAACGTGCACACGAACAACCCGACGATGCCTGGTGCGGGCGCGAAGAGTCATGGAGACGGAGCTGAAGAGATTTGCAAACTGGCCTTGGAGCAGAAGCGCAAAATGTTGCATTTCTGCACTACGGTCAAGAAACTCGAAGACGAGCTCATAGAGGAGGAAGTGATCATTGAGGCAATGCACATGGCACGCGACAGCGGGAAAGCTGGCGACCAGCTTTCAAAAGGATTGGCAGCGCGTAGGACAACGGTTGTCGAATTGAATAAGGAGCTAGTGGCTTTAGTGGACGCACAGACTGCCATCACCGAACAAGCCGCAATGAGCGCTGGCAAAATGATGGGCCAACTCGAAGCGAATTCGGTTCAAATGCAGCAGGACAAAGCCGCCAGCCAGGAAGCGTTGGCGTTTTTGAAGACGGACCACGACAATGCGTTCAAGGCCAAGGATGATGCGCACCGTGAAGCCACCAGAAAGCTCGACATGCAACATGCTGCAGCAAAGAAAGGCTTGAATGCCAAAATGGACGCGGCGGCCAACGCCCACGTCGCAAACATGGCGTCGCTGTCAAAGGACCACACAGAGAAATCCAGCCGCATGGTGACGGTGAATGCAAAATTCTTGGCCGAGGTCCAGAAGTTTGTCAACACCATCAAGGGCCTATTGTCGCAAAGGGCGCAGTACGATGGTGTTTTCACCACAATCGAGAATGCGATGGCGCATATCAACCAAGAGCTTGCCGAATTTACCCAACATGCAACAGAGGCCCCGCAAGTCTATCCTATTCCCCACCCTCCACCCGGTTCTACGAAGAAGACTATGAAAGCGGCACAAAACATGGTCCACTCGATGGGGCCTTAGTCGAAATGAACCGCCTGTCAGAATCATCACTGCATGCATGCTTCGACGACTTTTGTGCACCGTCTCGTCGTGCTCGTCAGCATGCGCTACGAAGCGCAGCCGAATGTCGCATGCACGGAGGCGTCCGCGTGTGTTTGTTGGACCATTTCCACCGCATGCACTGGTAGCTTGCTACCCCAACTCCAACCCCGATAGCTTCGACTCGGAAACAAAGACTTTTAACAGCAAGGTGCAACGGAAGTAGCATGACCACGGCATACTACGCCATGAGCGAAGATTACCTGCGAGATGTGATGCACGCTGAACATCCTGCAGGGCAGTCGAAGAAGAGGAAGGTCGACAGCAGCAAAAAGACCCTCGACTGCGACTGCTCGTCGCCGAACGCTTCGAGTGTTGCATTCGACACGCAGGGGTGTTTAAAGTGCCCCAAGACAGACTGCGCGTTTTACGTGCAGAACTTTATCGAAACCTTTCTACACTGCAATAATGTTGACATCTACCACATTGGCCAGTCCTAGTCGCTGGTGTCCCGCGCCCGCCTCATGACACCATGCTTTGAATTTTATTAAAAAATATATTTGTAAAAGAGTGCTTGTTTCGGGCCGTTCTCCGGGGTGATGAATCCTCATCATATGGCCGAGTGTCTGGTCTGAACCACGTACAGTGTCTTGGTCCGGTATATACACGGGGGTGTTGTCGGGTACCACCGCGGGCACCACAAAATGCAGTGTTTTTGCTTTGCGATGGTTGCGTGGGCGCTCGTTGTGCTCCCCTGTGGTGCAGGGTACACGAGGCACACTGAATATCGGCCAGTGCAAGATGTCTGCCGGCAGACCAGCCAGCATCGTGCGTCCTTTTCCGTCAAGGGCGCAATGGGGCAGGTTGCTGGTACGGCAGGCGCCCAGACGAAGATGTACTGCATGTCCAACACCGCGTTCGTTCCCTCATCCTATCAGCAAGAACGCACGCTACGGCTCGCTGCAACACAGTACAGTCTGTGGGCCGAGGTACACGACACTCCAGTTGCGCCAGTCACAGCGGGCAACACAACACCGGGCATGTGTGAAGAGAAACTCAAAAGTGCGCTGTGTCCGCGAGAGCATGAAACCCCCCTTTTCATTGTCGATTTGCCCAAGGCGACTTTTTTCGAGTGTCGCTGTGAGGATGGCTTTTTCCGCACAACAGCGCCGGAAGACGACAGCAACGATCTGCCACCAGCAGCAGAAACAGCATGTGTTGCATGTACAGACGGCAACTTTTGTCCAATCCATACCAATATGCAATTTGAATGCCCGCCCAACTCAAAACCAACGGTTGCGTCGGGTGCGTCGCGCGATGGCGTACGGCGCTTCATTGCGCTGACCGCCCCTGATGCCTACTGCGAAGCCACAACAGGTTACGTTCTGAAACACGCGTATACCGACATCGCTGCCCTGCTACAGCAGCGAAGGAGTATGACGTCGGTGAAATTACAATTTTACACGAGTGAGCGCTGTGCGGAGCCGTCTTGCTTCCAGAGAATTCTGTGCGACGTAACAGGACAGCTCCTGGATTTCGCGAACCAGTGTGCGCCGGGTCAATTTTACGGCGTACGCAACGGCGACAGTGGTGGCCTGAACACCAACTCCTCCATCTCAGCAGTGGTGCAATTCGCTGAAAAAACGTGTCAAATGTGTCCTGCCGACTCGTACTGCATCGACGACATGAGAACTGCGTGCCATCCGCAGCAGAGCACATACGGCGACGGACATTCGAATCACGACGCTTGCCGCTGTGCAGCTGGCGCGTACAAACACCCGGACGACCCAGCACTCTGCGTCAACATTAGCAGTTCTGATTTTTACAGTCGAGCGTGCGTTTCTGCGACAGACAAGACGTGCGGTATCCTGCTGGACTGCCCTCCCGGGCACCGTTGTTCGCGCGGCATTGTAGTGTTACAGTGCCAGAGCGGCGAATTCCTTCACGGCATCTCCCACGAGTGTACCCCTTGTCCGCTGGGCTCCTACTGCGTTGGAGGTGCGGCCGCGCAGGCTTGTCCGCTCGGAGCGAGTACCGCTCACATCGGTGCCGTCGATGCTGGCGAGTGCTTCTGTGTGGCCCCTCTGGCACGGATGAGACTGACTGGTGCAGCGCAAGGGTTTGCATGCCACATGCCGTCAGTGCGCAGCCCTGTGGGGGCAGAATTCGCCGGCGGACGCGGTGTGGTTGTTCGAGACAACCTTGCGCTGTCTGTTGGTGTGCGTATGAAAGTGGATGCGACGTTTTCTGTGGTTCGCGCGCAGCACCGCCCCTTTGCAGACATTTTGGGCACCGTGCTCGTCTTTGACAGTGATCGTGTGAGCGTTGATGTGCATTTATTCGTGCGTCTCGCAGGCCAACAGAGAGCAGGCATTGTGACTTCATCGCTGTCGATTCTCGATACCACTGCTTCTACCTCGATGCAGCCACGCAGCACGGAATTGATTCTTGGGTGGGTGGATTTCGGCACCGCAGCATCGTCCTCGGCAGACACATCGGCCACAATGCCAGTTTCAGTCTATGTTATGTTCATCGACGTACCGCACGGGCTGGTGCTGAGAGGGTACTTTGAAACATCCATGGACGGCGGCGAGCATAAACTGTCCACAGTGACGCAAGAGTGGACAGAGATGTGGAGATTTGCGTCGAGCAGCTATTATGCGGCACTGGCAGTGCCTAGCTTCTTTGCTGTGGTGGCGTTCCAAGCAAGCGACGAGGAAGAAACTGCAGCACGACTGGCAGACGTGGGCCAGAACATCAGTGCAGAACGGCCGTTGCACGATTTGATCAGACTCGACCTCCTGTCGGGAGAATTCACAACGACACAGTTTCAGAGCAACAAATCTGCACTATTACAGCTCGTGCGCCCATCCACATTGAAGCTGGACACTGAACAGCAATATGTAGCGGTATGCGACCCTGCCGGCCCAGCAGAGCAATCGGGTACCGAGTTCGGCATGGAGGTGGCGCGTGTCTACCTCTCTAGTTGGCAGACGTCCCCGAATGCGACAGCCGCAACCACCGGAGCCACCATGTCAACGACTCCCTGCAATGGGAGCACCA
>Ga0209284_10002995_pt1 | contig 21709 bp, 22 predicted proteins | sample FRY03_FD_187211 | JGI IMG/M metagenome (GOLD analysis project Ga0209284, IMG submission 187211) | Freshwater microbial communities from Lake Fryxell liftoff mats and glacier meltwater in Antarctica - FRY-03 (SPAdes) (version 2) | ecosystem: Environmental > Aquatic > Freshwater > Ice > Glacier...
GAGTGCTTATAATCAAACTTTATGCGGGTATGAAAAGACCCAACTTTGAACCTCTTTTTATGGGATTTTGTCCCATTTTAAATGTCCGAAGGTGTAAAAAAAATATCAAGTGAAACTATAAATAAATATGAGTTAATAACGACTTTAAAATTACACACAGATGATATAGAAAAATGGTGTAAATTTTACAATAATATAATAAATGTTTACAATAACAAAGATATAACATTAATATTATTCTCTGATGATATTTCTGGTGATAATGTGAAAAATGTTGATAAAAATATTTTTGTAATAAGATCTTATAACTGGAAAATAGTAAATAAAATATTAGAATGTGAGTTAATAAATATATAAACATTTGGACATTTGAGTTACGCCGATCGAAAAGAAAAATGAGACAACCTAATTTGAAAATATAATAAAAATATATAAATACTTTTTATTATATGTAGTATCGTAATGGATAATGAAGAAAAAATAAAAGAATACAAAGAAAAACTCCAAAAGGAATTAGAAGAAAAACAGAATAATGATAATATTTAGGATTTTTATTTTTAGTTGGTGTAACCGACGTACTGAATCTCATTATATATTTGTCGTTATCACAACGACTGATATTTTAGTCAATCGTCCTCCCATAAATTAGTTGTCTACTCATAGGAATTTCATCAGTTGGTGCGACGGCAATATCATTAATAGGTTTAAATCCCATATTAATACAATGACTATCGAAAATTCTTTTATTAACTCTCCAATCAAATACATGAAGCTGTTTTGGTTTTTCATGAAATAAATGTATACATGTAGGGTTATTATCATTTAGTTCTCGTATTTTAAAATTAAAATTATTATATATTAATCGTTTTACAAATTCATCATCATCAGCACCAACTGAGTGCTTAAAATCTTCACGAAAACCTCCTTCCATTTTTATCATTAAATCTTCTTTATAAATAGCTCCTAAGTAATGATATGCTACAAAATGGTTCTTATAATGATTTAACCATCCTCCAACATCGTTAGTTTGTACACTATTACCACCAATTCGTCTATCAATACCTTTTAAAAATTTTACAATTGATTCATTTGTTTTAGTTTCAAGTGATTTATTAACACTAAATGAGGGTGATCCCCAACAATTAAATGTTAACCAAACTCCTTTTTCCAGGTTGTTAACACAATCTGTAATACAATCACCAATATGCATTACTTCTGGGTTTTGAATCATTATTATGTCACCAGTTGCTTGTTTAAAACCAATATTATATGGTATACATGGATTAACCCAAGTTTTATCTTCTTTTTTTACTGATATAATATTAACACTTATATCATTTCTGATTATATCATTGACAAATAACTTTGGATCTTGGTCACTTTCAGACGCATCATCAACAATAACGAGTTCAATATTTTTATGTAGTGAGTTGTTTATACTTGTAATAGTTTGAATTAATTGTTCTTTACGATTAAAATATGCCATAACAATAGAAACTTTTGTAGTTGGCATTATAATATTAGTAACATCATTTGTTTAAATATAAATTACGTAATTATTGTAAAAAATATTTCAGTTTTTCAACAACTAAATTACTTGTATTTCCATCACCTAACCATTTAACGTCCATAACCAATTCTTTACTTTCAATTTTTGACAACCAATTCCAACTATCTTCAAACTTCGAATCACTATTAATATCTAACATATAACTACAATTCGCCTCCACTGATTGTGGTCTTTCAGTAAAATCTCTCGGCACAATAACAGGCGTATCAAAAATAGCTGGTTCTTCTTGGGCTGTACCACTATCTGATATGATAAAAGGACAATGGTAAATAGTGGTTAAATATTCTTTATATGCCATCAAATCAACGACCTCTACTTTTCCCAACTTAATCCCATATTCTTCCATATATTTTGCAGTTCTACCAAAGTTCAACATTTTTACTGGGATTCCATATTTTTCAATACATAGATTAGCGTATTGAATAATATATTCCATTCTATGCTTATGTTTAAAATTTTCTGGTCTATGAATATCGAGTAAAATCATATCATTTCGTTTCTTCTCGTTTGGAATAAATGGTTTACATACTTCTACAATTGTATTCCCAACAACATGAACATTGTCTTTAATATTTTCGTTTTCTAAAAACCTTTTATATTCATCATGATATACAAAATGAATATGACTACAATGATCGCATACCGTCCTATTAATCTCTTCCAACATTCGTTTGTCAAATGAACGCATACCAGCTTCAATATGACCGACAATATATCCTTCTTTTCTTAATGGAAGCGCCGCACAAACTGTATTAGAATCACCTAAAAATAAAATAATATCAGGTTTTAATTGTTCCTTCTCAATTAACTCCATGATAGCCACCGATAAATAACCTAATTGATTATAATGAGTTCCTCCTTGTTTTCCAGTATCTAAAATATAATTTGGTTTTCTAATTTCTAATTCTTTGAAAAATACACCAGATAATAATTCATCATAGTGTTGCCCTGTATGAACAAGAATATGATTTATATCAGCATCTTCGTCTAGTTTCTTAAAAATAGCAGACATTCTAATAAAGTCTGGGCGAATACCTGATACAGTCATTACCGTCTTCATGTTTATACATATTATACCGTATAATATTTATATTGATTTTATTATTTTATAATAAAGAAAATTTGCGAAGTTCCTCTATTTGTATATTCAGTTCAGGTATGTTAAAATTACCATTAGCATCATATACACTATTCAATGTTTTATTTACAGTAATTTCGGTTTCCAATGGTTCAATTGTATTATTTAATTCGTATATATTGTTAATCATCTGAATCAAATTGTACTTTGTAACAGAAGTAGGTGAAAATATATGTTTAATTCCGTTCCACCATATATTTTCGTCAATAATTTTATTAATTATTTTTGATAATTCTAGACATGTAACACCATTCCAATAATGATTAGTGTAGCCATTTAGAGTAGTATTGCTATGTTTTTTTACCCATTCTAATAAAGAATATTTATTTTTTAATTCCTCTCCAATAATAGATGTTCTAATAACTGTAGTATTATATCCTAATTCTCCAAGTGATTTGGAAACACCATAGTTATTGGTTTCGTCGTGCTCATCTAATTCACTATAATTACCTTTCGTTCCGGAAAAAACGCAATCGGTGGTAATGTGTATAAACTTCATTTTATTTAACGAGGCAATTGTACTCAACATATTTGGAAATAATGAATTTATTAAAAAATAATTGCGACTACTAGTATCATTAACATTTTTGGACTGTGGTATAATACCAATACAATTAATTAGTACATCGTTTTCATGAATTGTATATTTATTAAATAAGTTTTCTAGTTTATCATGTGTAACGGTTGAAACATCCAAATCGTCTCTAGTAAAACATATACATTCTTTATTTTGCGATTTTAAATATGTTTTCATATAATTACCTAACATACCATTTGCTCCAAATATATAAATTGTCATATTTATATATTTAATATTGTTATTTTTTTATATGATAATATCGTATATTTGATATACAAATATACATATGAAAATATATTTGTTAGATATATATTTATTATATATATTGCTTTACTAATTTATCGATTAAACATGTAGGGTCGCTATCTTTTAATAAATCTAAATTTATATTATTACAATAGTCTTTTGACATATCAGCACCGTTAAACCAATGGATTCCAACAACATTATTGTCGGTTTCGAAATGAGATGGTTCGATATCTTTATTTTTATAAAAAATGTCTAATTGATTCCATTTTACTTTCAGATAACAATCAGCGTTATCTATATATAACTCCTTGAGATTCATCTCAGTAAATATAGTTTTTAATATGCTGCTTTTATTATAATGATTAAATATATTTTGAAACATTGTACATCCTAAACACTGATAATTAGTTTTATCATAAAAACCGTTTATATATTTTAACAATGTATTTAAAATACCATTATGTTTTTTACTTAGAAACATTCCAACCGGATAAACTTTGACACTGGAATTTAGTGTACATGGGTAATTATATAATATCATACTTTTTGCGGTATTCAGATTTTTATTTGAATAATATTTTTCAATGTTATTCGTATACACTATATCAAAATCGCTCCATAAACCACCAAACCGGTTTAACATGTAAAGTCTAAAATAATCACTCTTTATAACTTCTGACGCATCCTTATGTTCAAATGGCAAGATATCTGTATCTATATAATGAATATTAACATTTTTTATGTTGTTTAATTCACAAAAATAATCTATACCGGTATATTTCTTTTTTTGTTCATGTGTAATCCAGCTAATATGTTCATTTCTCTTTAAAGGACAAAATACATTGATTTTCCATCCAACGTGATACTTGTTAAACGACAATACAGTTAGTAAATTTAAATACGAAAGTGGTGTTCCATCCCAATATAAGTGTAATAACTTTGGAAATTGAAACTTATATTTACTATGTTCGGTTACATACATTTCATATAATTTTTTATTATATGTAATTAACTTGTTATGTTCATTTTTAGTAAATTTTGACTCAGCGACTATAGGATGCCATTGATGAATAACATATCCTCCATCATTTGGATAAATCGTCTTAATATTTAAATTTAGATTTTGCTTTATTGATAATAAAATTTCATTATCATCATACCACGCACCTTTTGCAAATGCTTCATCGAATCCACCTAATAATTTCAAATTGTCGTTCATCATTGCTGCGCAAAAATGATAATGAACTGGTCTATATATTGGATGATTATACCAATGAAATTTATTTCTAGAATTAAATGAATGGTCGTTGATCAATGAACTATTATTTAATAGTTCCTGAGTTAATTCTTGAGAACTACAATTATAACAAGAAAAGGCAGTATAATCGTCATAAGTTAGATTTTGTTTAACGTATCCCAATATATCTCCACGATGAATACATTCCGGATTTTGAATAATTACACGTTCTCCTTCCGCCTCTTTAAATCCTTTATTATACGTAGTACATGGATTGATACGATCACCTTTTTCTTCCTCTGTAATTTTTATATATTTTATTGGAAATGTATATTTTTTTATTGCGTCATCTAATTGATGTTCTGGAACGCTATTATCATCAACTATAATAACCTCGTAATTATAGGTTTTATAATGTTGTTCAAAATAATTCAATGTATTTATGGTCTGTGGTTTTCTATTATAATAACCCATGACTATCGAAATGTCATATTTATATTTGAATAACATATAATATTATTATCTATAATATATTTATATTCATTTTTAAACATATTCATTTAAATTTTAATAATAATTTACACCTACCTAAAAAACATTATATTTATTCAACTGTAACCACTTTTGCCAAGTTTCGCGGTTTATCCGGATTAATTCCACGTTTGATTGAAAGTCGATAGCAAATGTGTTGTAAAACCACCATATAAATTATTTCTTGAAGTTCTTTGTTTTCAGGAACTATAATACATCGGTCGTTTTCTATTTCTATGCCTATTTCGGCAATTTCACTAATGACCAATATATTTGCTCCTCTCGTTTGAATCTCTTTGTAAGCATTCCACATTTTCGCTCTATTTTCTTTATTAATAAGTAAAATTACTGGATATCCAGTTTGTAATAGAGCAAATGGTCCATGTTTTAATGCGGTTCCAGAATAACCCTCTGCGTGTATATAGCAGATTTCCTTTAGTTTCAAAGACATTTCCTTGGAAACGTGCTCCATAGTACCCTTACCTAGAACAAATATATTTTCGTGATTTAACAAGTCTATATGAGACGATTTAATTAAACAGTCATGTTTATCGCTAATGTTTCCATTAATGTTACTGTGTATATTACTATTTATTCCCTTTATTTGATAAGGTATATTTTTGATAGATTGGCAGGTTGTTTCACTCATACTCACATTTTTTAGCTCTTGATTGAACCATAATGAAAACAATTTAAATATAGTAACACTACTTGTAAATGACTTGGTAGAGGCTACTGCCACCTCTCTTCCGGCATTCATATAAATACCACAATCAACTTCACGAGCAATCATAGAATCAACTACATTGATCACACCCATAGTAATAATATTTTTCCGGTGCTGTATTAATTGAAGAACCCTATGTAAATCCTTGGTCTCACCGGATTGACTACACATTACCAGTAAAGTCAATCCATTCATTGGAATATCATTTAATTCAAAATCAGCTGCATCAAAACACATGGTGCTATTAACACATTCCATATGTTTCAAATAATGGCGTCCAATATGGCACGCATACAAACTTGTTCCACACCCTAAGAAAATAACATTGTGTATTTCATGTATTTTTTGTTTGATGCTATTAAGACCACCTAATTTAACTTTGTTATTATTTATTCTTGCTCCATTGTTATATGCTCTCATTAGTGATTCGTTTTGCTCCATGATTTCTTTCAGAGTCCAATGTTCATATGGTTCAGGGGTCAAATTCATCGTCACGTTTTTATTTTGTATTTTTGTTCGTTTTATATTAGTAATAATACCGTGAACAGATGATAATGTTACTAAATTGTCATTTTCTAGAGCATAATAGTGTTTCATCTGGTCTAAAAATCCGGATGATTCAGAACATGCCATGATATAATTGTCATTCTCTCCAATCAATATTGGAGACCCATTTTTAATAATATAGACATTTGACGGATTGTCAATACATTGAATAGCTAAACCATACGTACCTTCGAGCATTTCAACTGTTTTCATAATGGCTTGATCTATGGTTTGTACAAGAACGGTTGTTCCTTCAGTCATATCATTATGTAAATGATATTCTATTAAATTCACAATGACTTCACTATCTGTCTGAGAGTAAAATGTAAAACCTTTCTCAATTAACATTTTTTTTAAAGACTTGTAATTTTCAATAATACCATTATGAACCAAGCATATTTTACCCGAATTAGAAACATGTGGATGAGCATTATCATTACTGATTATTCCATGCGTAGCCCACCTAGTATGTCCAATACTAATAGGCGAATTATACACTGATAATTCTTCCGCGAATGTTTTGAAATTGTCAATGGAAGTATCTAGGCATGCTTTTTTATGAATATGTAATTTATTATTCATGATACACGACATACCAAACGAATCATATCCACGATTTTGTAAACTTGCTAAACTTTGTAGCAATAATAACATGCTGTTAGATGTATTGTCATCTTTACTGTTAGATGTATTGTTTATTTTACATAAAACGACCGAAACACCGCACATCAATATAATAACTGTAATATAAGATTATTTGGGTATAATCGCAATTACATTTGTTTTTACAAAAATGTTGTCTGTCTCTTATTTAGTTCATTCTAGTATTTGTATTGCTTTATTTGTATTGCTGTTTATCCTGTTCAAATACTATTTTTAGATTTTTAACATTTTTAACATTTTTAATATTTTTTTTTAGATTTTTAGATTTTTAGAAATCATCACCAAAATCAAAGACATCGTCATTTTTCGTTTTATCGGCCAAAGCATATTCGGCTACGCGCTTCTCAAAAAAATTCGTTTTTCCTTCAATACTAATCATTTCCATAAAATCAAATGGATTTTTACTGTTATAAACCTTGTCATGACCTAATTGAACAATAAGACGATCCGCGACAAACTCAATGTATTGACACATCAAATCACTGTTCATACCGATTAATCGACATGGAAGTGCGTCGCAAATAAATTCCTTTTCTATTTCAACGGCATCTTTGATTATTTCAATTACTTTACTCTTGCTAACCTGTTTGTTTAATTTACTATATAATAGTACAGCAAATTCAGTATGAAGTGCTTCGTCGCGACTAATAAGTTCATTCGAAAAGGTTAATCCAGGCATGAGACCACGTTTTTTAAGCCAATATATGGAGCAAAATGCGCCTGAAAAGAAAATGCCTTCTATACAGGCAAACGCAATTAAGCGTGTCGCAAAAGAACTGCGTTTATCATTTATCCATTTGATTGCCCAATCTGCTTTTTTCTTAATACAAGGAAAATTATGAATCGCATTAAAGAGCAATGTTTTTTCTTCCCTATCTTTAATATACGAATCAATCAATAAACTATAACATTCACTATGTATATTCTCCATGGCTATTTGAAAACCATAAAACGCGCGAGCCTCGGATAATTGAACTTCGCCCATGAAGCGTGCCGCCAAATTCTCCAAAACAATTCCGTCCGAAGCCGCAAAAAACGCCAAAATCATAGATATAAAATACTTCTCCTCTTTTTGTAAGCTTTCCCAATGCGCCAAATCTTTTGATAAATCGATTTCTTCTGCTCTCCAGAAACAATCAACCTGCTTTTTATACATTTGCCATATAGATTGGTCTTGTATTGGAAACATAACATAACGATTTGCGTCATCTTGGAGTAATGGTTCACCAGCCGATTTGGACATCCTAAATAGTATATGTCGAGATTTTTATATTGGTTATATACATCTTTATTATATATATGCGTATATATTATCTACATTATGTAGGTAAATTTTTATAACATTATTAAATAAAATTTACAATGTAAGTAGAAATAAAAATAGTATTATATTATACTATAATAATAGTAAACAAATATGAATTTAGCCATAAGAGACCATAAGATATTTCAAATGAAAGCCGAGCTAGAAAATAGAAAAAGAATGTTGTGTGCTAAGAGACACCAATTAAAAGAAAGCACAAGTGAAAATGAACTGCTTAAAGAGGTGATGAAAGATTACGACCAATATAACCGGCATTTAATTTCACAAAAAGAGAAGCAGCTTGTTTTTTTTCGACAGTTGAATCTATATATTGATAGTGTTACCAAAGAACTAAAAGTGACCGACCATAAATTAAAAGAAACAAAGTATGAACAGAGAGAAATTATAAAAGAAATACAACTGCTAAAAAGAGAATTAGATGATTTAGTAAAAGACAATGCTGATTACGAAACTGACGCATGAATTATCATGGAAACGGTGTAATTACAATAGTATCTTTAGAACAATTATCTTCGTTTTGGACGTCAACCGGACATATAATTTGTTTATCAGGCGTTCCGTTTGTAGATATAGATAGAGACATGGACCAACATGTAAATACGCCAGATAAATACATATTATTATCACATTGAAGAGATACCATCTCGGGTCCACCAAATGCGGAGCGAATTTGATCAGTAGATATAATATTACCTATATTTGCTGTGATTATTTCGGGTGTTCCAAATGTTTTACTCAAAGTAATTGTGGTATTGAAATATTCTTGCTGTGTAAGAGGAGAACATGTCCCGTGTTTTGTCCATTCATGTTGCCAAAACGAATTATAGTCTGGGTCGGTAACATTTGACTTGACATTTGGCCAGTATTTATTCATAGTGTCATCGCCGATTATATCAATTACATTATTGTCAAATGGTTCAGTCGTGCACGTTGATGGATAACCACCCGTTGAGTATTGAGGCCATAGTCCATGAATAACAAAGTTTGCTTCCCAGAAGTTTTGAGGACTATTACACTGTGACCAAGATGAATTTTCATAACAGCTCTCCGCTTCCCATATATAAGCAAATACATACATATCTGCCAGAGGTTGGTTGACGCTATTGGTTAGTTTCGTTGATTGGTGTAACAAACCAGAACCTAATGTTAAAGAAGAGCCCAAATTTAAAGAAGAAACCAACGTTGCCAATGTTACAAATAAGTGTAGTATATCGAAGCTAATTATATTCATATTTATTATATGTATATAATTTAGCCAATATAATAAATAAAACGTAAATTGTTTATGAAATAGTCAAAGTATACTATTTATTATTTGGTTGGTTTTATTGTTTTATTGTTTTTATTTATTATATTTACAAAAGATATATAATAATGGCGGCACCGGAAAGTGATTATGAAGATACTTTAAATAAAATGGCGAATTTAGAATCGTTATCTACTTTTATAACTGAACAAACTACTGCGTTAGATGCTAAGCGCGGGGAGATGACAACTAAATTAAGTAATATGCAGACCCAAGTAGCCGATATTAAACAAAAAATAGGTAGTATTCGTTTCAACAGCGGTGAGGCGGCTAGAGCAATACAAAAATTAATAAACGAATCTGGTAAGAAGCAACAAGACTCATTAAAGATTATTCAAGCCAGCATAAAAGCCATGCTTAATATGGGCAAATTGGATGATTCTATTACAAACTTAGAGGGTGAGATTAGTGGATTAACTACTGTTGTAAATGATGCTGGACCGCCACCATCTGGAACGCCACCACCTGGGGAAGGTATGCGTACCAGAGGTAGCTTAGGGAATCAACTACCTGTGCGCACGATGGGAACACGAGGCAATCCTACTACTTTTAGAGATCCTGATCTTACGGGTGGTTACACCTACGGTAAATCTAGAAGTCGTAGTAAATCGAGTAGACGAAATATAAAAAAGCGTAGTAGAACCAAGGGTTCCAAACGTCGCTAGACTTACTGTTAAATTATTGTTTTCTCTACATATTTACTCTAAATACCTAGTCTAAATTTAATATCACACTCAGATGGCCACTTACCATGTATTTCCCTATATTTTAGGTTTCTTACATTCTTTTTTTGTTGCAGTCTTTTTTTGTAAATTTCTCTCCATCTTCTTTGGATTAATCGTAACCAATATGTTTTGTTTACACTGACTGAATAGTTATCCCAATCACATTCACCGGTTGAAATAGTAAGCGGTTCAATAATTTGAAGAGTATATTGATTAGGATTTCGCATAATATTTTTATAATTTCGAATAAATGGATGAATCTGTTTAATATTCATTTCATATTCTAGTTTATCGAGATAACTTTTATATGACATCTGTATATTTTTTATATCTTTATTAATAACATTTATATTTTGATAAAACTCTTTCAAACGAATTGTATCTAATATCAAGTAATGTCCGTATAAAGCATGGTGTTTTTTATCCAAAATACCATGCTTTAATGGTAAATATGGTTCTAGAATAGCCAATTTATAATTAGACATATTATATTATTGTTTTGTGTAAAGTTAATTAAAATACAATTCAATCATCAATTTTTAATTATAGTAGTCATTATATTTTTGTCTAATTCTTTTTCTTAGTGTAGTATATAATAATAATAATGAAACTAACTTTGCCAAAAATGGATAAATTATTAAATGACAAGAATGTTCTATATGTGGTTTTTGTAGTAGCCATCTTAAATTTATTGGGTTATCTATTAGTTCAAAATATGGATGCAGTTGCCTTCTTTTTAATTGTAGGATTTCTCTCAACCTACTTTAGTAAAAATATGATTGTGGTTCTTGTTATTGCGATAGTTACAACATCTATTTTTAATTCTACAAGAGGTAAGTATATGGAGGGCATGTCAACCAGACGAGATGATAAAAATAATAAAAAAGCAAAGGAGGATAATAAAGAAGAGACAAAAAAGAAGGTAGCAAAAAAGGAAGCAGATCACGAACCCGAAGGTATGACAACCGTCGGTAATAAATCCAAAAAACCCAATAAACTAGATTATGCTGGAACCTTAGAAAAGGCATATGAAAATCTTCAAAATACAGTAGGCGAAGGCGGTATTGAGGGGTTAACCAGTCAAACAAAAACTCTTTTAGACCAGCAAAAGAATTTAATGGACAATATTAAAGGAATGGAACCTTTTTTACAAACAGCAGAATCTTTTATGAATAAGCTAGATTTGAGTAGTTTAGAAGGACTTGGAGGTATGCTTTCTAAATTTACGGGAAAAAAGGACGACGCCTCAAAATAAACAACCTATAACTATAACTAACGCAAGAGTTAAAGTGAGAGAGTAAGTTAGAAAGTAAGTTAGAGAACGAGAGAGAGAAATGAAGTTGTTAAATAGTCACAATAAAGTATTATATATTATTATCGTTTTATAATATATAATAACTAGTATGTCAAAATGTCCTCCAGGTGTAATATGTTTTGAGAATTTTACGTTTATGTTTGTTATAATTGCTTTATTAGTGTGTATTTATTTCATCTATGTTAAACAAATTTATAAAATTAATAACAATAACAATAATCCATCCCATAACCCGAACATGTCGGATAATTATATATCTGACTACAATCGTCCAGTTGGTTCGAGTAACAATCAAAGTTTAGGTTCATTGTTTGGTATATTCCCTAGACCAAGTTATTCATTTACAAATGTCCAAAATGATGTATTGATGAACCCATATGTCCCTCCACTTAAAGATGAGCGCGTCATCATGTCTCACGATGTTCGTGGAGGAATACCTATTAATATAAATACACGAGCAGTAGATACAAACTACAGACAAATAGGATTATTAAAAAGAATGAATGGTCCAGAAATGTTATTACCTTTATTGGGGCGTCCATTGTATGTTGGGCGTGACAAATGGCAATACTATACCATGAATGACAGTAATAATCAGTTAAAACTTCCGGTTTCATTCAAATCAAAAAGTTGTACAAGTGAGTATGGGTGTGATGAAATATCTAACGGTGATACGGTATATGTAGATGGTATAAATGCTACATTTCAGGCGACTATATACGACAATGCTATAATGAGATATCTTCCATTTGTATAAATTGTGTTGCAATACACATTTTAGATACTAAAACTGTGATGTTCTCTTACTATGGTCTTTTTATCGGCATTAATTTGCTTAGTTCTACATAGAATAGTACAAAATGTTTTGTCATGATACATAAATTGTGGTAAGGTTATAAGTTTAGAGCAAAACCCACAATAATAATGCCTTGTATTATAACTAACTGTTCTTTTAACAGGAGACATATTTTTATTTGTAGTAACCATATTATCGTATATATTTGTATCATTGTAATAGTTATAGTCATGGGTATATACTTGTTTATCAGTAATAGTGATTAATTTTGTATATTCGTCAAATGTATCATGCATCTCTTCTTGAAAAGGATTACGTTGCATAATCTCCACAATAGGAACATGTTCTAGGGCGAATGTATCATTAGATGGATCATTAGATGGGTCATTAGATGGGTCATTACATGTATCATTACACATATTACCATGTGAATAATATTGGGATTGATTTACTATAATTGGATAAATACGATTGGTTATATATTTATATAAAACTAGTACATATTTTATAAACACCATATTGATTACTTTTACAATACAATTATAAAATTTTCAAAGTAATCAATTTTATTGTTTTTATTTGTTTTTTTTGATTTTGTTTTTATGGTATAATCTATACGCCTAGAGATGATATACCATCTAAAGTTTCAGTCGCAGTATTTTTAGCATAATTTCTCACTATTACTTGTGCGTTTCTAGGAATAAAAATATCTACATTAACACGTTTTAGGTCTGTATTGAAGTCTGTTTCGTTAATTTCTACTTCAATATTACCATCTAAATCTCTTGATTGTTCGGTTCCGGAAGCAGTTCCAGGTTCAGTTCCAACAGCAGTTCCAACAACAGAAGCAGGTTCAGAAGCAGGTTCAGAAGCAGTTCCAACAACAGTAGCAGTTCCAGGTTCAGTTCCAGCAGCAGTTCCAACAACAGTAGCAGTTTCATAAGCCGGTTCAGCAGGAGTTCCAACAACAGAAGCAGTAGGTTCAGAATCAGAAATAGTTCCAGCAGCAGTTCCAGATTCAGAATCAGTTTCATATCGAGAAACAGTTCCAGGTCCATAAGCACTTCCAGGAGTAGAACCTGAAGTAGACCGCGAAGTAGACCGCGAAGTAAAAGAATTATCATAAGAATTAGGTATTTTCACAGTTTTGCAATCAAATATATTTTTATTTTTATCTCGGTATTGACCACAATTGACAAATTTTAAAAATGATCCAATAGTCAATTCAGTACCATCTGTTTCTACATCACCTGGTCTTGCTTCATCAGCACCACCCAATTGTGATTGAGATGGCATTTCCGAATAAGTTTTTAACAACGAATTAAATATCTGAGAATTTTTCGACAATGTGTTTAATACCTCTTTATTTTTTGCATCCTTTCCTTTTACCAATTCTGATATTGTAAGAGGTTCGTCGAAACCGATAGACTTGCGGAACAATACTGAGTCGGGATTTTCTTTATTTAGAAAAAATTTAAAAAATTTAGGCAGGGAAATAGTCTTCTTTCCAGTATCTCCTAACAAGGTTGTAAATACGCTTTTTATTTTTTCGGGTGGTATAATATTATTTTCGGATCCAGAAGAAGTACTAGGGGTGTCTGAAGATGATTCTGAAGAAGTGGTGTTATCGGTTGATTTAATAGGTATACCATCAATCTCATCTGGAAATTTTTCATAAAAATTGTCCATATAAATATTCAAGGCCGTGTCAATAGAGCTTTGACATGTACCATTATTCGTTTCTTTACATTTACTATATAGTTCCAGATATTCACCTAATTTTTTCTCGGCTAAATCTTGTTCATCAGGAACATTTTCATAATTCGTTTTGCCCACGAACAAATGTTTCCATGTGGCATCAATTGGAATCCACGTGTCGTCAATTGGATTACTATCAGGCTCTTTTCCAAATTTTTTTTTAAATTCTGATGTTAAAAAATACAAAAGACCAAGCAAGGCTTTTTGTTTGCCTTCAGGACATAGCATTATAGAATTCTCAATATCATGAAGTTTATTTTCCGCCTCTTTAATGTTATCAGGAATCGTTATATCGATGTTGCCAGGTTCGCAATCATATTGTTTTAAACTATCGGCAATTGCCGAATATTGTACGCCAGATTCAGAATTATTATCAGAAGTAGACTGTGATGTAGAAGAATTATTCTCAGAAGTAGGTATTTTTACAGTTTTACAATCAAATATATTTTCCTTTTTATCTCGGTATTGACCACAATTGACAAAGTCTAAAAATGTTTCAAAAGTTTGATTAGGTTCGGAGTAAGTTTTAAATAACGACATAATTATCTGAGAATTTTTCGGCAATTTAGCTAATACAGCCTTATCTTTTTCCGTTATTGAATTTAGTCCCCTAAGTAATTGGTGATTTGTGAAAGGTTCATCAAACCCAATAGAATTGCGGAACCTTATAGAGTCGGGATTTTCTTTATTTAGCAAAAATTTAAAAAAACCCATCACGTTAATAGTTTTCCTTCCTTCACTCAAGGCTATAAATACGCGTTTTATTTCTTCAGGTGGTATAATGTTTTTTTTGGATTCAGGAGAAGTAACACTATTAACACTATCAACACCACCAACATATTTCTTCATCGTTCTTATTTTTAGATGATTATTACGTGTGTTTTTTTTTCGCGAATTTTCGTATTTTCCCGCTTTTTTTCTTAAACTATATTTTTTTCTGGAAGCATTACGTTTTAATTTTATTTTATGTAATCTGTTTTTAGAGAGTTTCATATATATATATATAATACTTTAAGAAAAGTATTTATTTGTATTTATTTTATAAACTTATATTAATATGTCATCGTTAATTATTAGTGAACCTTGTAAACATGCTACTGCTCCAGTGAATATATCTATGGATAGTATAATCGGTCCTTGTGTTTTAAAATGTGATTACAACTACAATTATGGTATCTATTCTCCTAATATTACAAATAATAATAATTACTTATCTTTGAATTATTCAGGTAGATCAAATCCTGTAAAATATAATGGTGAAAATTACAATGCTACAGAAATAAGAATATATAATCCTTCTTTACATACTTATAATAAGTCTACAAAGGCAGATGGCGAAATACTGATTATACACAATGGACCCGGAAAAAATTTAATTGTATCGGTTCCGTTTATAGTCGGTGGAAAAACAGATAAGGGTTCTTCTCAATTATCCGCTTTATTATCTGAAGCAACGTTAAGAACTCCAAATAATAAAGAAACCGCTACAGTCTCTATTGGCGATTTTTCTTTAGACAAATTTATTCCTAATAAAAAGGGATATTTCTCTTATAGTGGCACATTACCATACAATCCTTGTAATGGAACCTATCAATACGTTGTATATAGTTTAGACAATGCGCTAAATATCGATACAAATATATTAAATAATTTTAAAAAAATAGTCATTACAAATACAGGTCTTCCTACTAAATCAAATAATGTCTTTTATAATAAAAACGGTGCTAATACCAAAGGTGGCGATGATAATATTTATATTGATTGCCAGCCTGTAGACGAAGAAGGTGAGATACTTGTTCAAGAAGGACCTAACGGCGCAAATACAAATACGGGCACAATGGGACCATCTGTAACGATGGAACAAATAGAACCTTTTTTGTATGTGTTTGTAGGAATTGTAGTAGCTTATGGTATTGTTTATGGTGGAAAATATGTATTTAGAAAATTAAGAAAAGAATAATAATTACGTATTGATTATCAAACTAACATTTTTGTAAATAAAATAATTATTTACAAAAAATAGTTACATTACGCACATGGTATTAGATAACAGATGTAGTATTTTGAATATCCATGGCATCATGTGTATCATCACTATATGGTTTGTAATCGAGATTGCTAGGTCCAGCTGTTTCTACTAATGGTGCCATTTGCTTGACTACCTCTTCTTCCAATGTAACTGGAAATTGGTTAAATGCCGTAAAGTGGCCACTTTTTTTAGTTTCACTAGGTAAATATCTCGCAATCGCAAGAGAGCCGGTAGAATGACTAGAACGACGGATTAATTCATACACTGCAAATAATCCTACTACACCAACAATAGAATGTGAATAAGCAAACAAATAAAACGCGGCTAAAATAACGAATATATTTCCATAAATATTATCTATCAAATTAGCCAACATGGGTGGAGTTGGAATATTTAATACGCTGTATAAAACTAAAACAACGAGTAAAGCGAGATGATGATAATTACTCTTGTTGAATAACATTTGGAAAGACTCCATATATCATATTATTATATTTTTTATTTTTACTTGTACCATTTCTAAATATTATGATATTTCAAGATTTTATTGTAAAATTGAATAAATCTAATCATGTTAAATCTAATCATGTTAAACATAATCATCTTATTATAAGAATAGTATAATGAGTTACTTGGGGAAAAAAGGATATTCTATTTTAAAATCGAGTTTGAATGAGAAAGAGCAATTGTTTATTCGTGAGGAATTGACTGTTAAAGCGTATATTCCTAAATCACCTGCTCAACCAGAACCGTTTTCAATTTATAGAGAATCTCCAAACAAGTTTTATGTTCCTAGATATTTTGGACAAGATAACTTTGGTGATTTTAAGGAGAATAAGCTCTCTTTAGGTGAGGATATTGACATTAAATTTAATGGCGAATTAAGAGAATACCAAATAAATATCGTAAATAAATATGTTAATTTTGTAAAGGAGAGTGGAGGTGGATTATTGGACGTGGACCCTGGTAAAGGTAAAACCGTAATGGGACTGTATATTATTTCTAAATTAAAAAAGAAGACACTTGTTATTGTTCACAAGTCATTTCTATTAAACCAATGGATTGAACGAATTGAACAATTTCTACCAACAGCAAGAGTTGGAAAAATTCAAGGACAAATAATTGATATTGAAGATAAAGATATTGTAATTGGCATGTTACAGTCCCTCTCGCAAAAAGACTATCCTGCTACGCTGTTTGATAGTTTTGGACTTTCAATTTATGACGAGACACATCACTTAGGTGCGGAAGTGTTTAGTCGATGTATGATGAAAACAATCACAAATTACACTCTTGGGCTGTCAGGGACAATGCAACGTAAGGATGGGTTAACAAAAGTATTCAAAATGTTTTTAGGTGATATTATTCATAAAGAAAAAACAGACACTTCTGAGCATAAAGTAATAGTAAAGGCAATTCATTACAAGGTGGATGATGAAGAATTTAATGAGATAAAATATGACTATCGCGGAAATCCATTATATAGCACGATGATTTCCAAACTATGTAATTATAACCATCGTTCAGAGTTTATTTTAAAAGTATTAGATACAGAATTGAAAGAAAACCCTGATCAACAGATAATGATTTTAGCACATAACAAGTCACTGATTACCTATTTACACGACGCAACTGCACATCGAAATATAGCTACAGTTGGATATTATATAGGTGGAATGAAAGAAGCCGATTTGAAAATTAGCGAAGGTAAAAAGGTTATTATAGCAACCTATGCTATGGCATCAGAGGGTTTAGATATTAAAACACTAACGACACTTATAATGGCTAGTCCAAAGAGTGATGTATGTCAATCAGTTGGTAGAATTTTAAGAACAAAACATTCGTCACCTCTGGTGATAGATATTATAGACAGTCATGATGTGTTTGAGAAGCAATGGCATAAACGAAGACAATATTATATAAAACAAAAATATAACATTATTTCGTGCGATAATCATAGTTATATAAAAAATCAATGGCAAACTACATATGACCCTGATAAAAGCGCTGAGAGTATAAAGAAAATAAAGAAAACAGAAGAACCATTGAAAGGTGTATGTTTAATTAGTTTGTAGAATAGTTTGTAGAATATTTTGTAGAATATTTTGTAGATTAGTTTATACATCATATTATCATTGTAAATTAGATCATAATCTGTTTACTTATATACTACATTATATGGTGCTGAATCACCTAGATGTTTCCATGTATTCAAGCAATCATTACTAGGTGTAAAAGGTGTAGGATTCGCTAAAGCAGATTGATTCGCACTCAATGACGGGGGTGCGCCAGTAGAATAATTATGTGCGTTTGCTACATTAGACATGTACTGACTATACCCACCTCTTTGTTTTTTCATTGTTTTTCCTTTTTTGGTTCCCATTTTTTTAGAACTTGTTCCTTTCTTGTAAGTCTTTCTTTTCTTTGACCCACCCCTTTTGTTAGATAGTTTTCTTTTCTTGGAACCTTTTCTCCTTTTTCCACCACATTGGCTGTTTAATCCTCGCGAAATAGGAGGATATCCTGAACCGGCAAATGTGGATAAATTCTCTCCTTCAGTAGGTTTGTAAGAATAATAAGGATACCCACCAGTACCATACGAATACCCAGATGAATTACCACCCGTTTGTCCTGCTTGTTTGGAAGCGTTCATATTAGTATCTGAATTTATACCATTGTTATCATATGCGGTAATATCTCCTCTGTGAATTGAACCACCCATATCAACACCAGACTTATAGGCTAATGATTGATTTTGAGAAAATCCGTATCCAACTCCACCTCTCATTTTTCTACCTTTTCCTCTGCGACTCTTTCTACTGTTATTTTTTCTTTTACCGCCGGTTTTGACTACTTGGTATAGCCCTTTTTGTTGTAATGCTAAATCACTATTAGTTCCACCACAACCACTGACCGCACCTACTTTACTTGAAAATCCAGGGTTTGAAAAATGGGAATTTTGTGAATTAACTAATCCGGCTGATTGAACTAAAGACATGTATATATATATATAAGTGCGATAAAAAGTGCGATAAAAAGTGCGATAAAAATAATTATTGATTAAATGATAAAAATAATTATTGATTAAATGATTGTCTATAGTGGTTATTTTGACTATGTTGATTATATGTTTTTCTTTGCCCACGATGATTACTAGAATATGCTTGTGATTGATTATTATTATTTGTTTGATTATTATTATTTGTTTGATTATTATTATTATATGGTTGTCTGGAATTTTGTTGGTTGTTATTGTATGGTTGTCTGGAATTTGGTTGGTTGTTATTGTATGGTTGTCTCGGTAAATTTTTACGCACATTTGTTTGTTCTAAACTTTGTATAAAGATTTCTAGCGATGTCTTTGATTCAATCATTCCACGTTCAACTATTTTCACGGGGACAAATGTGTTCGTTTTTCTTTGAAAAGCACACTCCATAATTACACTCTTGTCTAATTTTACAAATTTATCTTCACGCACGTCTTCAAATTCGCCTTCATCATCACTTTCTTCTAACGCATCTAAATTGTCGTTTTCTTTAATAGTTCTAAATATCTTATTCATCATTATACTAGTTTTATAATCAGGTATAGCCGCAAAATCATAATTTTCTAAACTATTGTGTTTATCCTTTACATATAAATGGTATACGTCATTTTGTATATCAGGTTTAACCAAGAATATTTTATTGTCACATTCAGTTGTATTATGTGATTTGTAAAGTGTTGAATTATACAAATTTTTATTCTCGTCAAAATTTCTGTGTTGAATAGAATATATTTCGTACGGCAATTGTTTTGCACAAGATATAGCATTTTCAAAGCTAGTCTCAATAATAGGTAATCCGATACATATACCAATCTTTGTAACAATTGCGTGTTTCAATTCATTGTCAAATATATTTTGGACGAGTGATAATTTATATTTCTCATTATTACTTTCGATATTTTTCCCTCGATAAAAGTGTATATTTTCAAGCGTAAAGAAGTTTCGTCCATTCATTGAAAATAGAGTACCATAAAATATAGTTCCAAGCACCAGTTTTTTTTCGAAAATTTGAGGAACAATGAATAATTCTGTAATCGTTTTTTGTGTTCCTGGATTAAGTTGGATAAAGACACACACCCGCTTATCTTCAAAGTATGTAAACCATACTAAATGTTTCTTTCCTTTTGGAATTAAAAAATATAGGTCACTAGAAACTTTCTTATGTATATTTTCATAAGAAAGTTTTAAATTAGGTAATCGTTTTAACAATTCATTTTTATCATTACTAGATAGTATCATTGTTATATGATAAATCAAGAATATATCTTTATATCGTTTGTAATAATTAAAATGACGAGTAACTACTCGACGACAATGAACCGCCTAACCCCATAACATTTTCTCCTGTTAGTAATCCGCCATGATCATTTGTATTCATGGGCCCTTTGTCTATAGAGGATGCGTTGTTATTGGATGATATTTTTTTATTAGCACCCAGTTCTTTTAGGTAATTTTTCAATTCGTTCTTCATATTAGAACTTTCGTCTATAGTAGGTTTACTATGCGTGATTGTATTTTCTTTCATAGTGTCAAATAATATTTCATATTGCCTTTGAGGTTTATTCACTAAATCTTTTACCTTTGGTACTGTTAAATTTGTCTTAAAAAATGTAAATAGATAATGAACTAATATAATTAGTATTAATGATATAATACTCATTTGAATAATCCATGGAAGCATATTGTATATTATATATTACGTATAAAGTTTTAACATTGATAAAAACGTAATCAAATCTTCTTTTATCGAATGAGTAATCTCATTCTCAATTGTTTCAAAATAAACTTGTTTATTATTTACTAATACTAAAGTTAACAAGCTGTCAGCTGAAAGTCTGTATTTTTTTATTTCCTTTTTAATATACGTGTAATGTATCGGCAGATAGAATAATTCTTTTCGATGGTTATCTGTAGATTGAATACTGAAAGAAATGTTGTCGCTTAACATATATGGTTCACGGTAATTATTTTCAGTTACTTTAAAAATTTTATTATTTGTTATTTCAAAAACACCTTCGGTCGTATTAAAGTATAAAACATCGTGTTTAGTTTGAAAATAATCCTGTATCATACTATCATCTATCGGTTTTAAACTTATTTTGGAATTGTCAGAGAGAGTATGGATTATCATTAGTTATATATTATCATAAACCATTTAAACCTATTAT
>Ga0209284_10003000_pt1 | contig 21690 bp, 18 predicted proteins | sample FRY03_FD_187211 | JGI IMG/M metagenome (GOLD analysis project Ga0209284, IMG submission 187211) | Freshwater microbial communities from Lake Fryxell liftoff mats and glacier meltwater in Antarctica - FRY-03 (SPAdes) (version 2) | ecosystem: Environmental > Aquatic > Freshwater > Ice > Glacier...
AAGCGGAATTGTGAAAGCGGAATTGTGAAAGCGGAATTGTGAAAGCGGAATTGCGAACTACCATTTATTTTTTTTAACTTTTATTTTTTGACCAGAACCTTTTTTTCTATCATGATTTGGGTCATATTTTTCTTCTTCATCATCTGAATTATAACTTTTAGACAATTCCCAAAACTCTTTTGAGCCTAATTTAAAGTCATTATGATTATCAGCTTTATACCAGAACACTTGGTCAATTAATTTATTGGATTTAGCATTATTATATATAACTAAACATTCGTAATTCTCTGTACATTGATCCATGATTTGACAAAAAGCTTCAAAAGTGGGGAACATACCCGCATAATTTTCATAAATTCTTTTTCTATTTGAAATATAATTATCACGTAAGATAAATACATAATCTATTTGAGAACGTAGATTTGGAGGGACACCTAATGGGTATTGCATAGTTATTATCAAAAGAACCTTCCAATGACGACCATTCATAAACAACAAACGCATCATTTTGTCTTTTGCCCATGTATTGTCATATAAACAATCATCTAAAATGACGAATGTTCTTGCATCAATTGTAGAACGTTTGTAAGCCTCCATTTCTTTTCTTATTTGTTTCAAAACTGTACTTTGACGCTTCAAAATATTTTCAACGATAGCTGTATTATATTCATTATGTATAAATAATTTTGGAACCATTTTACCATAAAACCCATTACCTTCTTCTGTTCCTGATATTACAGTACCAATAGGTATTTCTTGATGGTAAAAAAGTAAGTCTCTAACTAAAAAACTCTTACCTGTATCTCGTCTACCAATCAAAACAACGACAGGACCTTTTGCTTCATCTGCTTTGAAACTAATATTTTTCATATTAAATTTTTTCAATTCTAACGTCATTAATACTATATTGTCTATTTTTTATTATTATAATACGCAATTTTACAATTTATTTGTAAATGAGTTAAAACTATATAGAATTTATATTATAAGTAGCTAATGGTGATTCAAATAGATTATCAAAAAAGGAAGAATATTGAACTATTCAAAACTTTAGAAGAACCGGATATGTTGTTTCTCTCTAATACACAAAATTATATACCAACATATAGGCGATTTTTTTCCCTAAACGAAACAAATTATAATAATATAAATTTAAGCCATAAATGGTATATAACAAATATTAATCGCAAAGATACTGATAATACAAACTTGTTTTATTGTAAAATAAAAAATATTAATAATCAAAAGAGTAAGGAAAAACAAGTTTTCTTTAAAACCGCCCCTTTGATAGACCCGTATAAATATTTAATTGGTAAATACAATATTAATGAACAAACAGTATTTAAACTGCCATCTTTAAATGAAGATAAATCTACAAATGATAAATCTACAAGTGATAAATTTACGGACGTAAATAATTCGGGTTATATAGATGGGTTTTTCTCGTTTTTAACAAGTAAATTGATTTATGAATATGACTTTATACATGGGGTTGATTATTATGGTTCATTTTTATCTATTAAAAATAATTTTAAATTAAATGTTATTGATGATCTTGAAGATTTAATAAAATCCACATTTTTTAACAATAATAGAAATGTTTTATTTGATATTGAGAATTTTGACCATATTATAAATGACAATAAAATTAAATTGAAACCATTAAATATACAACATAATTCAACAGTTAAATCTATTTTATCTATAGAAGAATTAAATAACGAAATATACGATAATATTTTTGAAGAAGAGAAAAATAATATTTTTGAATTGGACGAAATATCAATATTACCCTACAATGACAATTCATCTGTTACAACAGTTAAAACACTTAAAACCGATTCTACATGTTCTTCAAGAACTTCTCATACATCAACATTGAATAGTGTCGAAGACAATAGTGGAGACGAAAATAGTGGCGACGAAAATAGTGGCGACGAAAATAGCGGCGACGAAAATAGTGGAGACGAAAATAGCGGCGACGAAAATAGCGGCGACGAAAATAGTGGCGACGATGAATGGAGTAATGATGATGGTTCAATAAGTGATTTAGGCGATGAAACAATAGATGTCATAATACCCAAATTTCCCGTGCAAGTAATATGTATGGAATATTGCGAAAATACATTTGATGATATTATTTTAAATAATAAACTGAATACAGAAGAATGGTATTCAGCATTAATGCAAATTATAATGATATTAATTACATATCAGAAAATATTTTCTTTCACACATAATGACCTTCATACAAATAATGTAATGTACAATACTACCACTATAAAATACATAAATTATGTTTATAAAAATAAATATTACAAAGTACCCACATTTGGTAGAATATTCAAAATAATTGATTTTGGAAGAAGTATTTATAAATTTAACGGACAATTATTTTGTAGTGATAGTTTCAAAAATGGAGGCGATGCATCAACACAATATAATACTGAACCATATTTCAATGAGAACAAACCACGATTAGAACCTAATTATAGTTTTGATTTATGTAGACTGGCATGTTCCATTTTTGATTATTTAGTAGATGAAAACGATGAAAATAATCAGTTGGATATTACTGATCCAATTAAACGATTAATTTCAGAATGGTGTCTTGACGATAACGGTGTCAATTTACTTTATAAAAAAAACGGAGTCGAAAGATACCCAGATTTTAAATTATATAAAATGATAGCAAGATGTGTTCATAATCATACACCACAATCTCAATTAGAAAGAAATGAATTCAAATCATTTATTTGCAAAAGTGAAGAAATATCAGGAAATATTATAAATATCGATAAAATGGTTACATTAGTTTAGAAAATATTAAATTTATATATATATATTATTACGGTATGGATAACTATGGATTTATAATTACACGACATGTAAAATGTGATAAAACAAATAAATATTGGAACACATGTGTTAGCTGTATCAGAAAGTTCTATCCTAATAAAAAAATTATTATTATTGATGATAATAGTAATCAATATTTTATAAAAGCATTTGAAGATCATCATAATATTGAAGTCATACAATCTGAATATCATGGACGCGGAGAGTTATTACCATATTATTATTTCTATAAAAAACATTTCTTTGATAATGCTTTAATAATTCACGATAGTATATTTATACATAAAAGGATTAACATTGAACAACTTATTGGTGTTTCAGTATTACCATTATGGCATTTTGAACATGATAAACATCATCACGATACAGCATTAATTCTGACAAAAACATTAAAAAATAATTATGATATTACCAAAAAATTGAATTTTAAACAAAATGTTCATAAACAAAATGTTCATAAACATGATTTTATTACAAATACTGATAGTGAATGGGTTGGATGCTTTGGAGTCCAAAGCTTTATAAATTTTGAATTTTTACAATTATTGGAGGTAAAATACAACATATTTAACCTTCTGGAACATGTACAAACAAGAGAGCATAGATGTGCTTCAGAGCGTATATTTGGAATTATATTTTCAATTGAATATAAACAATTATTAAAAACAAAATCATTATTAGGTAGTATATTTACAAATCGTAAATATGGGTATTCATATAACGAGTACGAAAAAGACAAAGAACAAATGAAATTACCTAACTATATTATAAAAGTTTGGACAGGACGATAAATAAATTAGAAATCTGGATTTTCTGTAAAAACTTGCGTTACACCATTTGACTGAATTATTGGTTTTAATTGGTTAATAATAAAATAACCAGTTATTACACTAAAATAGACAACCAACGAATCTTTAACTAAATATTTAACAGGTTTGCTCTCTTTATCCACAAATCTCATTTCTATAAATTTGAATAATAAAAAAATAAATGATATAACTATACCTATAATAAAGATATTATCCATTTAAAATACTTGATCACATTCTTATTAAGTATTTTACGCAATTTTTTTAATCTAATATTTCTATTTCGTCAATTAATAAATCTGGTAATAAATTAATTTCTGGTTCATTTATATTATGGACATCTAAAGAACCTAATTCTACATCTTGATCAGTTATTTTTATTTTTGAAGAATCATCATAATCATCTTCTTCTGACTCTAATTTTCTCTGATTTGTTCTAATTTCTGTAATTTCAGCTAAACGTTCTAATGTCTTTGGGGCACTAATACTAATTTCATTTTTGTTTTCATCTTGTGTATAATCATAATCATTAAAGGTTAAGGAGGACTTTACATCATCATTTTTAATTGTATTCAAAGGTACATCATCATTTTTAACTGTGTTCAAAGGTTCATCATCATTTTTAACTGTATTCAAAGGTTCATCAATATATTGTTCTTTGATTTCTTCAACAACATCTTCTTCAACAGTTTCATCCATATACGCTTTCAAAATTGATTCAACCGGAATACTTTCTCTCAATGTATTCATTATACATTCTTGAACAATTATTTCTAATTCTCTATTATGTTTTTGTATTTGTAATGAAGTTATATTAATTTCAAATAAATAAACACACTTATAAATCTTTCTTGCTACATTTATATATATTTTATGAATAAAATCATCTAATTTTGGAATATTAATATCAATTTTCTTTTGTTTATTACCTACACGCATAGCTGTGAGAAGTTTTAATTGAATTATATGAATACATGTTACAAGATCCTCTAAATAAATACAACCGGATTTTTCACATATTCTTTTCCTCTCATTTTCAATTATAGTAGAATTCCATCTTGGAACTCTTGATATAAAATTTTGGAATGTCATTAGATATTTTTCAGTTTCATTATTTTCTTTACATAACTTTACTGCTTCTTCTAAAATAGATTTATAACCGTCTACTATTAAAGGCGTTAAAATAGTTACTAACCGTGAAGCCCATTCCGATCTACTTTCGTAAAGCGAACTAACATTAAAATCATCCATAATTATTTTATATATATTTTTTAATAAATTAATTCTAACTAATTACATAATTCTAACTAAATACATAATTATAACTAATTACATAATTCTAACTAAATACATAATTATAACTAATTACATAAAACTAATATTTTCTAAAGATATATCATTTTTTAAAAAAATAAAATTCATAATGAACAATATACACAATTTTTCATTTCTAAACTCATTCCTTACTTTATTAAAAGCTATTAATAATTCATATCTTTTGGTAGTTGTTATTTTATCTTCTAAAAACGAGGGTTTTTCAAGCAAAGATATTATATCTATACCACTATATCCTTTCTCATATAATTTTGTTGAAAAATTCATTAAAGTTAATAAGTTTATATTCTCATAAATGTTCTTCAATAATTCTTTTTTTAATAAATCTTGTCTATGATTTGTTATATTATTCATTTTGAATGTTTCATTCAAATTATATTTATATAAATTTATTACTTCACCATTATGAATAGGTTCTGATACATATATCTCACAAAATCGTGATAAAATTGGTTTTAATAATTTATATTTATCCTCAATAATAATAAAAAATCTTGTATTATGACTAAATAATTCAATACATCTACGTAAAGCTGATTGTGCATCCATTGTTAATTTATCCGCATTCAATAAGATTATACTTTTGAAAATGTCACCGCCTTTTGAATTAATATGCGTTTTTGCGAAAAATTTCAATTCATCTCTTATAAATTTAATACCTTTACCATGAGCACAATTTACATACATCACTAAGGACCTAATTTTATCCTTGTCATTATCATATATATTATTTATAAATTCATTCACAATTGTTCTTTTTCCACAACCTGTTGGACCATGAAAAATAATATTTGGAATTTTATGTATATTACGAAAGTATTCCAATTTATCTCTTATTTTTTTATGTAAATCTAATTTCATTATTTAATATTCAACAATTCTTTTTATATTTTATTACAAATAAATTAATAAAATATATATACACATCTTTATACCCTTGAATATTTCAATACGGCACATCTTTGCCGTTTAAAATCTTCGTCGGTTTAATTTTACACTGAAGATGTTAATGAATGTGTATAAGGGTTTTTTTTGAAAGCTTGTAATAAATCGCCATCTATTCTTTCACAACCATGTGATTCATTATATTGTTGTCCAGAATGTGTTTTTCCGTATGTAGTTAATGATGGAGGTTTCGATACAACTGATGCAGGAGCATTTACTCTATAGTTAAACCTATCTGAATCTTGACGAGCGATATTCACATTCATTTGTTGGTTAAAAACTTGCGTTCCACCTTGATTTGGTCTGTTATTTATTGTTGAAGATTTAATATCATTGTTATGTTGCTTATAAGCACTTTCATAACTCATGTCACCATATTGTGTTCCATGACCACCTGATGAACCAATATAACTACAATTTGTAGTATCACGTTGAGTTGCTTCTAAATCTGTATTATTATTCACATAAATGCCCTCTTTTTGGTTGTTTATGTTAAATTTTGGAGAATATAAGGTAGTCTCTTTCACGGTTGTTGATGTAGTATCGTTCATATTTATTACATAACTTTGTGGAACTGATGAACCTACTTCTCCGTAAATGCGAACATTATTTATGTTTTCTTCTTTTCTGGATGGTCTTAAAATATCCATAAATGGAGCTATAACTGCACCAATAGCACCACTAAAACCGCTTCTTAAAGTATCTGGTTGTTTTATAGTTGACCTATTGTTTGCATAATTCGTATGACTTCTCTGATAATTCTCAACATCTACACTTGGACCTTTACCTACAGCACTTGAATGAGGAACATCACATGTCGTTGTTTCCTGACGTTTTGAAGCTTCGAATGATGTTGGAGCATAACCTGATTTTCTATCCGCAGGACCAGCAGGACCCGCATAATCAGTAACAATATCATTACGTTTTACTACACCCATTTCTTGGATCGGTCTCAATGTTTCACCTTTTTCTGCCCCTGTTGTTGTCAACCATCGTTCTTGACTATTTATAAAAAATGTGTCTGGTTTTTGTTTTTCTACACGACCAATAATACCCATGCTTTTAATATTCGACACAGCAGGACCTTCATGGTTTATCAATTCATATTCTAATTTAGGGTTTGTTGCTACTCTTAATTCATCTACTGTTTTATCCAACCACTTATCACGAGCATCCATTCCTGAATTAAAACCACCACTTCCTTTTGTAGTATAACCTTGATCTAAACCTGGACCCACATATTCTGTTGCGAATGGTTTTACATTATTGTTTCTCATTCCTGGATTTACACGTGATTGGTAAAAATCACTTTGATTAGGCATTCCATATGCCCATTGCATATCCTCTACTGGTTTAAATAAAGGAGCTTGTTCTATTTTTTTTATTACTTGCGAACCACTGCCTATCATATTATCTAAAACTGACTCAGCTATATTTACATTAAATGTATTTCCTTTTACTTTACCCCCGTTAAAAGGAACCATATTATTATGTTTAAATTGTTGCGAATCTAAATAATTACCTGTTAATGAGTATATTTCTTGAGGATTTTGACCTACTTTTTTACCTTCATTTACTCTATTCTCAAACAAATTTTGATCGAAATATTTATCAGTTGCTACATTTGGATTATGGTATTCTTGAACCGTATCAACTAATTGATTTATATTTGAAACAGGGAAATTTTGAGGAGGTATATTAGTATTTGGCAAATCAACTTTCAAACCCATATTCGTAAAACTCTCATTTTCTCTTACAATATTTACTCTTTCGTTTTTTCTTTTATTTGATGATTGATTTGATATTACATACATTCCTCCTAATGCTATTAAAGGGATGGCTAATTCCATATTATATATATTAATTATTATTATTTTTACATATTTCTCACTAAACAATCTCTTTTCGGACTAAAATAATCTTTCTCTAAAATTCTTGTACTTAAATTACATTCAAATGGAAAACATGTATTTTCTTGAGGATTCAACGGAGGATAATACCAGTCAACCTGTTCTTTATCTCTCAACATCCATGCAGGATCCGTTGCGCGAGATTGTTCCGTATATACTTTTTTACATGAAGGATATTCAATTGCATTATTCACAACATTATATTTTTGATAAATGTCTTTTCCTAAACAATCCCTACTTATTACACGATTTACTCCTTGAAGATCACTTTCTAAATTTATTGTATTAGTTCTTAAATTTGCACCCCATTTTTGCATTCGTATATACGGGTCTTCCATAAAGCATGGTTTATCACCATTACCTGGAACATTTAATATCCATTTACCTGGATCTGTTGCTTGTTGCAAACTCTTTTTTGTTCTACATTCATCATAATTAAATCTTGTAAAAGACATATATATATATATATTATATACTTTATTATTTTCTATATCCACTTATATGGACCTGTTCCTTGAACCTGTGTTACACTTTTATATGGTTCTACGTTTATATCATTTCTCTTAACATAAACAGTCCTTGTGGTCCTTGTGTACATCCAGAATTTGATGAATTACATCTTCATGAAACTAAATAATTTGAATAAATCGATGAAATTTATATTATATCTTAATATATTATTTGATTATATAAATAATACATTAATTTATGGTAGAGGCAAAGGTCTTTGTTTTTTTTCAATAGTCAATGGTTCAGGCATATAAACAATTGGTTTAACATAAATATTAGCAGAAGATAATTGCTTTAATTTTGGAACAAATGTAGGTTGTGGATTAACTAAATTAGTAGAATTAATACCGAATAAAAATGATTCAATATCTGGAGCATTATAAGAAAGTTGATTCCATGACATTTGTGCAGGATTTAACCCATTACCTGCAAATTGTGTTGTATAAGCTTCGCCGTATTGAGAATTTTTGTATAATGTATATTGTTGATTGTTGTTATATTCTCTTTGTTTTAAACAATAATTACCTGGTGTATTATTATTACGTGTAGAAGCCATCTATATATATATATTTAAAATAATTCCCTAAACTTTTGTTATTATTATAAAATACTTTGTAATTTTTGTATGTATTCATGATTTATTTCACCTGTATCTATAAATTCACCAATACATTTATGAGATAAAAACATTAAATCAAATGAAAATAACATCATTAATCCAATTTTTAAGTCGCAGGATAATATTTTAGATGCTGATAATAACATTAAATCATTAAATTTCTCATTAGATTCTAATTGAATATATAAATTATTTATAGAGTCATTAATAATATCATCATTGAAATCTACCATATCAAAAATATTTAAAAGGTCTTGTCTATAAACAACATCTTTAATGAATTGTTTTTGATTCTCATCAATATCATCATTTTCTGAAATTACATCATTATTATTATATGTGCAGATATATTTTGTGTTATACATTCATAAATATATAAAACGTTTTTATATATATATATATCTAAATAGTAATTACTATTTATCACGTGTTAATTCTCGTGAAGGAACACCCCCACGAATCCATCCTTCCGAAGCAACACTTTCCACACTGTTTGCCGGATTTGTTATTCTTTCATGAACGCTTTTCAACAATGGAGTTTGATGATATTTAATATAACTATGTTCACTAAGTGTATTAATACTTCGCTTATTAACTAATGTTTCACCTTGTTGTATTTGTGATTCTATAACAGGATTAACTGAACCACGTCCTAAAAAAGGTACAGTTGCAAATGGTCGTTGAAATAGATCTATACGGCATCTTGGGTGTGTTTGAATAGTACCAATTTGAAGTTTAGAACTATCATTAATATTACATCCTCCTGCTCCACTACCATATCCGCCATTATAAAATATACCAGGTTGGGATGTAGCCAATTCTCGAGGCACTTTCATTGAACAATCAGAAGCAAAATAATTTTGTGTCATATAATTAGCAGACTCAATATTTTGAAGGGTATTTTGGTCTGTGCAACAAGAATCTAATCCTATTCTTGACATATTATCAAATGTATAACCAGAAACATTAGCCATTTATATATATTATACATTATATTTTTCCGTTTTTTAAAAAAAATATAGCAAAAGTATATTTCTAAAGCTATACTTTTCTTCAGTTTTTCTAAAAGTAAAGTAAATAAACAAAATCCAGGTATTGACGTTCAATACATAATGTTTAATATAAAGTATAACGATAAGAATTGGCGACTCTTTGAACTGCAGCAGCAGCATTATTTTCTTTTGATGACGGCATATCACCATACAAGAATTTAGAAAATGCCCCTTGATCATTAGCTACACGTGTGTTTGCTGTAGAGTAAAATGCACGATTAGATTGGTCGAGTTCAAAATTTGCCCATAAATCACCATAAAGCTGTTTATTAGTATTTTTAATTCCGTTATTCATGGTCTGAACACTTTTTTTTATATTTTTAATAATATCTTGATCAACAGCTGGATTGAAACTTGGAGGAGCAGATTTTCTTTCAGGATTATCCATAATTTCAGTTAGAAGAACATTGCTAAATGGATTGTTTTTAGTTCCTTCTTGAAATTCAGTTTTTAAAACATGTGAGAGAGTTTCGGCATTGTCAATAGTTTTAGATTTGTCTAAAAATCCAGATTGAAATCCTTCATCATCTTTGGTTGTATTCTTAGTGGAAAGTTGCATTTTGAATAATATAAAAATGATAAAAATTGTGATAATTCCTATAAAAAATATTCTAGCTGAAATTGTTATTATATATCCTAAAATAGTCATAAAAATAATAAGTCTAGTGATTGAATTGAGCTTTTGTTCATATTTCATATTAGCTGTAGGCCATATTTCAAAAATATGATTTTTGTTAAATAAAATTGTAGGATCATTTGACCAGAATGGTATTTTCATTATATATAATAATTAATTATTTTTTTTTATTTCTTACTCTTTTGTTTTTTGCCTTTTTTTGATGTTTTATTTGGTTTTTCATGTTTTTCTTTAGATATGATATTATTATCTGGATTATTTGTGACATCATTTGATAAAGGTGGTTGAGTTCCTCTTAAAGTTTTTTCAACTTTATCTCCAGTGCTAAAAACTTGTGCTTTTGAAAGTTTATTAGCATCAACTTTAGCTCTAAGTCTCTCTTTTAATTGTGCATTTTTCATATTTCTATCCATCTGTGATTGCATTGCTCCCATATTTACTTTGCCTCCTCCCATACCCATAGCTCCCAAATCCATTCCTCCCATTCCCATTTTATTCAACATCGATTGAATATTATCCATTCCAGGCATATCTTTCATTTTTTTCATAAGCTCACTTGCTTCAGCGATTATTTCACTTTCTTTTATTTCACCTGATTTGATACGTGAATCTAATTTATCACCAACATTTTTAACAAGACCCATAAGCTTTGTTGGGTTTTTTATTAATTTATTAAAAACATCTTTCATATCTGTTGCGTTATCCATATCCATGTTTAAATTTGAAGCTGTTTCTTCGGCAAGTTCTTTAGCTAATTTTCCAAGTTTTCCATCTAATATACCAGACAAATGTTCATGTAATTTATCAGCATTAGGTATATTTTCCATTTTGATATTAGAATCCACATTACCAGATACATCAAATAAATTCTGCATTTGATTTAATGTTTCTTCTAATTTAGATTTAAATTCTTCTGTATTCACAGATTCAAATAATTTTTCAGAATCCCCAAATGCTTCTTTATTTTCAAGAGAATTAACTACAGCAAATAAAATTAACTGTAAATATTTCCAAATAGTATCACGAGTTGTTTTGCTAATATCCAATTGCCATAAGTCTTTGAAATGTATACGAGGTAAAAATTCAGTATCAACCACCTCCTTAGCAGATGTGCTTTCGTTATCCTTAAATATTTCTTCATTTTGATACAATATATCACAAAACCTTGCTGGATATTTTTTTTGACAAAATTTAAAAAAGAATTTTGCACTTACAATTTCGGATTCAGAGTGAGCTTTATCTCTATCTTCAATATTTTCAATATAATCAAATACCGATTTTGGTTTCCACCATTTATGAATTATAGCTTCATATTCAGGAAACGTTGTTATGATGTCATTTACAAAATCTCTTGTTATTTTTGTAAATTCTTCAGGAATTTTGTCTTTGATTGTTTCGTTTGTCATTGTATATTTGATATAAATTTATTTTTTTAAATCAAATTTTATTTAATATATATTATTGTAAATAAATAAAATTTTATGGTAATTTTTCATACATTAACGAAAGCTTTGTCAAATTTTGTATATATTTCATCGTTTTTGTTTGTTCTTCTAAACTCATTAATTTTATTGGCTTACGTAAGCGGTCAATTGATTCCATAATTTTATCAGAATGGTTACTCGTAGATACATCATCGTGATAATCTTTGTCAATAAAAAAGTTGATATCTCCAGCTTCAATATTATCTTTATATTTATTAACAATTAACGTATTCCATATTTTCACAATTATTCTGGGATTAGCTTTTCTAATTGAGAGAATTGAATTTTTTGCTGTTAAAATATCAACATCATTAGGAAAAACATTCTGAATATCTGAAACAAATTCCATGAAATGATCGTTAAAAACTGTTAAAATATTTTGTTTAGACATTTAATAATTTATTGATCGAATCTTTAAGTAGTTTTTATACGCTTTAATATTGACCATAAAAAACAATGTTGTTTGCCTGTTAAAATTATTTTCAACGTCATCTGTCTTGAAAAAGATGTTGAATAACCGACAGTTCCTTCGCAAAGCAAAACCCCTCCTCCTCCCTATTATATTTGTATTTAACAGATTGAATTAAACCATTTATTATTTAAAAATTGAATAATATTTTTACCATGTCCTCTATAAAGCATCATCCATACAGAGCAATTTCCAGAACTACAAATAATATATTTACACCTTGATATTATTAGAACTGTTGATAAAAAATTTAAAATATGATCATAATTATCATCTGTTGTATTTTCATTGTGAATACCTTTATCTGAACAAGAACTTTTATTTTCTTCAATTATAATAATATTTTTTAAATTCTTAGTATTGATATAATCTATAAATTGTTGTGTATCAGTCTGTATTAATATTTTGATATTTTTATTTATATTTACAATTTTTATTAGTTGATTATAAAATTCGCCAAAAGATGCTAAATTTGTTTCTGTTTTTTTATCAGTTCCTCTATAATATAAAGAAACAGTATTTTCATAATCTATATTATATTTTTTTTCTAAATCATTAACAATTTCCTTAATTTTACACGATGGAGAGAAATATTTACTAATTAATGGATTAGTATGTTTGAAGTCTAAATTAGAATAATTAACTAATTGATATGCTTCATCATAATTTATTGGAAACTCAATTCTTATATTTTGTATAATATTATAATTTTCAAAAAAATCATATGTTATATCTTTATTTTTATCAACTTTTTTTTTATAAAGTTGAAATTGATCAGAACTATCAACTTCGTCAGGTATTTTATTATGCAAATTACTAAATTTTACTATATTATGCAGTTTTACAGAACAACACGAAAAAAACCCTGCATTATGTGTTATTCCAAGAGGGCCCCTGCGTTTCCAAATCGGGAGACGGTATGGTCTTGGTAATTGTGATGAAATAAACGGAAAAGATAAAGGGGAACGAGAAGGTGTTATATTCATACGTGAAAATAATGTTTTGGTTTGACTTGTCATAGCTTTAGAAATATACACTCTTTGATTTATGTCAATTTGTTTAATCATTTATATATATATATATAAACTTTATGAAAATAAATATTATATCTGTGGAGGTTTATTATTGGTAATTTTTTTCAATTCACTTTCTCTCTGTTGTTGTAATTCTTCTATTGTTAATCCAGACGAGGATTTATTAGCACTTTTATATTCAGTATCATCTGTTGGAGTATTAATTTGATCCATGTAATTTAAATCCACATAATTATGCATCTGTCTTACACCACCAGCACCTTTTGCCGATAATGAATCAGAATCCATATCAAGAAAACTATATTGGTCTGATTGAATTAAACCAGATCCACCATCAAATGAAAATGCTGAAGGTTCTAAATTTTGGAATGTAGCTTCTTTAACCATCATTTCTTGTTTTGGTTTTAGATATTGTAATATATTTTCACCATAAAGCACGTTATATCCTTTAGTCAATAAAAGTAATGCAGGAACTCTATTTACATTTTCAGGCATAATTATTTTTTGCCCATTTTCCAAAATTATATACGTCTTATTGTTCTCTTTCATTCGTTTGTCAATACTGATAAAATGTAAATCCTTTCCTAAATTAGCTTTTGAAATTGTTTGTAATAATTTCTTTGAATGATCGCAAAAGTTACTATAATATAATATTGAACTCATTATTATAGAATAAGTTAATTCAATCAATTATTTAACTCATGAAAAAAAATGATTTAAAATTACAATATTAAATATATAGTAATTATAATGAATCCACATATTGAAATAACGGTAAAAAATGAAAAATTAAATTCTGATACACTTACTTTTACACTAAGTGGTACAGATGTAAGTTTAGCAAATTCTATTAGAAGAACTATTTTGTCTGATATTCCTACTGTAGTATTTAAGACCACGCCTTATGAAGAAAATACTGCTAATATTATTGAAAATACAACACGTCTAAACAATGAAATTATTAAACAAAGACTGAGTTGCATTCCTATTCATATAAAAGATGAAACTATTCCTTTGAAGAATTATTTGTTAGAAGTAAATGTTGAGAATATTTCAGATACAATAATATTTGTAACAACACAAGATTTTACGATTAAAAATCTTTTAACAGATAAAAAATTAAATGAAAAAGATACAAGAGAAATTTTCCCTGTAAATGAACTAACAGGATATTTTATTGATTTTGTTAGATTAAGGCCTAAAATATCTTCCGAATTACTTGGTGAAAAAATTAATTTAACATGTGAATTTTCAATTGGAACTTCTAAAGATAATGGTATGTATAATGTTGTTTCTACATGTTCATATGGTTTTACAATAGATAAAGCAAAAATTGACAATGAACTTACAAAGAAAGTACAAAAATGGAAAGATTCAGGTATGACAGAAAATGATATAGATTTTGAAACAAAGAATTGGAAATTACTCGATGGGATGCGTATTACAAAGAAAGATAGTTTTGATTTCAATATACAAACTATAGGTGTTTTTAGTAATTATGAATTATTTGATAAGGCGTGTGATATTTTAATTTATACCCTCAATGGATTAGATGAAATGATTGATACAGATAAAATGACGATTAATAATTCACAAAATACATTAGCTAATAGTTTTGATATTATTTTAGAGAACGAGGATTATACAATTGGTAAAGTTATTGAATATATGTTTTATACTTTATTTTATGAAGGAAATAAGAGTTTATCTTTCTGTGGATTTAAAAAAATGCATCCACATGATAGTCAAAGTATCATTCGTATTGCTTACCATAATGCAATAGATAAATCCATTGTTAAACAAGATTTAAAAAAGTGTATTGATATGTCTATTAAAGTTTATAAAAAAATCAAAAAAGAGGCGTTAAAGCTTGTAAAGTAATCAACTATCTTGTGGATTTCGTGTTAGCTTATACTAAAATCCGTATTTTATTTGCTGAATTATAAATTTAGACTATGCATTAGTAAAGAAGGAGTTAAATTATTTACATATTCAATTACAACATTATTATTTACAACCTTTTTATATTCTTTGAATTCATACAAAAATTTGTTATGGAGACGATACATATGTGTTCTATATTGTTTGGAAAAATCAATTAATGGTTTTTCTTTTTTTATATAACATGAAATATAATTTTTATAAAGCGTATTTGTAAAAATATGTATTTGATTTCTAAATTGCGAACATTCCTCTTTGTGTTCTGGATAAAATTTTAAAAAATCACGTACTTTACCTTGTTTTCTTAATAACAAATATTGATACTGTAATTTTGCTTGATTACCGCGTAATTTTTTAACTTCTTCATAAACAGGGTTTCTAATTCTTGTTCGTTCATAAGTATGTTCATTATATAGAACAAAACCTGAAACCTCATATTCTGTATTTACAGACGCATATATATCAATAAATTTATTATAATCATTTAAGTCTACAATTGTCTGACCACTTGTCTGACTTTCTCCAGTGTGACATTCGGTATCAACAAGACTATCAACATCGTGAGACTCGCTTGTGTTCTCGGTCGCCTCGTCACTATCTAGTTCATAAATTTTAGGCAATTTAACAGTTGTTGTAGAAAATTCTTGATTATTTTCAGTTTCATAAATATTATAATTTTTAATTAATACTTTATTATTTGTATTATCAATACTGTAAATTGCTATCAAATATAATTGAGGATAATTAAAAGGAGCAACAATCCTATTATTCGGGTGTTGTAGAACAAAACTATAACACTTGTTTTGATCTAAAGAATCTATATTTAACATATTATTAGAAGCAGATTCAAAAAACATTTCGTTAAATGTCTTTGCGTTAGCAGATTTATAAAAATAAGAAAATCCACCAATAGTATTTTTAGTTGCAATTTCCCAAATTTGGGGTATTTTATTAAAAAACACATTTATCATTGTTCCTTCTACAAATTCTTGAGCAATAATATGTTGTTTTTTTTCAGGATATTTATTAATAAAAACATCATAAGGTAAAGATTTTGGAGGAGAATAACATACAATTGTATTTTCTTCATTTGCAATTACTGATCTACATAATCCATATGTAGCAATATTGTCATTATTTAACATTTTTTTATCATAGTTTATAATTTTATAATTATTTGTCTTGTATTTAGTTGTATTTACTTTTAATATATTTGAAGAGTTGTATTCTGTAAAATTATCACTATTTTCATTATTTTCATTATTTTCACTATTTTCATTATTTTCACTATTTTCATTATTTTCACTATTTTCACTATTTGTGGTTATATTTATTGGTTCATTTATGAATGATATATCTGTCTTGTTAAGAGTATAATTGTATAATTTTGATAACATATTATTATTATTATTATTATTATTATTGTTGTCTCTAAGCTTATATTTATAACTATTTAAATATAAAAATTTCTATAACAAATATAGAAGAGAATGTCATCAATACCTAAAGAAAATAAAAATAATGAAAAAATAACTATAATTGAATTGGAATTGGGGGATATCATACAAATTATCGATATAAATAATGAGAAACTGAATAACCAGACTTTTTTTATTGACTATATAGATGCATCCAAAATTGTATTGATAAACGAAGATACATTAGATATTACTATTTTAAAACTTAATGAAGATGGAACAATATTTGGAACATCAATTACTAAAATTTATTTATTAAGTAGAAACGAACTTAAAGGATATGCATTGCAAAATGATTTATTACCAAATAAATGGGTTGATATTTTTTTTGGCGGTAATGTTCCAATTTCACTTACAGGTGAAATTACAAATTTAGAGCAAGATATGATTGAGATTAAAACATATCCAGATAACGATATTATATATATTAATTTTGATTACAAAGGTATTCCGGAAGACATACCGATTACTTCTATATTAATTAGAGAAAAACCTTCACAGGAATTAGATATTAGTTCTCTCAAAGAAGAAGAATTACCTGCATCAGTAATTAATTTTCCATTGAGAGAAAAAAAGGAGATAATAAATAATCAAGTAAGAGAAGTTATTTTAAAAGGTAATCAAATACAATTCGGAGAAGAAGAATTTGGACCTATAGTAAGATATGCGGATGTTGATGTTAGTAAACAAAGATATAGTATTGAAGTACAAACAAACGATTTATTGGATGATTTGTTATCTACAGTTCCGAATTCGAAAAGAACTGATAAAGTACTGAATAATATTCATATTATGATTGAAAGATTTATACAATTGAGGAATAAATTTTCTGTTTTCAATGAATATGGTACTGTTGAAGGCCCGAATTTAAATCAATCAGATTATAAACCATTAACAGATTATTTTAAAAATTTGAATACTAATTTGTATTGGATATTACCAATTGTTAAAAATATCAAGAAAGTTTATGATGTTTTGGATAATACTGATGATTATAATGATATTAAATTAATTAATTTTGAAGAAGACATCAAACAAATTAGTAATATATTCAAATCTTATAAGATTACTAAAGAAGATAACAAATATTCTTCTCTCTATAAAGATTTAAACCCTTATTTTACACCATTTGAAAATTTGAATGAGGAAAATATAAATGATATTATCTACGAGAGACACGTTGAAGAAAATTTAAATACAGTTGTTGACAATTTGAATGATTTATATTCTTCTATTGTTACAAATAATACTGTGAAAACAAGGCGCTTTGTTATTCAAAAATATAATCTTGGATTGAATAAATTAATAGCAAAAGATTTGAATGGAAGTCGTATGATTTCACAAAAAATAAAATTAACTGAACCAGATACTATTTCTATAAAATCATTTGTAACATTGCCTGAACCAACAATTCGTTTCTCTCGTATTAGTTTACCCGGAACATCAATATTAGATAGATCTAATCTTAATACAATATTTTTGAATTATTGGGAATTACTTAAAAAAAATACAAACGTTGATGATATAATTGTTAATACTATAGGTCAAACTATTGAATTAAATGAAAATAATTATGTTAATAATATAAAAAATTATGTTTTAAATATTTCGAAAGAAGAATCAATGGGATTATCTAAAGATAAAATCTATATGAGTTTCATAAATTCAATTGTCCCAAAAACCAAAATAATTTTTAATTTAATGAAAAAATATATTACAGGTAAAGTTTCTATTGTAGATGTAACACAATTCCTTGAGCCATTTTTAGTATATGGTGATAATCTTACTTATATGCAATATGTTGAAATAACTAATTTTATTGATAAAAAAATTGCCGAATATAATAAATCATATGTTGAAAAATCTAAAAATTTTTTATTGTTAAAAAGAACAAGGAAAGTTGGAGTATTATTAAATCAAGCATTCACAATAATTTCTACATTGGAAAAATCAACAGAAAAAGAAGAAGTTTTACAAGCCTATGATATTACTTATCCATTAAATCAACCAAATATTTATAGTGCAGAAAATACAAGAAATAACGATTTAATATATTCTAATTCAGAGTTATTGCGAAAAATAATTGTTACTGATTACGGAAAACTATATAATAATGCTTTATCTCTCGTTAATTTACCTCTTATGTTATCAAATGATTTGGAAGATATTTTAGATATTGAAAATAAAAATATTGGTGAAAACATTAAAAATAACATCTCAAAGGATTGTAATAATGTTGTTATTTCCAAAATTTATACTTCAAAAGATCAATTAATGATTGATAATAATAAAGATATATATTTTGATAAAAAATATGATAAAACTAATTATGGATATATTGATGATTATGAAAAGGAAATGATTAATATGTCAACAAATGATTTTACAATTTTCTTAATTAATAAAATTAAAATTAAATTTAATGTTAATGATACAGATGCCGAATATATGATTGATACATTAATTAATGGTATCAAAAAAGTCATTGATGGTCAATATGCTATATTATACGAAAGCACAGATCTTGAAAAAGAACATTTTATTTATTATGTTCGTAGTAATAATGTTTGGGTTATGGACAAAAATATCAATGATATTGATGTTAGCACAGATAATTCAAGTATTTTGTGTGATTTACAAAAAAAATGTATTACAAAAGATGATAATTGTCAATCTTTACAAAAAACAGAATTAGAAATTCAAAATAACTTGATGGAAAATATTATAAATGAATTTGATGATAAATATAGTATATCTAAAATCAATTTTGAAAGAAATATTAAAGAAAAATATGATTATTATATGAAAATTATTTATGTGTTATTTCGTATTCAAAATAACATTAAACTTAAATATAATGATGAGAAATATAAATTGGGTATTCTTATTGACGATGAAGATAATAAACCTATAATTGTTTCTCCATATACTAAACTTATTAATATGATATTAGGTCAATCCGATTTTGTGAAGAAACAGAAAGATATTGTTAGATTTGTTGTATCATTTACAAGAAAAGCTTTATTAGGCGAAAATGAACATTGGTTGTATTGTTTAAAAACTAATGTTGAATTGTTACCATTATTCAAATATAAATTAGCATCTGCTTATTTGAATAGTCCAAATACTTATAATGAGTATATCAAGACGGTTATTGACGAAATTGGTAAATTGAGTGATGATGGAGATATGTGGTGTGACGAGCACACAGGATATCCTATTCAACTTTTAGAATTTGACACTGATGAAGGATATAATGATGGTTTCAAAATTTCAACACGATCAATTGCAGAAGCCGATGTCGTATTAAATACTATTTCTGTTGCTATGACACCGGAAATAAAAATGTTTAATAATATTGTTAATGCAATATCTGTTTCAATGGGTATTAATATTGAGAATCAAAAACAATTCATATTCAATTGTGTTACCGAGACTACAAAATCAACATTACCTCTTGAGTCTGTTTATAAAAAACTTATTGTTGATATGTCTAACAAAGGTAAAACTATTCCATCATATAATGATTTATATAATACAACTGTTTTGTATAATACATTAGGAATGTTTTTGATTGCCGTTCAGACAAGTGTGCCGTCTGTTAAAAGTAGAAAAACGTTTCCCGGATGCGTGCGTTCTTTTAACGGGTATCCGTTTGAAGGTTCAGGAGATATGGATAGTGTCAATTATATTGCATGTATTGCTTATAAAATACGCACATCTATAGAACCATGGAATGTTTTAAAAAAAACTAAAGAAGAAAATATCGCAATAAAAATAAAAAGCGCATTGGAAGGTGATGGTAAAACAACCGGGTTGTTATCTTTAAACGATGTAAAAAGGAAAATTAACGAGAAAGTGGAATATCTTTTAATAAATGTTGATAATGATGAAATACCATATGAACATGATGTAACTAATTGGTCACAATTTTTACCACCTTTATTACCTTTCAAAATAAAAAATTTGTTGGATATATCTACAGAATTCAAAACAAATTTATTAAATGATTTGAAAAATGCTTCAGTAAATCAAAGAAACAAGTTGTTAGTTATTGAATCTAAAATAATTATATTTTCGTTGGCTTTACAAGAAAAAATCGCCAATATAATAAAAAAGAAAAATCTATTATTGCATAAAAATAATAACGAACCATATCTTGAAAATTCATGTTGTAACGAAAAAGGGGATTATTCTACAATTAAATATTTTGAGAATGAAGATAGTAGCATAACCGAATATAATAATATTGTAAATAAGCTTACTAACATTATGGAAGATGTTTTACATTATTCAGAAGCACACTTATTATTCAGCACTATTAATACAAAAAATATATATCCATCTATTAACTCGGAATTCAATGAAGAAACAATATATATGACATTTATCAAATTTTGTAATTTTAATTCATTGTTACCTATAAACATTGATATACTACCTTTATGCACTGATAAACCTATTATAAATATTAATAGTAGTTTATCAGAAACAATAAAAAAACTTAAATCTGATGGTAGAAATTATTCCAAAGAGTCTTTCTTAAGATTATTGCAAATAATTGCCAAACATAATATTGTTGAAACAAATATTGATAGACAAAATGTT
>Ga0209284_10003005_pt1 | contig 21650 bp, 13 predicted proteins | sample FRY03_FD_187211 | JGI IMG/M metagenome (GOLD analysis project Ga0209284, IMG submission 187211) | Freshwater microbial communities from Lake Fryxell liftoff mats and glacier meltwater in Antarctica - FRY-03 (SPAdes) (version 2) | ecosystem: Environmental > Aquatic > Freshwater > Ice > Glacier...
CCCACGGGCGGCTACGCCTCGGTGAACACGATCAAAGACGCTCGCGAGGCTATCGCGGGAAAATACCCGACGGTGCTGAAATTCGACGGGCTCGCCGCCGGCAAAGGCGTCGCCGTCTGTCTGGACGAAGCGTCAGCCGAGGAGTTCCTCCAGGAAGTGCTCGTGGAGCGCAAATTCGGCGAGGGACGCATGCTCGTGGAGGAATTTCTCGAAGGGCCCGAGATCTCGATTTTTGTTTCGGTGGTGGATCGCCAATACCAAATCCTCGCTCCGGCGCGCGACTACAAACGCATCTACGACGGCGACGAAGGCCCGAATACCGGCGGCATGGGCGCGGTCAGTTCGCTCGAGATGCTCGACGACGAGCTGCGCGACATCATCGAGGGCGAGATGGTGCGGCCCACCGTCGAGGGGCTCATCAATGACGGGCTCCCTTATCGCGGATTCCTTTACTTCGGGCTCATGCTGACGGCGGACGGACCGAAGATGCTGGAGTACAACTGCCGCTTCGGCGATCCCGAGGCGCAGGCCGTCCTCCCGATGATCAGCGGTGACTTCGCGCAGTATGTCTTCGAAGGGGCCAAGGGGCATCTCGAGCCCGATCTCATCGAGTTCGCCGACGGCTGGAGCATCTGTCTCGTCTCGGCCTCGGCGGGGTATCCGGCGAGTTCGCGAAACGGGGATGTCATCTCCGGGCTCGATCAGGTCAGCGGCGCCCGCGTCTTTCATGCCGGCACGAAGCGCAATGCGGAAGGGAAATTTGAAACCGCCGGAGGCCGTGTCCTCGTCGTCGTCGCGTCCGGGGCGACGCGCGGAGAAGCGGTCGAAAAAGTCTATGCCGAGAGCGACAAAGTGACCTTCGACGGCCGGCAGCGCCGGTCCGATATCGGGACGCGTAATTTTTGAGGGGAGGTGGCGGGGGGCGGTGCGCTGGAGTGACGGCTTCAGCCGTTCGGTCGACTTCCGTTGCCCATTTCTCATCCTCAAGGCCTAAAGCCCTCACTCAAGCCGGGCGCTCTTGCGCGAGATTCAAGCCGGGCGCTCCTGCGCGAGATCGACGGCAGGCAAATGCCGGAAATGGTCGTCGTTCGAGGCCAGGCTCCCGCGGCACTCATGCACCGCTGCCGCGATCCGGATGTCGTTCGTCGGGATCGGCGTGCCTTGCCGTTGAAGATGGTTCACGAAGTCCCCGCTGATCTCCGCCGTTCGGAAAGTCACGGGATGGATCTCGACCCGGGGCTCCGCGAGGAACTCCCGCACTTTGCGCGAGTTTTCTTCAAACTTCGTCCCTTTGCGAAATCCATGATGCAGTTCGCCGATGACCGTTGCCGGAACCACGATCCGGTTGGCGACCGAGATCAGCAGAAGTGCATACAGTCAACCTGAGTCTCCCGGCCGTCAGGCGGAAACGGCATCCTGGAAATGCCGCCCCTTCGTTCCGGCGGGAAGTTAAGAGGAGTTAACCTTCCGATATTTTGAGAAAGTTCCCGGGAATTTCAACAAATCCCGACATTTTGGAACGCTTAGATAAAATTTGAGCGGTGGAAACCCCCGGGAAAAATCCGTAAATCCTTGACTTGGCGCGGGAGAACGGGTTTCATGGTGGCGTCTGCGGGTTCGGATATTGCGGAGTGATATCGGGAGTGATGTGGACTACTAATACTGTTCTCGGGGGGATTTTCCCGAAGCTCCGCAGGAACCCCGGACTTCCGCCCCCGATGCTCCGAACTCCTGAATCCCTGAATCCCTGAATCCCTGAGGCTTCGCAACCCGATCCTCCGCGCGAATCAACCCGGCAGGCGCACGAGCCCAAGCGGCAGGCGAGGCGACGACCGGGAACGTGCGGCACGGGGGAGATCGGGGACCGAGAACAAGGCGGCGATGGACAACCCGATACCCGCACTGAGTTGGTTGACTTCCGTGGCTTGATTCGTTATTCTGCATTCGAGCGTGCGCCCCCGGTATCGGGTTGCCATGCCTTCACGTTCTGCAAGAAATGGACACCGCTCAGGCACAATTCAACTACTTCACGCCGGACGAAGCTGTGCATCTTCAGTTGCAGGCTATTAGCGGACCGAATTCATCGGGCAAGGGAATATTCGAAGTGCCCCCAGCATTTACTTCACCCACCACCCAGCACCGTATTCGTGTTACCATGTTGCATTCGATGGGCTCGCTCGCACCAGGTCCTTCGCTTGGCGCCGCAAAAGTCGATTTCATGGTCAAGTTTAGAGGAGGGCTCGGCCCAATGACTCTCGCCTTGTTTGATGCCGAGTGGGACTATCTGGCTAGTATTCGAGAAGCACTTCACGAGGGGTTGGGCAAGACCCTGAGTTCAGAGCCTGATCGAGTTCTTTATGAGACCGTCACCTTGATTCGAGCGTTCGTAGATACCTATCACAAGAAGGGAGAGCAGATGGATTTTGAGCTGTTCAGGGCGTATGTGATCGGCTACGCTGACGATTCAATTCTTCGGTGGTTCAGGACTATCTGGGATGGCCTTCAGTTCGATAAGAAACAGACGTTCTTTCGGAGACTATCAACTATTCGAACCTTCGTGAAGCTACGGCGCAGTCCGATATGAAAGACAAGCAGAACAAGTCGTGACGCGCCAACCGGCCAAAAGCTTTTCAATTTCATTTCAACATCCCTTCAACCGCGCGGTGGGCGCACATCAAACGTTTAGGTAAAAAATATGAACTGGTCTGAATTCAAAATCGAAATTGCAGCTGGAAGCCCAACGTCTCCTAAGTTTCGACTCCTGCGCGATGATGGATCGACCCGTATTCTTTTCCGCGGGCAAAGCAATGCGGAATGGAGGATTCAATCTACCCTTGAGCGTTGGGGGCAAACCGAAGTTTCTCTGGATTCCTACATGCGGATGTGCGATTCCGCTCGCCGATACATGGGGAATTTGGTGCCCGTTGATATCTCGTTCGAGGAGCCTTCTCACTACACGTCAGATCACATTAGGGTTACGATTCCAAATTACCGATTTCTCGGGTTTCTTCGACACCATGGATTTCCATCGCCGTTGTTGGATTGGACCGAATCACCATATGTTGCTGCGTTTTTTGCATTCCGTTCAATCCCTGAAGGTGTTGGAGAGGTGAGCATTTTCGGATACCAAGATAAAACCGCGCGGTGTACGTTTAAAGCTCTTAACAGTCCGCACATTCAAACGCTTGGCCCATTTGAGCATATTCATGAGCGACATGTCGCTCAACAGTGTTGGTATACTTACTGCGTGAAGGAGGAGAAAAATGATTCTATTACATTGTGTCCTCACGAAGACGCACTTCTTAATTCAAGGATTGTAGACTCTGAATCCGGAGATCACCTTCAGGAGTGGCGTATCGATGCTTCAGAACGTGAGGTCGTTCTCGGCGATCTGTTCCAAATGAATATTACGCCATTCAATTTGTTCCGGTCGGTAGACAGTGCTGCAGAAACAGCAGCGCTAAGGGTTATACCACCCAATACCTAACCAGACGCAGTAGGCAACTCTCTACGATCGTCCCTCGCTCCGTTCACAACTGTGCTCCACGTTCTGTCTGAAAATGAATCTTCTCTACATTATCGGATTTCTTATTGCAGCTTTCGTCCTAATAACGATTTTCACGTTTGCGCGGGCATATTTCCGAGCAGCGTCACTTAGTCCTGCCGCAAGAGAGCAATGCATGTATTGGCGAGCGATGCACAACAACGCATTTGCTGATGGCGACCATTTGTCAGCTAAGCTTTACAAAGCGAAAGAACTTGTTGTTCACGCAACGAACCATCCGATAACCACTTTTAGCGGGAGAGTTCCGCTACTTTGTGTTGAGGGTCAGCTGGAATCAAAATCCGAAGAGGAACTCGACGAACTAATTGTCAATCTAGGTTCGTTATCCAAAGGCGAGCGGGAAGAACTGCGCAAATACCAATGACCCAAATCGAAAACGGACAGAACATGACAGTGGACTCAACGGCTTAAAGCCGTGAGTCGCCTTGACGTTCTGCTCAACCAAACAGTTTTCACAAGATCAAGAAGTAGCCAAATATGAGCAAACAACCTTACGGCAATGACCATGACTCCGCAGAATTGAAGCAGTTCTTTGCGCTCATGAAACAACAAACGCCTTTATACTCCGAATTTGCAGAAGACATTACCGGGCTACCATGGGGAGAAGGTCGGGACGCCATGGGAATTAACTTTGCGGAGTTTCACGAGAGCATACGTGCTGATCCAACCATGATCCGACGCTTTGCATTTCGTCGCGATCGCCAAATGTTGGATATTGTCGCAAGACCTAATGAGATCTTGGGGTATTCGTGGATCTGGAAACTTAAGCTTGTCTTATCACTTGGGATTGTCGCCCTGGCAATATGGGTGTCGGGTTGGTTCCTATTGTGCCTCCTTCTAGTGCCGATCATTGCGGGTAATTCACGGAGGATGTTTGATGTAATTATTACCCGGGCAGCAGGTAGGTCGGAGCGCGCTTTTTGCGCGCTCTTCTATTCCGGATTGATCTCGGTGCTTGTGGGGGGGAGAAACTTTTTTTGGGAAGACTCGCGAGGGACTGCCGCCTTTGAAGATTATCGCTTTTCGGATCCCAGTGGTCCGGCGAAGACGCAAAACAACTAGGACGACTAGCAGAACACCTATTACGCCCGGATTAGCAAGTGGCCAATAGACTCCCGAGGCAGTTTTTTTGAACCGCCTTTTGCATGAGAAAAAGATGAGCGCTCTCCGCTTGGGTTCGGTTGTGACGGCTCGGAGCTTTCGGCTCCGTCTAAACACCTATTCGAGCTCTATCCAGCCGGTGCGGAACGTGTTTTCACCCGACCTTCCTGCCAAGCACTCGCGCCTTCGGCTGCGGTAACTTGGCGGCTCAGAAACATACATACAGATTGCCCGTCGACTATCCATTCAAGGGGAAGATGGCTGCGGGATCTCGAGGGAACTCGCTCCAGTTGGTTTGGGACTTGTCGTCGGGGCGGATCGAGCCGGTCATGGCCTTTTTCTCGAAAAATGGGAAAGGGTAAAAGGTGACCCCGGATGCGGAGGCTGCCATTCAAGAGCGCCAGGCTGCCTCTTCGCAAGCGAAGCGCCGGCCATCGGAACCGGGGCTCGTTCCCCTCGGAGAGGGGTCGGCGTAAGACATGGTTTCCGGGTGCGGTTCAGAGAAAGGCGCTTCCCGATTCATTTTTGAACACGGGAAAGAATATGGCTTTGACCTCATTTCATTTGGATATTGCCGAAATAAAAGCCTGAGGAACTTGCCAAAACTCGGTGATCACGCCATTTCCGCGTAGGAACTTGTGGTGGAGCCGCGGAACTGATTGGTCTCGTCCTATTCGTTTTCGTCATTCTCTGACAACCTCGCGCCGCTCTGAAATTTTAGATGCGCTCGGGCGATTAGCGCCTAAAGGTGAACCTGTCAAAGCGCCTACGAACCTTGAGTGATACGGGAGACATCATCCGGGAAGAGATCCTGAGCCCCGAGGGGATTCAGGAGGCCATCGCCGTTATGGCCCGCGATATCGCTTACCGCTGCGCGGGGGACAACGTCGCTTTCATCGGCATCTACACCCGCGGGGTCACGTTCGCCCGCCGCGTCGCGGCGGAGCTCAAGACGCAGGGGCTCGACTACCCCGTCGGCACGCTCGACATTTCGCTCTACCGCGACGACTTCGACAATCGCGGCTCGGAGTTGCCCCGGCTCGAGAGCTCGGATGTGCCCTTTGCCCTGGACGGGGCGCGGGTCATCATTTTTGACGAAGTCATCTTCACCGGTCGCACCGTGCGGGCCGCCCTCGACGGACTGATGGACTACGGCCGCCCCGCCAAGATCGAGCTCGCCGTGCTGATCGACCGTGGACACCGCGAGATCCCGATCCAGCCGGACTACGTCGGGAAAAAGATCGGCACGACCCGCGATCAGTATGTGAAGGTGCGATTCCACGAAGACGATGAGCGCGAAGGCGTCTTCATCGTGAAGAAACGAGCCGGTCAGCCGCATCACCCTGCATGAGTGAACTGAAACCGCGCAAAGACCTGCTCGACATCGAGAGCCTCGACCTCGAGGAGATCGAGTACGTGCTGGAAAACGCGGTGCCCTTCAAGCAGCTCTTCCAGCGCTCCGTCAAAAAAGTCCCGACCCTGCGAGGGAAGACCGTCCTCAACCTTTTCTACGAGCCCTCCACCCGCACGAGCAGCTCCTTCGAAGTGGCCGCCAACCGCATGTCGGCGGACGTGACAAACTTCACGATCTCGAGCTCGTCGGTCGTGAAGGGCGAGTCGCTCCTCGACACGATCGAGACGCTCCAGGCGATGCGCTCGGACTACATCGTGATCCGCCACCAGGCCGCCGGGGTCCCCGGGATCGTCGCGAAACACACCGGCGCCTCGGTCATCAATGCCGGCGACGGCTACCACGCCCATCCGACTCAGGCGCTCCTCGATGCGATGACGATTCGCGAGGTCTATCCCGAGTACAAGGGGCGCAAGGTCGTCATCGTCGGGGACATCCTCCACTCACGGGTGGCCCGCTCGACGAGCACGCTGCTACACAAGCTCGGCATCGAGGTGGCTGTGTTAGGGCCGGGATCGCTCGTGCCCGGGGGCCGCCACGACTTCATGACCCGCCTGCGCTCCTGGGACGAGGTTTTCGACTGGGGCCCCGACGCCGTCTACCTCCTGCGTGTCCAGATGGAGCGGCAGGAAGGGCAGTTTTTCCCCAGCATCGCCGAGTATCACAAGATGTATGGGATGAACAGCCAGCGGCTCGTGCGGATGCGCGAGCTCGGCGCCTATCTCATGCACCCCGGGCCCGTGAACCGCGGCGTCGAGATCACCGACGAGGCGATGCGCTACGAGCGCAGCCTCATCAGCACCCAGGTCGAGAACGGCATCGCCGTGCGGATGGCGGTGCTGCACTGGCTCAAACCCGAAACCGACAAGGACTAGAACAATGGGTGAGCGGACTCGACTTTTCAAAAACGGCAGGATCGCCTCGGCGGATTCGTCCGACTTCCGCGAGGCCGATGTCCTCGTCGATGCAGACGGCCTCATCACCGCGATCGGCTCCGGGCTCGCGACACCCGAGGGAAGCGAAGTGATCGACTGCACCGGCTGTCTCCTCGTCCCCGGCATGTTCGATGTCCACGTCCATGCTCGCGAGCCCGGGCACGAGCACAAAGAGACGCTCGCCACCTGCTCGGCGGCCGCTTTGCACGGGGGCGTCACCGGCGTCGTCCTGATGCCCGACACGTCGCCGCCGGTGGACTCTGGAAATCTCGTCAAGAGCGCGATGGATCTCGTCTCGGAGGTCAGTGCGATCCCCATGTATCAGTCCGGCTGCCTCACCAAAGGACGCGAGGGAAACGAGATGGCGGGCTTTTCCGGGATGGCCTCGCGCGGCGTCCCGATGCTGACCGATGCCGACCGCACCGTTGCGTGTCCCGACCTGATGCGGCGCTGCATGGAGTATGCCTGCGACTTCGACCTGCTCGTGACTTCGCACACCGACACGCCCGCTCTGAGCAAGGCCGGGGTGGTCAATGAGGGACGGGTTTCCTACCGCTTCGGCCTGCCCGGGATCCCCGCGATCAGTCAGGAGCTCGCGATCGACCGCGACATCCACGTAGCGCAGCACACCGGCGCGAGGCTTCATCTCCAGCAGCTCTCGAGCGCCCGCGGGCTCGAGTCCGTGCGACGCGCCAAAGGTGCCGGAACCCGGGTGACCTGCGAGGTCTCGCCGCAGCACCTCGTCCTCACCGAGCTCGACATCAGGGACTACAACACCCATTTCAAATTCAACCCGCCGCTCCGTTCGGTGCAGGATACCGAAGCGCTCGTCGCGGGGCTCATCGACGGATCGATCGACCTCATCGCGAGCGATCACGCGCCGCACACGGAGTTTGAAAAATCGAGCGACTTCGGCAGCGCGCCTTTCGGGGCGACGGGGCTCGAGACGAGCGTGCTGGTGCTGCACGATCGCTTTATCCGGACCGGAGTCTTCGGCTGGGATCTTCTCATTCAGCGCTATTCCGACGCCCCCCGGAAGCTCATCGGGCTGGAACCTGTCGTGATCGCCGAGGGCTGCGCGGCCGAGTTTTTCGTCTTCGACCCGGCGGCAGAGACGGCGATCACCAGAGAGTATCTGCGGACGAAAAGCCCCGTTTCACCTTTTCTCGGCGAGACGCTGGCAGGAAAAATGCGCGGGACGGTGTTGGGTATGGCCTGGCACGGGGAGGAGTGATTCAAAAGGATTCCATACTTGAGGCGAGTGTCGAAGAACGCAGTGGTGGAAAGCTTTACTACTGTTGACGGCGGACCAATGTAGCCTCATTGTAGACACATGAAGGGCAACATACAGAAGTGGGGGAACAGCCTCGCGGTGCGTATTCCGCTTGCCGTTGCGCGTCAGATCAAGGTAAAGGAAGGCGACGCAGTGGAGCTGAGCGTGGGCGTTGGCGGCCTTACCATCAAGCCCGCTCCCCGGCGGCCCACTCTCGACGACCTGCTTGCCGAAGTCACGGCGGATAACCTTCCCGAATCAGCCAATTGGGGGAGCGATCTCGGCAGAGAGGTGCTGCCGCTATGAAGTCAGGGAGAGCGTCGGTTCCGGCTTTGGGCGCGATCGGCTGGCTCGTCTTTGATCCTCAGGCAGGTCGAGAACAGGCGGGGAGGCGGCCTGCTCTCGTGCTCAGTCACACTCGTTATAATGAAAGAACCGGGCTCGCGGTTTTTTGTCCGATCACGAGTCGGGTGAAGGGCTACCCCTTCGAACTGGCGCTCCCGTCGAGCCTCCCGGTGGAAGGGGTCGTTCTTTGTGATCAGGTGCGTTCCCTCGACTGGAAAGAAAGGAAATGGCAACCTCTCGGCCAAGTGCCCGAAGATTTTCTGGAGGCAGTTATGGCGAAGATGCTCACTTTGTTTGAGCTGCCCTCTACGTGACTTCAGTGCTTCGTCATTACCTCACGAACCCCCGTTCAACCATCGGTATTCTCGCCCTGTAGCTGGCCTCTGTGAGGCCGGTTGTTTGTGCGTCCAAGGTAATAGAGACCGGCCTCACAGAGGCCAGCTACAGGCTTCCAGCAAAAAATCAAGGGTCACCGGGGTGTTTTCCGACAGCCTCTTCGGCCCTTTAGGAAGGAGGAGAGGTGCCGGGTATCGAACTCCGATCGGGCCGCGATTCAGGGAAAGACAGAGCGGCGTTTCCGGTTCATCTAAACGGGTGATGAAAATCCCCTTTTTCCTGAAAATAGCTCTCGCCGCACTTCCGACGCTCCCCATGAGCCTTGCCGCCGATGAGCCCGCCTCCCTCTCCCGCATTCTCTTCGGCTCGTGCCTGAAAGAAGCGGAGACCTCGCCCATCTTCGAAACGATCCTCGCGCACGAGCCGGAGCTTTTCCTCTTTCTCGGCGACAACATTTACGCCGACACTTCTGACATGGCGGTGATGCGGGCGAAATACGACGTCCTCGCCGCGACCCCGAAGTTTGCCGAACTGATGAAGGCCTGCCCGGTCCACGCGACCTGGGATGATCATGACTACGGCATCAATGATGGAGGGGCGGAGTTCGAAAAACGCGACGAGGCACAGCGGGTCTTCGTCGATTTCTGGGGCGATCCGGCCGATTCGCCGCGACGCTCGCGACCCGGGATCTACGAGGCAAAAATCTACGGCGAAGCCGGGACGCGGGTCCAGGTCATCATGCTCGATACGCGATACTTTCGCGGCCCGTTGAAGAAAGGCGAGAAGCGCGTCGGGGGAGTCTATTACCCTAACGAAGACAAAAGCGTGACGATGCTCGGGGCGGCGCAGTGGGCCTGGCTCGAGGAAGAGCTGCGCAAGCCGGCCGAGGTGCGGCTGATCGGCTCCAGCATCCAGTGTGTTTCCGAGGCCTCCGGCCACGAGACCTGGGCGAACCTGCCTTTTGAACGACAGCGCTTGTTTGACCTGATCGGCAAGACGAAAGCCAACGGGGTCATCATCCTGAGCGGAGACCGCCACTGGGCCGAGTTGTCCGTCGCGCGCGAGGCGGTGCCCTATCCGATCTACGATCTCACTTCGAGCAGTTTTAACCAGATCCATCCCCGCGGAACCCCGACCGAAAACCGCTACCGCGAAAGCCCGAAGACCTGGCACCGCGAAAACTTCGGCGAAGTCGGGATTGATTGGAAGGGCGATGAGACCGTCGTGAAACTGCTCGTGCGTGATCTCGAGGGGGCCGTCGTGATCGAACGGGAGGTGCCGTTGCGGGAGCTGCGGGTGGGGGCGGTGGCTGCTGCGTCGCCCGAGGTCATTCCGGTGAAACTGAGAAGTGATTGCCCTGACTACCTGTGGATCAAAGTTTCGCCTTCCGCTGAATACGAGGATTCATTCGCTATTAGGGTAGAGGTAGATTCTGAGGACGGCGGTAGCTCGCGGGTTTCCGGACGTTTGAAGTTGGAATGGGCTGGAATCAGCGCCGATTCGATAAAGAACTCCAGCTACGAAAACGGAGTGCATTCTTTCGGTTTCGGGCTCAACCGACGCGCCTTCGAAGGCTCCGAGTTACTCGTTACCGCGCGGGGAGGGAAAGTTTTCCGGATTGATCTCACTTCGCCTGACTTCCGGCAGCACTGATGCCAGGACGCCAGGGATTGTAGGTAGCATGGGCATCCTGCCCATGCCCTTCGGCGGGCATCGCGGCCGAACAGCCCGCAGATGGCAGATGGCAGATGGCAGCGCTGGAAAACGCCCGACGATTCGTTTTGTCGCGAGAGGAGTTCTCCCGCTTTCCAACGTCGCTTCCGCCGAAGGCATGGGCTGGAAGCCCATGCTACATCCTGCCGGCGATGAATTGCGAGGACGCAACGTGGGCGCTGCTCGAGGTATGTCGCGCCACCGTAATCGTTTCTATCTGGAACCGGTTCCGCCTAGGCTCGCCTATTTCCCGACTCAGTGAGGCGTCGATTTGATCACGAGAGATTCGCCCCTTGGCAAGATCATTGTTCGGCACTACTGTGACCACATGATCGTGAGTGTACGTGAATCGAAAGCGAGGCTAAGCGAATTGATGGCCCGGGCCATTGAGGGAGAAGAGGTGGTCATCACCGTACGAGGTCAACCGACGGCGAGACTCGTTCCCGTTAACCCTGTAGGGGGCAGGGCTGACATGAAAAAATGGGCTGAAGACAGGCGCAACGAGTTGCAAGCGCAGACTTTCGTTGGAGAAGGATCATCCCGCGCTATCCTTGAAGACCTTCGAGAGGACCGTTTCTGATGGCTGAATACTGGGACACGAGCTGCGTGATCAAGCTGTATTGCCGAGAGTCGGATTCCGACACCTTCCTCGACAAGATCGCTTCAGCGGGCGAGCCATTGAAAAGTTCCAGTCTAGTCGAGGCGGAGCTCTTTTTCGCCCTCCAGCAGAAGTGGCTCCGTCAGGAGACGAGCGGGGCCACGCCTGAAGACCTTTTTGGAAAATTTCTTTCTGATGTGCGGCTTGGGCGTATTCACCTCCTGCCCGTGGGTGCCGATGTCATCGAAGAGTCACGGGAGGTGGCACGACTCTGTTTAGCTGCGCAGCCGGTTAGACTGCTCCGGACGCTGGACGGATTGCACCTCGCGACAGCGCGGCTCCTCTCCTGTGATCGAGTTGTGACTACTGACGATCGGATGAAAGCAGCCGCTACGCTGCTTGGCCTTTGATCGATGTTGCCCCTCGGCAATAGCCTCATTGCGAAATCTTTTTACGTTAAACTTCCCGCAGAATCGGAGATAATGAGCGACGCCCGCTCATGCCCGACTCCGAACACGATCTCCATCGCCCCGTTCTCCGCCAGTTCCCCTCGAACGAAGCGGCGATCCGGGCGTATGTGCGAGGGAGGTATTTGAACTTCACGAGGGCGACAGGAGTGTCGCCCCTCCTTGGGTTCCCGCAAAGCTTGCTCAAGGAGGTGCGACACTCCTGTCGCACTATTCGATTCGTCCTCGCCGTGATATTGCTTGCTCTTCCCGCATCCGCCGCCCCGGTCGATTTCGTGCGCGACGTCCGTCCTATCTTCGAAGCGCATTGCTACGACTGCCACAGCGGCGACACCCGCAAGTCGGGGCTGCGTCTCGATGTGAAAGCGGCGGCGCTCAAGGGCGGCGACAGACACGGCCCCGACATCCATCCGGGCAAGGCGGCGGAGAGCCCGCTGATCCAGTTCCTCACAACGGACAACAAAGAAGAGATCATGCCTCCCAAGGGCGGCCGACTCTCCGACAAGGACATCGCCACCCTCACCGCCTGGGTCAACGAAGGCGCGGTCTGGCCGGATGGCGTTGATGCGGTGACGCTCGACGATCCGATGGATCACTGGAGTTTTAAACCGCTGACTTCGACGGAGGTTTCAGGTTTCAAGTCTCAGGTTTCAAGTTCGCCGAAACCGGCTGCCGAAGGACAACTTGAAACTTCAAACCTGAAACTTGAAACAAGTCCGATCGACCATTTCATCAAATCCGCGCTTGAGAAGAACGATCTGACCTTGTCCCCGCCCGCCGATAATTTGGCGTGGCTGCGGCGTGTTAGCTTCGGGCTCACAGGGCTGCCGCCAACACCTGAGGAACTCGATGCTTTTCTCAAAGACGACCGTGACGGCGCCCGCGCGCATGTTGTTGAGCGTTTGTTAGACTCGCCCCGCTACGGCGAGCGGTGGGCACAGCACTGGCTCGATGTGGTGCGCTACGCCGACACGCACGGATTCGAGGTCAACACCGAGCGGCCGAATGCATGGCCCTATCGCGACTACGTCATCCAGTCTTTCAACGCCGACACGCCCTATGACCGGTTCATTCGCGAGCAGATTGCGGGCGACGCCTTCGGCAAAGATGCGGCGACGGGATTTCTCGTGACGGCCTCGGTCCTGCTGCCCGGTCAGATCGGGAAGGACGAACCCTCGAAGCGGCTCGCCCGTCAGGATTCTCTTGACGAGATCGTGATGAATATCGGCCAGACTTTTCTGGGGCTCAGCGTGGGATGCGCCCGCTGCCACGACCACAAGTTCGATCCCATCAGCGCGAAGGATTACTACGCGATGCAGGCTTTCGTCGCCGGGGTCGAGTATGCCGACCGCGATCTCGAGACACCCGAGGCCGACGCGGCGCGTGCCGAAGTGGGGCGACTCACGGCACGCCAGGCCGAGATCGACAAAACTCTCGCGGCCTTTGTCCCCCTTGCGAATTCCGGCGTGGAGCGTCCCATGATCAACGCCCGTGAAAACGCCGATCGCTTTGCCCCGGTCAAAGCGAAGCGGGTGCGTTTCACGATCCTCGCGACGAATAATCTCGAGCCGTGTATCGACGAGTTCGAGGTTTTCAACACATCCGGCGCGAATGTCGCCCTCGAGTCCGCCGGGGCCAAACGTCAGTCGAGCGGGAACATCGGCGTGGCCGAGCGGCACGAGCTGCGCTTCCTCAACGACGGGCGCTACGGCAACTCGCGCAGTTGGATGGGCAGTGAGATCGGCAAAGGCTGGGTCGAGCTCGAGTTCGGGCAGGAGGAGACGATCGAGCGTGTCGTCTGGGGGCGTGATCGTGAGGGCAAGTTCACGGACCGGCTTGCGATCAATTATCGGATCGAGGTCGGCGGCAGCGACGGCAAATGGACCCTGGTCGCCGACGCGGGCGACCGGCGGAAGTTCGATGCGGCGGGCGACAAGGCGGGGGAGAAATTTTCCCTCAACGGGCTCACCCCTGACGAAGCGGCGAAGGCGGCCCCGCTCCTGCGGGAAAAGAAGGCGAACGAGGGGAAAATCCGGGCGGCGAACAATGCCCAGAAGGTCTTTGCCGGGAAGTTCCGCGAGCCTGACGACATTCACCTGCTCAATCGGGGTGATGCGGAACAACCGCTAGAGAGGGTTCTGCCCGCCGTGCTCAGCACCTTCGGCGACCTCGCCCTCCCGCAGGAGACGCCCGAGCAAAATCGCCGCCTCGCTCTCGCCGACTGGATCGCCGATCCTGACAATCCGCTAACCGCGAGAGTCATGGTGAACCGCATCTGGCAGGGGCATTTCGGGGCGGGGCTTGTACCTACTCCGAGTGACTTCGGCAACAACGGTATGCCGCCATCGCACCCCGAACTGCTCGACTGGCTCGCGGCGGAGTTCATGCGCTCGGGCTGGTCGGTGAAGCACATGCACCGTCTCATCGTGCTCTCACAAACCTATGGGCAAGGGAGCCGGCAGGACCGGCAAGGGAGTGATGGAGTGGTGGAGCATGGGAGTGATGGATCAGGAGATCTCACCACTCCAGCACTCCGATACTCCACCGCTCCATGGGAGGCGGACGCCGACAACCGGCTGCTCTGGCGTTACCCTTCACGCAGGCTCGAGGCCGAGGCAATCCGCGATTCCATGCTCGCGGTGAGCGGAAAGCTGAATCTGAAAATGTTCGGAGTCGGCTACAATCTCTTCGATCAGCGGGGCGGGCTGAGCGGATTCAACCCTATTGAGTCCTTCACTGAAGAGGGCCAAAGACGCATGATTTACGCCCACAAGGTCCGCCGCGAGAGCGAAGCGGTCTTCGGGGCCTTTGATTGTCCCGATGCCGGCCAGAGTACCGCCGTCCGAATCGAATCAACCACCCCGATCCAGGCGCTGAATTTGTTTAACAGTCGCTTTACCCTCGATCAGGCGGACGCCTTTGCGGAGCGGGTGGCACGGGAGGCGGGACCCGCAGCGGAGGATCAAGTGAAGCACACCTACCGGCTCGCCCTGTTGCGCGATCCCGCGCCGGACGAACTGGCGGAGTCTCTGCCCATCGTGACCGACTACGGCGTCGCGGTCCTCGCCCGGGCCCTCTTCAACAGCAACGAGTTTCTTTTTGTGCCTTGAGCGCCGCTCAGTTGGCGGCTTTCACCCGGAGGAAGCGTTTCTCGCCCGTACTTATCGGAACCGAGTCGCGGACGATGAGCAGGGTCGGGGTGCTCGTCACGGTGACGAGGCCGCCGGGGCTCCAGCTCGAGAGCTCATCGCCGCCCTCGACGCTGAGGGTCACATCGGTGGCGGCAGGATTGCGCCTCACCGTGACACTGAGGTAGCGTAGACCGCCGACCTCGGTCATGCCGAAGGTGATCGCATCGCCGGTGTAGAGTAGGGGATCGCTATCAGTGGCATACTCGAGCAGATTCCCGAGTCCATCTCCGTCGGCATCGACTTCCGCACCGGCGATGGCGGGATTTTCAAAATCGTCTCCGAAGCGGCTGAAGCTCCATAGCTCGTAGCGTGAGTCTGTCGCGATGATGGTGGCGTCGTCGAAGGTTTTCACTTCGCCGTCGCTGGCGATCAGTCTCAGGACATAGGTGCCGGGCAGGGTAAAGGTGTGGTTCGCGTCGATGACCGCCGGGTTGCCGAAGGAGACAGTGCCGGGTCCTGACATTTTCACCCAGCTCGTCGAGACCGCGCCTGGCGTTGCAGGCAGACTGTCGTCGGTGACCGAGGCTGTCGCACCGATGTTGCCACTGAGGAGCACGATCCTTTGCGACCCCGCCTCGACACGGGGGCCCAGATTGGTGCTGGTGAATCCGCTCATCTGACTGAACGTAGCGATCTGGATGGCGGTTCCGCTACTGCTGCTGCCGTTGGCGGCGGTGACGCCGACCCGAAGCCCGACAGGGAGGGACGCATTGGTATGTTCGCGGAGCTTCCAGCTCACTCCGTCGGTGGAAACCGAGGCGGTGAAAAGGTTGCCGGTGCGTTGCAATCGCATCCAGAGAGGTATGGCCTCGTTGATTGCGCCTCCGATCGCAGTCGCGGTGCTACCTGCGTCGGTATCGCGGGCGAGGAGCTTGACGCCGGTCGTTTCTTCGTGAGTCAGACTGACGTGGCGGGCGTTTGCGGTGATGCCGTCCCGCGCCATGAGACCGACACGGGCTCCCGGCAAGGTCAGGGATTTCCAGGTGAGGCGAGCGCGAAGATCGAAGTCACCGTCGATGAGTTCGTTGTAGAAATGGAGCTGGTCGGCGTTGCCGGCGGGACCGAGCCCTGCGCCGGCCACGGTCAGGATCCCGCTCGAAATAGTGCTGGAGCCTGAGCGCGGAGTGTTCACATCCAGTGGAGCGGGGGGAGATGCGGCGGTGTTTCTCACCTTCACTCGGACGAGCGCGCTGGAGGTGTTGTGGCCATCTGATCCCGAGAGTCGCACTACATAATCGCCGATGGCGGGAAAAACTGCGGTCGTGTTGACAGCGGCGGGGTCGCCGAAGATGGCGGTCGCCGGGCCTGAGACCTGAGTCCAGGTGGTCGTGAGGGCGGGGAGGGGACCAACGCTGGTGATAGTGGCTTCGAGGATGAGACCCACTCCCGGCGGGATCGTCGCGGTCGCGGTCGTCGGGCTCGTGATGGTGAGGGTCGGAATGTAGTCGTCGTCGGCGATGGAGACGGTAGCGATCGACGCGACGCCGAGTAAGTAGGCGGCATCGGCGAGGAGTTGCAGGGTCACGGTCTCCACCCCTTCTACAATCAGATCAGGTAGGATGGGGACCGGAATGACGATGCTGCTCGCGCCTGCGGGAATGACGGCCATGTTTCCAATGGCGGTGTAGTCGAGATCGGGGGTGCCGGTGCCGCCGACGCTCCAGTGGACCGTGAGAGGACTCCCCGACGCCCCGCCGCTGCGGGTGATCGTGAAGGCACCGGGATCATTGCCCGCCTCGGCAGCCTGCGGGTCACTGGCCGTCACCTGAATGCTGCTTGGGAGAGGCTGCAGAAGGACCTCGTCAAAGGTGCGGGCCTGTCCGTCATCGGCGACGAGCCGGAGCCGGTAGTCGCCCTCGACCGATGTCCCGGCGGTAATGTCCGTGGCCGCTGGATTATCGAAGCTCACCTCGCCCGGACCGCTCCGTTTGCTCCAGAGGGTCGTGACTGCGCCGGGTGGACTGGGGAACCCGTCGTCGGTGACCGTGCCGTCAATGGTCGAGGTGATCCCGTCGTAGCTGAGGAGCCGGGTCTCGACGAAAGGCGCGGTGTTGAGCGGGACGACGGAGAAGTTTGAAAACGCCGCGGTATTGAGCCCGACTCCGCTGTTGTTGTTCACCGCAAATCCGACGAGGACCGGCGAGGTCATGATCACGGTCTGCGGTTGCCCCACCTGCTGCCAGGTTCCGGGTGCTCCGCTGACATCGGGAGCGTGGAAGGCGGTGATCTGATTGCCGCGTCGGATCATGCGGATCCAGCGCAGCTTCCCGGTGAAGGTGGGCACTCCGCTCCCCGAACCGCCCGCAACGGAGGTCCAGGAAAAGCCATTGTAAGAACCTGTGGGTATCCGCCCCATGAAGGCGGTGCCGCCGACCTGGGAACTTTCGCGGATGACGATGCCGCTCCTCGCCGAGCCGGCGCCGCTCGTCGCATCGTTGTGACGGGCCGTCACCATGAAGTCGCCCTGATACTGCGAGCCGTGAAAGAAGCTGCCATTCGGTCCGCCGGAGACTGTGTAGACGCCGGTCGTAGAGTTGTAGGTTGAGGAACCGGGTGTCGCAAAAGCACTGACCCCTTCGTCCTCCCGCAGGATCGAGGGGCCGACGGGTGCGGGTGTCAGGGTGACATTGTCGATCACGCCGGTCGCGACACTGGCCGTCGAGCTGCTCGTCGTGGTGAGACCGAGCGAGGCATCGGTGTCCATGCTGATCGTGGTGGGAGCGCCTATCTGTGTCCAGTTCCCGGGGCTGCCCGCGACGTCGGGCGCGTAGGATGCGGTGACCGCGTTTGTCGTCGCATTGCGCTCCAGTCTCAGCCAGAGAGGGAGCGCCGACGACGCGGTCGTGGAAGAGTCCGCCGCACTCGCCGTCGTGCGGGTGCGGAAGCGGACGACATTGCCCGGTTCGCACCCGAGCACCGCCCTGCGGGATCCCTGCCACATCGTGTCGCGCATCGTGATCCCGGTTAGGGGTGCGCCGGTGCCGGTCAATGAAGTGACGCGGGCGATGATAGTGGAGTCGCCCAGCAACTGTCGCGTCAGGGCGTGGGCTCCGTCGACCGTGCCGCCGTAACCTGCGCCCGTGCCTTTCAAGGTGAAAACTCCGTTGACCACTCCCGTCTCTCCGCGACGGGAGGACGAGGGATTGAGATCCTGACTCATCCAGTCTGCCGGTGCCAGGGCGGGGCCGACCGTGACTGCGATCTGATCGGACACGGAGAACTGGCCGTCACTAGCGGTGATCCGCAGGGTGTAGTTGCCGGGTGTTGAAAAAGTGACTCCGCTCGTGGTCTCATCGGGAGAATCAAAGGTCGCTACGCCGTTACCGCTCGCCTGAGCCCAGGTGACGGAGACGGGCTGCGGGGTGCCGTCGTCATTTACGGTCGCGGTGACGAGCAGTCCGTTGTCCGCCGAGAGCAGTACCCCCTGCGCGGCGGGACTCGAGATGAAGACGGTCGGCGGGATGTCGTTGTCGATGATCGTGACATTGTCAAAGGCGGGTTCGCCGATGTGGTAGCTGCCCGAGGCGAGGGCGAGAGTGACGACTTCGTTGCCCTCGGTCGCCGTGTCTTCCAAGGCGGTCACAGCGATGGTGCCATTCGCCTGCCCGGCGGAGAAAGTGAGCGTGGTTGCGATCGAGGCATAGTCCGTGCCGTTCGTGGAAGTGCCGGTGCGGGTGAGGTTCACGGTAAGGGAGCCGCTCGTGGGGGCGGTGCGGGTGACGGTGAAAAGGCCGCTGTCGCCCGGCGACTCGCTCGCCTGCGGATCTGTCGCGACGATCGTGACGGTACTGCGGTCGTCGTCGATCAGGGTCAGGGTGGCCGCGGCGGGAGACCCGACCGTGTAGGCAGCGTTACTCGACAGGGTCAGGACGATGGTCTCATTGCCCTCGTTGAGTGCGTCCTGGAGCGGGACCACGGTCACATTTGCAACGGCTTCTCCGTCGGGGATGACGACACTGGTTCCTATCGCCTGGTAGTCAGTGCCGGATCCCGCCGTGCCGGTGACGGAGAAATTGACGGTGAGATTTCCCACGAGAGAGCCTTCTCTCGAGACGAGGAAGGATCCGTCTACGCCGCCCTCCACCGGATTGATCGCACCGGCCGCGACGGTTATGACGGGTCGATCGTCGTCCACGATGCTGAGGGTGTGACTGGTGAGGCTGCCCGGTATCGCGGCGCCGGGGCTGCTCAAGGCAATCGTGACGGTCTCGGTAGGCTCGATCATGGAGTCACCCGCGAGAGTGACAGAGATGGCCTTGACGCTTTCCCCCACAGCGAAGGCAAGGGTGCCGGAAGCGAGGGCGAAATCGGCCGGACTCGAGGCTGTGCCGCCGCTGACTGCATAATCGACGGTCGTGTTGGTGCTGGCCGGTGCGGAGAGGGTCACGAGCACCTCGACAGTGCCGGCATCTTCGGCGAACGACGAACTCGCCTGCGCGAAGGCGACGTAGGGTTGCGCGGGAGGGATGTCGTCGTCCTCGATCGTGAAGGCGTGTTGGGAGATCGTTCCGAGCCCGGCCGCGTTAGGGTTGCGGAGGAGGACCATGAGGGTTTCGTCAGGCTCGTTGATCGTGTCGTCGATGAGATCGAAGACGATGTTTTTGACCTGGTCGCCGATGCCGAAGGTCAGTTGGCCCGAACTCAGGGTGTGATCAATGCCGACCCCGAGCGCGCTCGTGAAGGTGGAGGTGCGGGCATACATGCCGATCCCGCTGGTGCCGCGGGCGCCGCAATGAATCGCGCGGGCGCGGAAGCTCGCCGACTCGCGTATCATCACCCCGGCCTCCTGCGATACCGCCCCGCCGCTCTGGGAGACGACCCGGGCAGTGAGGACGAAATCGCCCGTCACCGGCGCGGCGAGGAAGTGGCACTCGTCCTGGGACGAGGCATTCAGCCCCGCTCCCGATCCGATCACGGTGTGGGTGCCGCCCGCGACGCTGTCGCTGCCCTGTTGGAGGACAAAGCCGACGGTGCGTCCGCGGAGTGGTTCCGACGGCGGCGTTGAGAAGGTCACGTTGTCAAAGACGGCCGTAGAGAGCATGCCGTCGCTGCGGGCACTGACGGCAAGACCGGCGAGAACTTCGACGGGGAGATCCATGACGTGGTTGATCCCGAGCTGGGTCCAGTTCGTGCCATTCGGCGACTGCCAGGTCCGGAAAGTCGAGCCGCTGCGCTCCACCCGCACCCAGTAGGGAGCGAAGACCGTCGTAAGATTGCTCGTCGTGGCCGCACGCGTTCCCGTATCGAGGACGTAGTCGACGGTCACCGGAGCGGTGGCGACGACGCCGAGGGTGACCGGGATGCTGACGGTGCCGGCGCTCTCCGCCGCCCTGCTGCCTGTGGCCGTGAAGAGGACGGACTGGGAGACGGTCTCGTTGTCGGCGATATAGAGAGTCTCCGTATTACCGGCGGCGTAGGATCCCGGGGTGAGTGTCAGGATGATCGTCTCGGTGCCTTCCTGGATCGTGTCGTTGATGATCGTGACCGGCAGATCGACGCCGTTTGCCCCGGCCGGTATCGTGACGCTCCCGGAGAGGGCATTGTAGTCGCTCCCGCTGGTGGCGGATCCGCCGATACTGTAGTTCACGGTCAGGGCGGAGCTGGTGCTGCCGGTGCGGGAGAGGTAAAACTTCACCGGACTGGTCGTGGCTCCCTCGGTAAAGGTATCCATCGTCCCCGACGTCCCGACCTGGACATCCGCGTAGACCGTCGGCTGGCTCGCGTCCCGCACCCACATCCGAGCGGTCGCGCTCGGGGCAAAGCTGCTGTAAGCGACATTCGGCGTTGCGCTCATGATGATCTCTTCGAGCGGCTCGGCGATGCCGTCGTTGTTCGCGACGATGCTCACATCTCTGGTCACGGGGTTGCCGTTCGCGAGGGTGAAAGTCGCCGTGCCCGTTCCCGTTGCATTGCTGAAAGTGAGGCTCGCGTTTGTCGTGACGGTGTAGTCGCTGCCCGCCGTGGCGGAGCCGCCGAGGGAGTAGTTCACGGTGAGGGGGCCAGTCCCTGCCCCCCGCACCGAAAGCCGGAAGGTTCCGCTCGTGCCTCCCTCGGTCGCGCTGCGCAACGGGATGATCTCGACGACAGGCTTGTCATCCGGATGATCGGCGATGGTGACGAGGGCGCTGGCATTTGTCCCGAGGATATAGTTGGTCGGCCCGGCCCCGAGTTGCAGGAGCACGTTTTCCGTCCCTTCGCCGATGCCGTCGTAGCGCGGGAGAATGGTCACACTCGCTCGGGCCTGACCGGCCGGAATGACGAGAACCCCGGGGAGTGCCTCGTAATCGACTCCATGGAGCGCAGCATTTCCCGAGGCATTGATTCCCGAGACGGCGTAGTAAACGGTCAGCGCGTTCGAGCGGTCGCCGTTACGGGTGAAGAGGAAAGTCCCGGTATCGGCGGCGGCGCCGGGGGCGGTCAGATCGACCTCGGTGGCGACAGGATCGCTCGCGGTCACGTTGAGGATCTGGACGTCGTCATCGATGAGATTGATGGTGACGGCGGAGGCCTGCGGATCGACGAGGTAGGCAGCATTCGCGGTGGCGGTGAAACGCACGGTCTCGAGCGGTTCCGAGATCGCGTCATTGAGCGGGGCGAGAGAGATCGTCGTCGAGGCGGTGCCGGCCGTGATCGTCGCGCTGCCGGTCATCGCGACGAAATCACTCCCTGAGGAGGCCGTGCCTCCGATAGCGTAAAGGACCGTGAGATTCGAGGA
>Ga0209284_10003007_pt1 | contig 21644 bp, 13 predicted proteins | sample FRY03_FD_187211 | JGI IMG/M metagenome (GOLD analysis project Ga0209284, IMG submission 187211) | Freshwater microbial communities from Lake Fryxell liftoff mats and glacier meltwater in Antarctica - FRY-03 (SPAdes) (version 2) | ecosystem: Environmental > Aquatic > Freshwater > Ice > Glacier...
ATAGTTGCTGTAACCCCAACATCTAACTGACCAAAACTAGAATTCAACAATAAAAAAACGCTCAAGAACGCCAATAACTTTCTCATAATCAATATTTTAAAAAGCAATAATTTAATACTCAACAGATTAAATAAATGCATAACACACATAATGTAACCAGTTTAATAACATGCAATAATAACACTTTATTTTTTATTAAGCACAAAATCATTACATAAAGTATGAATTAAAATCATTTAGATTGTTCAGTTTTTAGTTAAAAAACGCTCAATCGAATTTACAAAAAAACTTATTGACAAATTAAAAAACCAACATTGAAAACCCTTGAAATCATATTTTTTAATCTAACTTTACATTTAATTATTTTTTGTAAAAAATTTTGTAAGTATGCAAGTCAAGGAAATTAGATCTAAATTTTTCGATTTTTTTCAATCTAAAAACCACCAAATAGTAGCTTCAGCACCGATGGTATTGAAAAATGACCCAACCTTGATGTTTACTAACGCCGGGATGAATCAATTTAAGGACTACTTCCTTGGTAACTCTGAACCAAAAAACAATAGAATTGCTAATTCGCAAAAATGCTTACGTGTTTCAGGAAAACATAATGACTTAGAAGAGGTTGGTGTTGATACCTATCACCACACTATGTTTGAAATGCTTGGAAATTGGTCTTTTGGAGATTACTTTAAAGAAGAAGCGATTGCATGGGCATGGGAACTCCTTACAACAGAATTCAAAATACCTAAGGATCAATTATATGTTACCGTATTTGAAGGAGATGCTTCTGATGGCGTTGCTCTTGACCAAGAAAGCTTTGATATTTGGAAGAAATATATAGCTGAAGATCGTATCATTTTAGCTTCTAAAAAAGATAATTTTTGGGAAATGGGTGAAACTGGACCTTGTGGGCCATGCACAGAAATACACGTTGATATTCGACCAATTGAAGAACGCTCTAAAATTTCAGGTAAAGATTTAGTGAATCAAGATCATCCTCAAGTGATTGAAATATGGAACAATGTTTTCATGGAGTTTAATCGTAAAGCAAACGGAAGTCTTGAACCCCTGCCTCATAAACATGTTGATACCGGAATGGGATTAGAACGTTTAGCAATGGCACTACAAGGTAAAACATCTAATTATGACACAGATTTATTCCAAACTTTAATTAAAAGCCTTGAAAAAGCATCTGGAAAAAAATACGGAGTAAACGAAGAAACAGACATTGCTTTACGTGTGATATCTGATCATATTCGTGCAATCGCTTTTTCAATTGCAGACGGACAATTACCATCTAACACTGGAGCAGGTTATGTTATAAGACGAATACTAAGAAGAGCTGTTAGATATGGGTATCAAACTTTAGATTTAAAAGAGCCTTTCATGTGTGATTTATCTAAAGTTCTTGAAGAAGTTATGGGTGACCCGTATCAAGAATTGATCAATCAAAAAGACATTATATATAAAGTTATAAAAGAAGAAGAATTAAGTTTCTTTAGAACATTAGAATTAGGATTAAAAAGAATTGACACCATCATTAATAAGACAATTACTGAAAATAAACAAATAATTGATGGAGTAGCTGTTTTTGAGCTGTATGATACTTTTGGATTTCCATTAGATTTAACTTCATTAATTGCAAGAGAAAAAAATCTTGAAGTGGACGAAATTGCTTTTGATAAAGAATTACAAAAACAAAAAGAAAGATCTAGAGCAGCAACTTCATTTGAGACTGATGACTGGGTTCAAGTAATAGAAAATGTTTCTACAGCGTTTTTAGGATACGATAATTCTGAATTAGAAGTCAACATTATTAAATACAGAAAAGTAATTCAAAATAAAAAAGAATTTTTCCAATTAGTTCTTAATCAAACCCCTTTCTACCCTGAAGGTGGTGGACAAGTAGGTGATAATGGAACTTTATCAAATGAGAATGAAAGCATTAAAATTTTCACGACTAAAAAAGAAAATAACTTAATCATTCATTTAACAGAAAAACTCCCTAAAGTTGTTGATGCACAATTTAAAGCAACAATAAATACAATCGATCGTTTAAACACTGCTAGAAACCATTCTGCTACACATTTATTACATGACGCTTTAAGAACAGTTTTAGGTGATCATGTTGAACAAAAAGGTTCACTTGTAAATGCTGTAAATTTACGTTTTGATTTTTCTCACTTTTCAAAAGTAACCGAAGAAGATATCAAGAAAATTGAAGACTTAGTAAATTTAGAAATTAAGAAAAAAATTGCACTAAATGAAAATAGAAATGCTCTTTTAGAAGAAGCTAAATCTATGGGTGCTAAAGCATTATTTGGCGAGAAGTATGGAGACACCGTTAGGGTTATTCAATTTGGAGATTCAATAGAATTATGTGGTGGATGTCATGTTAACAATACAAATGATATAGGCGTTTTTAAAATCACTTCTGAAGGTGCTGTTGCCGCTGGAATTAGACGAGTTGAAGCAATTACTAGTGACGCTGTGATTGATCTTTTTAAAAAGAAAGAAACGTTACTTGACGAGATAAATGGTTTAATGAAAAACCCAAAAGATCTTCTTAAAAGTGTGGATGATTTAATTTCTTCTAACCAAAAATTAGTAAAAGAAATTGAAAAATTTCAAGCTGAAAAAGCAAAGCAGATAAAACTGACATTTAAAGATAAAATCGAAACGATTGGGGATGTAAACTTTCTTGGAGAAGTGGTTGATCTTGATGGAGGTTCGATTAAAGATATTTTGTTTCAATTAAAAGGAGAAAGAGATAATTTTATAGGAGTTATAGGAGGAAAAGAAGATGATAAATGCACCTTAAGTCTTATCATTTCAGATGCCTTAGTTTCATCTCTTCAATTAGACGCTGGAAAAATAATAAGAGAAGTTTCAAAACACATCCAAGGTGGTGGTGGTGGACAAGCATTTTTCGCTACAGCTGGAGGGAAAAACAGTTCTGGATTATCCAACGCGATTTCTGATATAAAAGCAAAATTAAATTAAATTGAAAGTTCTTATCGTTTCATACTATTGGCCGCCAAGCGGAGGTTCTGGGGTACAGCGATGGATGTATTTTTCAAATCACTTAAAGCAACTAGGTGTTGAGGTTGAGGTTGTAACTATCAATTCTGATGATGCAGCTTACAGTGTAATTGACACGACTCTAATGGATAATGTTAAAGAAGTTCCTACGCACAGAACTTCTGGTGGATTTCAATTACTAAAATTGTATTCATTTATAAAATCAGGAAGTACACATAAAAGTATTCCTGCCGGTAATTTAGGAAATAAAAAAAAATCTACCTTTGATAAAATAGCTAGTCAAGTTAGAGCGAATTTATTTGTTCCTGATGCCCGAATTGGTTGGAATAAACAAGCAATTCCTGTTATCAAAAAGTTGATTCAAGAGAAACAATTTGACATTATCATTACAACAGGTCCTCCCCACTCTACACATCTAATCGGTGCATCTATTAAAAAAGAGTTTGATATAAAATGGTTGGCTGATTTTAGAGATCCTTGGAGAGAAGTTTACTACAATTCTCTTTTCAAAAAAAGTAAACGGGCCGATAAGAAAGATGCTCATCTTGAAAAGATTGTATTAGAGCATGCAGATATCATTTTAACTGTAGGTCCTTCAATGGGTGAACTTTTAAAAAACAAGTTAACTTCTAATAAAGAAAAAGTCAAGTACATCCTAAACGGATTTGATGAATCTAAATTCAATGAAACAAACAGCGAACGATATACTGAATTTACGATTGCTCACATTGGTTTATGGTCATTACAACAAGCATATCAAGAAATAACACACGCCTTAACCGAAATCTTAACCAAAAATCCGTTATTCAAAATTCGTTTTATTTTAGTTGGCAATGTCGCAAACGAAATAATTGAAGCGCTTCAGGCAGTACCTCATTTAATACTTGATATTAGAGGAAAAATCAGTCACCAAGAAGCGTTACAAGAAATGAAAAACGCTGATTTATTATTAAATTGCCTTGCCATTTTACCTAATTCTAAATTGCTATTATCTGGTAAGTTAATGGAATATTTAGCCTCTGGCAATACTTCGGTTGTGATAGGGCCAAAAGATGGAGATGCTGGAAAAATTATAGACCAATTAGAAAACGCTTTTATTTTTGAGCCGAATGATTTCAAAAACCTTACAGCTAAAATACTAGAACTCTATAATCAACCTCGAAACCTACTTGTCTTAAATGAAAAGATAACTAGATATTCGAGAAAGAATACAGCGAAAGAATTATATGAATTATTAAAAAACAGTCTCTAATTTTATTTTTTATTGCTATACATTACAACATCCTCATCTGAGATTTCATTTCCACAAAGAATCACCAATCTTTCAACAATATTCCTTAACTCTCTAATATTACCTGTCCAATTAATTTTCTGAAGTTCTAAAATTGCTTTATCCGAAAAAGATTTTCTAACAACTCCTTGATCGTTACAAATTTGCGTTAAAAAATGTTCAGCTAACAAAACAATATCTTCCTTTCTCTCATTTAAGGATGGGACATGAATTAATATAACAGCTAAACGATGGTATAAATCCTCTCTAAACCTCCCTTCTTTTATCTCAAGAGATAAATCTTTATTCGTAGCCGCAACAACTCTACAGTTTACTTTTATATCTTTCTCCCCTCCTACTCTTTGAATCACGCTTTCCTGAAGTGCTCTTAATACTTTTGCCTGGGCAGCTAAACTCATGTCTCCGATCTCATCTAAAAACAAAGTACCTTCAGAAGCTAATTCAAACTTCCCTTTTTTATCTTTAATAGCAGAAGTAAAAGCACCTTTTACATGACCAAAAAGTTCACTTTCGATTAATTCACCAGGAATAGAAGCACAATTCACTTCAATAAAAGGCATTTTACTGCGCCCACTATTGTCATGTAATGAACGAGCGACCAATTCTTTACCCGTACCATTCTCCCCTGTAATCATGACTCTAGCATCAGAAGGCGCTACTTTTTCAATCATTTCTTTAATATGAAGAATTGCATCTGTTTTACCAATTATTGAATCCCCTTTAAAGCGCTTAACTGTCTTCTTTAAATGTTTAGTTTCTTCTACAAGTTGAGTCTTTTCAGTAGCATTTCTGATAGTAATCAATATTCTATTTAAGTCTAAAGGCTTCTCAATAAAATCAAACGCACCATTTTTAATTGCTTGAACAGCTGTTTCAATGTTACCATGTCCACTAATTAAAATAATAGGAACTTCTGAATTAGATTTTATTAAAGCATCTAATACTTCCATACCGTCCATTTGAGGCATTTTAATATCACAAAAGATTAAATCAAAAACAGTTGCCGTTGCTTTTTCAAAACCATCCTTTCCATTTTCAGCTTCTACAATTTCAAAACCTTCGAACTCTAAGATTTCTCTTAATGCCCTTCTGATTGCTTTTTCGTCGTCTATAATTAGTATTTTTCCCATGTTATTGGTTTGTTTAAATTTAACCGCATTGTAGCATTGAGTTATTTTCAATATTTGAGTGCGTTTGTTTCTTTTACCACAGAGTTACGCAGAGTTATTTTACAGAGTAGCACTGAGTTTTGTTTTCAATATTTGTATTTTTTACTTTTTGTTTTATTTTACCACAGAGTAACACTGAGTTATTTCACAGAGTCACACTGAGTTTTGTTTGACTTAGAAACCTTGCTGATTCAAAAAAACTTCACTTTTAAACAATCAACCTTTTAATTCCTAATTTCAAAGATTTCACATTAAAGTTAATCAATAATCCTATTCTACACTTTGACAATTTTAAATACGTCAAAACTTGTGCCACATGAACATCATGAATTGATTCAACAGCTTTTATTTCAACAATAACTTTATTTTCAACTAGTAAGTCTAACCTATATCCAGCATCTAATCTAACGTTGTTATAAATCAATGGTAAGGCTTTTTGTTTTTGAATATCAAAACCTGCTAATGTCAATTCGTAATACAAACATTCTTTATATGCGCTTTCAAGTAAACCAGGTCCAAGAGCGGTGTGAACTTTATAAGAGCAATTTAAAATGATTTGAGTCATTTCATTTGTTTTCATGGTGATCTAATTAAGTATAATCTAATTTAAGAACTAATAATTTAAATGGAGGATGTTTTTTGATTTTATTTCTTTTAACACAGAGTTGCGCAATAGTCTATTTTGTCCACCCGTATTGTTCATGGGAAAAAGGTTCGATTGAACATGCAAACAAATTAATCAGACAATATGTAAAAAAAGATTCTAATTTAAACGATTATACACAGGCTCAACTTACTGAAATACAGCATAAAATAAATAGCAGACCAAGAGAGAAGTTATGTTTTGAGTCTCCTAAAGAAATGTTTTATAACTTAGTATCTGGTAAAGTCGCATTTGCTTGTTGAACCTACCTTCAAATAAAAACCATCTGCAATAAACCTCAATATAATTTTATTCATTATCTTCGCAATTGAATAAATTTAAAATAACATGAATTACGACATTATAGTTATAGGAAGTGGTCCTGGTGGTTACGTTACCGCAATTAGAGCATCACAATTAGGTTTAAAAACTGCCATAGTTGAAAGAGAGTCTTTAGGAGGCATCTGTCTAAATTGGGGATGTATTCCTACAAAAGCACTTCTTAAAAGCGCTAATGTTTTTGAATATTTAACTCACGCTAGCGATTATGGTATTACTGTAAAGGATGCTAAAGCAGACTTTGGTGCGATGGTTGACAGAAGTCGTGGTATTGCTAGTGGTATGAGTAATGGTATTCAGTTTCTGATGAAGAAAAACAAGATTGATGTCATTAAAGGTTCTGGTAAAATCAAAGCTGGCAAAAAAGTAGATGTAACAGATGCTGACGGTAAAGTAACAGAATATGCTGCAAGTAAAGGATTAATTATTGCTACAGGTGCTCGTTCTCGTCAATTACCAAATTTACCACAAGACGGTGAAAAAATAATTGGATACAGAGAAGCAATGACATTAAAAACACAACCTAAGAAATTAGTTGTGGTTGGTTCAGGAGCTATTGGAGTAGAATTTGCTTATTTCTATAACGCAATTGGAACTGAAGTTACTGTTATTGAATACTTACCAAACATTGTTCCTGTTGAAGATGAAGAAGTTTCTAAACAATTAGAAAAATCTTTCAAAAAAGCTGGTGTTAATGTTATGACAAACGCATCAGTAGAATCAGTTGACACAAAAGGAAAAGGTTGTGTTGTAACTGTTAAAACTGCCAAAGGAGAAGAAAAAATTGAATGTGACGTAGTTTTATCTGCAGTTGGGATTCAAGCAAATATTGAAAACTTAGGATTAGAAGAAGTTGGGATTGTTGTAGATAAAGGAAGAGTTTTAGTAAATGACTTTTACCAAACGAACATCCCAGGATATTATGCTATCGGAGATATTGTTCCTGGTCCTGCATTAGCACACGTTGCATCTGCTGAAGGTATCATTTGTGTTGAGAAAATTGCTGGTCATTCACCAGAAGCTCTTGATTACGGTAATATCCCAGGTTGCACTTATTGCTCTCCTGAAGTTGCATCAGTTGGAATAACTGAAAAAGCAGCTAAAGAACAAGGATTAGATATTAAAATTGGTAAATTCCCTTTCTCTGCATCAGGTAAAGCAAGTGCTGCAGGAGCAAAAGATGGATTTGTTAAATTAATTTTTGACGCTAAATATGGTGAATTATTAGGAGCTCATATGATTGGTGCTAATGTAACCGAAATGATTGCTGAAATTGTTTCAATCAGAAAATTAGAAACAACTGGTCATGATATTATTAAAACAGTTCACCCTCACCCAACAATGTCAGAAGCAATTATGGAAGCTGCTGCTGCTGCATATGGAGAAGTGATTCATTTATAAAATGATTAAAAGTTCTTTATTGAAAAGCGAGCTTAGGCTCGCTTTTTTTTATTTAGCTACTACCAATTTAAGAACAGAAACCTCATCATTAGAGACTATGAAAAGTTGGTACATCCCACTTTGAATGTCGGTCAAATCAATTTCCATAGATGAAAAGTTATATTCTTTAGAAAACACCTCGACCCCAAACAAGTTGAAAATCATCACTCTTTGAACAGTATTCTTAGATTGAATACGAAGATTATTAATTGCTGGATTTGGATAGACCTCAATATTAGAATTATTTCCAGAGACACCTTTTATTTTTAATTTTTGACAATCACCTTCTAAAGCTCTTTCCATAGCTACAAAATCAATCAAACACGCATAATTTGGATTATCAATAAAAGGATTTCGATTACCCTGTAATGATGCTATATAATCATTTCTAGCTATTTCATAATTATCAGGCAAATCATTTAGGCTCCATTTTTTTAAGACATCTTGATCTTGCCCATAAGGTATCGTTGTACTTATAATTGATCGAAGTCCCCAATTCTCATTTGTTTTATTATAACAAGTCGCCATATACATTATTGCCCTAGCAACATCACCTTTGTGCTGATCTCTAGGTTCAAAAACCAATTGTCCAATAGTATTATAACCAAAGCGACAACCTTTAAAAGATTCCAATTCAGTAATCACCTCTCCTAAAGGATAATTACTCCGGGTACCGTTTACATTATTTAGCCTTGTAGGAAACAATTGATGCAAATCTTGATACTCAGGCTTTTCAGGATTGTTAGCTGGATTGGTGGGCATCCAATTATGACAATAGCTATGTTCTCTACTAAATCCTGTCTGAGACCAATCAAAAGGCATATTAAAAACAGCAACTTCACCACTATAAACACACGTTAGGGCATACTGATTATTAAATGTATCCCTCATTTCAAAGGGGTAAATCATATTAAGAGCATAATCATTATATTGAAAAGATTGATGCTGGTTAGTCAAAGCAGTCAATTGATCTAAAACATTGGACGAATACTCATTGATACTCTCATAATAATCTATAGATTGCATTGTAGCTGGAGTAGAAATAGAACTCGACAAAGCCCCGCTTAATTGATGATTTGTAAACGCTCCTACTCCGTTAAAAGGAATAATTTTAAAATAATAGCTCGTATTAGCAACAATTGATTTTGGAAGAATTATTTTAGAAGTATCATTCGAAACAACTTGCCAATTGTCAATATAATCTCCTGTTGAATAGTGATAACCATCTTCTAAACTCAATGCTCCATTAGATAAGCTTTTCAAAACTAAGAATCCATCCACTAGACTATCCGCTTTAAAAGAGAATCCAAAAGTAAACGTACTAACATTTGAAAAAATCAAATTAGAAAGCTTCACATCAGGCTCAGAAGCAAAATCACCAACAATACTTTTAAGGTTAAATTGATAACTGGGCACTGAAAAATCATTTGAATGTAAAGTCACCAAAACATAGCTAGATCCATTATATGCAGGACTAAAAACAATACGCAAAGAATCTTTTCCCAAACTACTTATAGAAGAAATGGAATTTAAAATAGCGTAATCAGATTTATTTAGTCCTTCGATAACTATTGAATCAACAATTAAATCTTGATTTCCAATATTTTCAAGAACTAACAATAAAGTATCGACTTTACCAATTTCATTATTCGTATTAAAAACATCTGAATGAATTTCAACAAACTCATCATCCATCCAACATCTTAATTTTGGAGTCTCAGAGCTTACTCCTAGTGAAATTAAAACATTATCTAAGCCAACATTTCCAGTAATTTTATTTTTATACCTAAACCTTACAAATCGAATATCTTTGGAAGGGGTTAACTCAAACAAGGTATAAACTGAAGGGATATTTTTGAACGAAGAAAGTTCTATCCACGTAACTGAATTTTTTGACTCTTCAACTAAAAACTCACCACCTGAGAACAAATTACCGACTAAATAAAAACTTAAAGAATCTGGAGAATTTTCAAAAGAAATGAGCAAATAATCGCCCGAATGATCAAATTTAATTGCCGGAGGAACAAAACCAGAATTAGAATAAAAATTTGTTCCTTTAGATGTCCAACCATAAGGTAATTTGGGATTTGAAAAGTCACAAAAAGTAGGTAATTGAGCTTGACTTAATGAAATAATTGGACTAACAAAAATTAGCAAAAAAAACATTAATTTCATTTTACACCTGATATGAATAGGTAAATATCTCAACTTTTTACAAGGTAGAATTAGAACTTTGATTCAAATTTTAGTAATTTTCGTGTTAATTTAAAATAACAAATTTAATAACACTTTTTTAAAAGTCATCAATTATATGAAATATCTATTCACTTTATTACTCTTAACTACTTTTAGTTTTACGTTTTTATCTCAAGAATTAACAAATGAAAAAATATGGAATTCACCAGAATTTAGTTCTAAATCAATTTATGGATTTAATTCAATGGAAGATGGTTTTCATTTCAGTAAACTTTCTAGAGTAAACGATTCATTGTGTATCACTAAACATAAATTTACAGATTACAAAGGAAAAGGCGAAACGATACTAAACATAAGCTTCTATAATTATAAATTAAGCAACCAAGAAATTGATGGATATCAGTTTAATAAAAATGAAAACAAACTTTTATTAACAACAAATAGTAAATCAATATATAGAAGAAGTTATGAGGCTATTTATTTTTTGTATGATTTAAAAAACAAAAAACTCGAACCATTATCCAATGAATATTCTCCTCAAACATTGGTTGAATATTCTCCAGATGGATCAAAAGTTTCCTTCATTCATAAAAACAATATTTTCATCAAATATTTGGAAACTAATACCATTCAACAAATCACATTTGATGGAGCAAAAAACAAAATTATAAACGGAACTACTGATTGGGTTTACGAAGAAGAATTTGCAATTACAAAAGCATATTATTGGTCACCAGACTCAAAAACGATTGCATTTTTAAAGTTTGATGAGTCAAACGTTAAAGAAATGACAATGGAAATATATGGTAATCTATACCCAGAGCTAAATACATTTAAATATCCAAAAGCGGGAGAAGACAATTCAAAAGTTACCCTTCATATTTACGAAGAAGGCACTAAAAAAATCACACCTGTTTTAATAAATAACTACGAGTATATACCCAGGCTAAAATGGACCAAAACCGAAAATATTTTAATTGTTCAAACCTTAAATAGACATCAAAATCAATTAGATTATCATAAAATACATAAATCTGAAAACACTTATCAATCAGCAATTTTCCATTCCGAAAAGAGTGAAACCTATATAGAAATAGATGACAACTTAGAAATATTAAGTAATAATTCTATTGTTTTTTCGAGTGAAAAAGATGGCTACAAGCACCTATACCTAATCAACTTAAATGGAGAATTACATCAAATAACTTCTGGAAAATGGGATGTTATTGATTTTTATGGCGTTTCAGAAAAGAATAAAACAATCTTCTACTCATCTTCTGAAAACGGAGCTATAAACAAAACACTTTATTCAATCAGTATAAGCGGTAAAACCAAAAAAACGATTTCAGAATCAGTTGGCTATACTGAAGCAACTTTTTCAACTGGCATGAACTTTTTCGTGAAGAATTACTCTACAGCTAACTCCCCAAATGTTTACTCTTTATGTGACAAAACAGGGAAAAAACTATCAATACTAGAGGACAATCAACGCCTTTCTGAAGCCCTTTCCTCCTATCGTTTTAATGAAAAAACTTTTTTCAAGCTAAAAGGAGCAACTGATTTATTAAACGCTTCAATCATTCTTCCAAAAGATTTTGATAGCACAAAAAAATATCCAGTATATGTTCACGTATACGGAGGGCCAGGGAACAACATTGTGCTAAATCAATATAAAAGACAAGAATACCTTTACCATCAATTACTAGCTCAAAAAGGACACATTGTCTTATCAGTAGACCCTAGAGGAACCATGTACCGAGGAGTTGCTTTTAAAAAAGCGTCCTATTTACAACTTGGAAAATTAGAATTAGAAGACATCATAGCTGCGACTCAAAACTTCGTAAAAGAATTCAGTTTTGCAGATTCTGAACGACTAGGAATTCAAGGATGGAGCTTTGGTGGTTATTTAACATCATTAGCAATGACTAAAGGAAATGGATTATTTAAATTAGGAATAGCTGTTGCGCCAGTAACAAACTGGGAGTATTACGACAACATTTATACTGAACGATTTATGAGGACACCAGCTGAAAATAAATCGGGATATTCTGAGAATTCACCAATAAATTTCGCTAAAAACTTAGAAGGAAAGTACCTTATAATTCATGGTACCGCGGATGACAATGTACATTTACAAAATTCAATTGATTTAATAGAAGCATTGATACAAGCAAATAAGGATTTCACTTCATTCCTTTATCCTAATAAGAATCATAGTATTTATGGTGGCAACACACGTAACCACCTCTTTAACATGATGCTAAACTTCACTTTAGACAACCTATAAATTGAATAAATACCTCTCATAAATTTTTAAAATATAAAAAAGTTAAATTTTATTGAACATTCGGTTTTAATTAAAGAATTTGTTTATTAATTTAGTAACCGAATAAGAATTGAATTTTAAAAATACGATAATGGGTGAAATTGCTAAGTTAGAATTGAATGGAGTGGTTTATGAGTTTCCTGTAATTGAAGGAAGTGAAAATGAAAAAGCTATTGACATTAGTTCATTAAGAGGTAAGACTGGGTATATTACAATAGATCCAGGATTTAAAAATACAGGAAGTACTACAAGTGCTATTACGTATTTAGATGGTGAATTAGGTATTTTAAAATACCGTGGATACCCAATTGAACAACTAGCAGAAAAAGCAAGTTTTATCGAAGTAGCGTATTTATTAATTTATGGTGAATTACCTACTAAAACTGAATTAGAAGACTTCACTAACAGCATCACAAAACATACATTGGTTCATGAAGATATGAAGCAATTTTTTGAAGCATACCCGGCAAAAGCACATCCAATGGGCGTTTTAGCTTCTATGGTTTCTTCTCTTTCTACTTTTTACCCTGAATCTTTAAACCCAGATAGAAATTCAGAAGCAAAAGATTTAACGATACATAGATTATTAGCAAAATTGCCAACTTTGGCAGCATGGTCATACAAAAATGCTATGCGTCATCCATTTATGTACCCTAAGAATAATCTTGACTACTGTACTAATTTCTTACATATGATGTTTGAAATGCCGACTGAAGAATACACGGTTGATCCAGTAGTTGTTTCTGCTTTAAATAAATTATTAATCTTACATGCAGATCACGAGCAAAACTGTTCAACAGCAACTGTAAGAGTTGTAGGATCTTCAAAAACAAATTTATATTCATCTGTTTCAGCAGGTATCTCAGCATTGTGGGGGCCTCTTCATGGGGGAGCTAACCAAGCGGTATTAGAAATGCTTGAAAAAATCCAAAATGATGGAGGAGATGTTGACAAATGGGTTTTAAAAGCAAAAGATAAAGATGATTCTTTCCGTTTAATGGGATTCGGTCATAGAGTTTATAAAAATTTCGACCCAAGAGCTAAAATTATCAAAAAAGCTTGTGATGATATTTTAGAGAAATTAAACATCAAAGATCCACTACTTGTTATAGCTAAAAAATTAGAGCAGGTAGCTTTAGAAGATGATTACTTTAAATCTAGAAACTTATATCCTAACGTAGACTTCTACTCGGGAATCATATACAGAGCGTTAGGGATTCCTACAGAAATGTTTACCGTAATGTTTGCTATTGGAAGATTACCAGGATGGATAGCACAGTGGAAAGAAATGACTGAAGCTGGAGAACCAATCGGAAGACCAAGACAAATATATACTGGTGCAGTAAATAGAGAATATACTGATGTATCTAAAAGATAATTGAATTCTATACTCATAAAAAAAGCGACTTAAATAGTCGCTTTTTTTATGTCTTATAATTACAAACCTAAGTTAGGCTATTAAAACTTCAATTTAATCCTCTTGTTCTACTTGAAATTTCGCCTTTTTAGAACCTTCATAAATACTAAATTTTCTGAAGCTACACTCTAAATCACCGTTATATAATTTGATCCTTCTTTCAGGTCTTAAGCCTATTGACTTAAATCCATCTTCACTAGCTGAAATCATCCAACAAACATAACCTTGCATAGACGCTTTCATCCAGTCGCCAAGTCCTTCATAAAGTTCTTCAATATTATCTCCCATCCTTTCCCCATAAGGAGGATTCGTAACCATTACCCCTGGACCTTCAATTTGTTTTAAATCTTTAAAATCTGAAATTTCAGCTGAAATAAATCGACCAACAGCTACGCCTCTTAGGTTACGCTTTGTTTTCATTACCATATCAGGGTCAATATCAGAACCATAAATTTTACAAGGTAAAGAACTACAACGGCTATTTGCTTCTTCGTACACTTGCTCCCAAAGTTTAGCGTCATAATTTGCGAAATTCTTAAAAGCATAATGTTGACGTTCAATATTAGAAGGAATATTAGCAGCTAACATCCCTGCCTCAATCAACAATGTACCTGAACCACAAAAAGGATCAATAAAATTAGATTTTCTATCCCATCCAGACATTCTAATCAAAGCAGCAGCAACAACTTCATTTAAAGGAGCCTCACCAGCTGATTGTCTATAACCTCTCTGAAACAATGGAACACCACTAGAATTTAGTGAAATAATTACATTATTATCGTTGATGTAAACATCAAATAAAACTTGAGGAACCTTTACGTTTACATCAGGTCTTTCTTTTAATTTATCTCTAAAAGTATCAACAATTGCATCTTTTACTAACAAGAAAGGATATTGTGAATGATTAAAAATATCAGAAAATATTGCACCTTTTACTGCAAATGTTTTATCTACATCAAAATAGCTCGTCCAATCAATCTTTAAACATTTCTTATATAAGTCTTCTTCTGTTTTTACATTGAAATTTGCTATTTCAGCTAAAACAGAGATACCACATCTTACATGTAAATTCAAGAAATAAACATCTTTCCATGTTCCTTCTATTTGAACTGCTCTATTTAAAACTTTAATATTTTTATAACCGAGTTCCTCTAATTCTTCTTTTAAAACTTCTTCTAATCCAAAAAAAGTTTTAATCGTAATTTTAATCAAAGCCTTATCTTTTTCTTCTTTCATGATCTTTTTTTAATTATTCTAGAAAAAAAGTAGTTTGAATTACTACTTTTGTACAAAAGTAATCAAATTGAAGCCAAGAATCAGAATTATTTCTTCTCTCATTTTCATGTTTATCTTTTGTTGTACTTTTTTATACAGTCAGCAAAAAATAGGTTTGGTATTAAGTGGTGGTGGAGCAACTGGTTTAGCTCACATTGGAGTACTTAAAGCCTTAGAAGAGAATGGTGTTAAAATTGACTACATTACAGGCACTTCTGCTGGCTCACTCGTTGGAGCGCTATACGCCTCCGGATATAGTCCTGAAGAAATTGAAGCATACGTATTAACTGAAGACTTTCAATTAATTACAACCGGTAAAAACAAACCGAATCAGCGTTTTTTAATCAGAGAAGAAGAAGAGACTTCAAGTTTACTAAGTTTAGATTTTTCAGCTAACGAGCCGTTAAATAAATCACTCCCTACAAACTTCACATCTTCTTCCTTTTTAGATTTTGAAATGTTTAAACTTTTAGCTCCTGCCAGTGCTCAAGCAAAAAATGATTTTGACAGTTTATTTATTCCATTTAGATGTGTTGCCTCTGACATTACAGCAAAAGAAAGTATAGTTTATTCAAAGGGAAATCTAAATGAAGTAGTTAGAGCATCTATAACTTTCCCTTTTTACTTTAGTCCCATTAAAATTGATGGAAAACTACTATTTGACGGTGGACTTTACAACAACTTCCCTTCTAACGTAATGTACGACGAATTCAATGCTGATTACATAATTGGCAGCAACGTTTCATACAATGCCCCTGCGCCTTCTGAAGATGATTTAATTGGTCAAGTGATCAATATGTTGGTTTTTCACACTGACTTCAGTCTTCCTTGTCAATCAGGCATTATCATTGAGCCTCAAACAGACGTTCATACATTTGATTTTGAAAATGTAAAAACAGCTATCAATGATGGCTATTTATCAACCATTCAACAAATCGACTCAATTAAGAAAAACATTAGTAACATCACAACAAAAGAAGAAATAACAAAAGAGCGAAATAACTTTAGATCAAAACTACCTACTGTCTATATTGATCAAATATCAACAGAAAATAACGAGAATGATAAACGAATAGTTTATGCCGAAAGATCAATGATTAATAAAAATAAAAAAGAGAATTTGACTTTAGCTGATATCGAAAAAAGATACTTCAACCTTTATAACTCTCAATTAATTGATTTTATTTTCCCTACACTATATCACAAAAACGACTCAATATTTAAGATGAATTTAAATATTCGAAAACAAAAAAAATTAAAATTAGATGTTGGCGGACATTTTTCGTCTAGAGCAGTAAATACTGGATATCTAGGTTTAACTTATAAACATTTAGGTAGATTAGGTAGTTCACTCAAAGCAGAATCTTATTTTGGAAAATTTTACGGTTCAATAAAAACATTAGCCGCACTCGAAATACCTTCTAAATTCCCCGTTACCTTATCAGGCTATTTTGTAATGAATCGATGGGATTATTTTCGCAATTTTGCTACCTTCTTTGAAAAGGTTCGCCCTTCTTTTCTAGTTCAAAATGAAATATATAGCGGAATAAAACTAGAAACACCTATTGGGAACAATCAAAAATTAACAATTGATGGAAGGTATTTTTCACTAGAAGATGATTACTACCAAACACTAAATTTCTCGAACAGTGACACAACTGATAAAACATATTTCCTAGGAAGTTCTATTAGATTAGAATTCCTGAACAACAGTCTCAATAGAAAACAATTTGCATCGGCAGGACATTTTTTATCTATAAAAATCAAATACATAAATGGCGAAGAAAGATATATCGACGGCTCAAGCACTACAAACAATCCAATAGGCACAAGTAAACATCACCAATGGTTAAGTATAAACAGCGAACTACAAACATTTATTATTGATAAACCTACTTTTCATTTGGGTGTTCACGCAAAAGGAGTATTCAATACACAATCGTTATTTTCAAACTATACATCAAGCTTATTATCAATGAGTTCATTTTCTCCCGTACCAGATATTGAAACTTTTTTTCTTTCTGAATACAGATCCCCTCAGCATATCGGTTCAGGGTTGAATATAATTTTTAGCGTAAAAAAGAAATTAGATTTGAGAATAGACGCCTATTATTACCAACCTTTTGTTACACTTGTTCAAGATAAAGAGAATAATACTTTTGGATATTCAAAACCTTTTAAAGGAAATGAAATACTAGCTTCTTTTTCAACTATCTACCATTCATTTTTCGGGCCTATCAGAGCTACATTAAACTACTTCCCTCAACAATCCTCGCCTCTTTCTTTTCAAGTAAGTTACGGCTATGTGTTGTTTAACGAAAGAGCTGTAAGATAGGTCAATTTCAAAAGCAGGTCAAAATGAAAGAATTTACACTTGCCCCTCTTTTGAATGATAGTTATTATATTTGTAAAGAAAACAATTGAGAATGGATAAAATAATTTGTGGAGTACAACAGATGGGGATTGGAGTCCCTAACGTTCAGGAAATTTGGAAATGGTACAGGAAATTTTTAGGTATCAATGTTCGTATTTTTGAGGAAGCCGCTGAAGCTCCATTAATGATAGACTACACAGGAGATAAAGTACAAGCAAGAACCGCTACACTTGCATTAAGTATGGAAGGCGGTGGTGGATTTGAGATTTGGCAATACACTTCAAGAAATACTGAAAAAGCTGAATTTAACGTTCAACTAGGTGATTTCGGCTTATACATTTGTAAAATCAAATCACGAAACATTTCTCTTAGTTTTCAGCATATGAAAACAAATGGCGCAAATTTATTGTCAGAAATAAAAACTGCACCAAATGGAACTAAACACTTTTATGTAGAAGATCCTAATGGGAACATATTTGAAATTCTTGAAAGTTCAAACTTTTTTTCAAACACGAATCACCCGTCCAATTGCGGAGGTGTTTATGGAAGCGTTGTAGGTGTGAGTAACATTGATAATTCTTTAAAATTATATCGCGACATTTTAGGTTACGACAAGATATTAAGTGACACAACTGATACTTTTGAAGACTTAAGTGTTCTGCCAGGTGGAAAGCAAAAAGTAAGACGTATTATATTAACTCACTCAGAAGAACGAGTTGGACCATTTTCAAAACTACTTGGTCATAGTCAAATAGAGCTAATACAATCACTTGAAAGAAATGATTGTAAAAAAATATTTGAAAATAGATTTTGGGGAGACTGGGGGTTCATTCACTTATGCTTTGATATTCAAGGCATGGACGCTCTAAAAGAAGAATGTAACACTAAAGGATTTCCTTTTACTGTTGACAGTTCAAACTCTTTTGACATGGGAGAGGCAGCAGGAAGATTTTCTTACGTTGAAGATCCAGATGGAACCTTGATTGAATTTGTTGAAACGCATAAAGTGCCAATTATGAAAAAAATTGGATGGTATTTGAATTTAAAAAACAAAGATCCTAAAAAAAGACTTCCTAATTGGATGATTAAAACTATGGGAATAAACAAAACAAAAGACTAATAACTAAAATTGGCCTACCAAGAACTTTATGCATTTAGTTTTTGGTAGGTTTTATTGATTCATCATCACTTACAACTTAAATAATAATGACTAATTTCACCAAAATTAAAACCAATAAAATGAAATCAAATAAACTTTTTCCCTTCTTCTATATTTTTTTATTTTTAACACTTTTTTCTTGTAAAGAAGACATCGAACTAGTAGGAGAATTTAAAGAAACAGCATTGGTATATGGCGTGTTAGACCAAGCAGATTCTGTTCACTTCATCAAAATCAATCGTGCCTTTATAGGTCCTGGAAACGCTTTAGAATTTGCTAAAATACCTGATTCTAGTTATTTTGAAAATCTATCCGCTACGATAACTGAAAAACTTAATGGGAACGTTGTAAGATCCTGGACATTAAACGATACTTTATTAGATAATAAATCTGAAAATGGTATTTTCTATGCCCCTACTCAGAAAGTTTACTATTTTGAGAATGGAAGTTTAGGTGGTTTAAATACAGATGCCATTTATCATTTAGAAATTGTAATAAATGAAGGTGCAGCTAAAGAGTTTAAAGTAACTGGTGAAACAAATTTAGTTAATGGTTTAGCTTCAAGTTTAAGTAATACGAATAGTTCATTTCAATTTTTAGACAATCAAAAAGTACTTAAAACATTTCCTGTAATTGCATCTAGTATTGGGAATTCGTCAATTATCAATATTTCTTTAAAACTTAATTTTGACGAATACAAAACAAATAATGATACTAACAATGTAGTTATTGATTGGAATCTGGGTGAATCTGAAGTAACATCTAGCTACAGTGCTATTATTCAAGGTCAACGTTTTTATGAATTAATAAAAGAGAATATAACAAAAGATACCCTTATAAATAAACGTCAATTTCAGTCAATTGAAATTATTATAACAGGAGGTTCTTCAGACTTAAACACTTATATTAATTCAAATAAACCAAGTATTACTTTAACTCAATCTAAACCTAATTTCACCAACTTATCTACGAATAGTAAAAATACAGTTGTTGGAATTTTTACTTCACGTCAGACCTTAACAATTAAGAAAGTTTTGTATGCTCCTAATGCTCCTACGGCAAGTTGTTTGGATCAAAAATCTAGAGATTACTTATGTACAGGTGACTTTACAGGAACGTTACTTTTTTGTAGTCAACATAATATGGATGCCAATAAAAATTATTACTGCCAATAAATTGATTGCGGTCTTTATAATCCTTATCTTCGGTATTTGATTTCATACCGATTCTTGACAATATGAGTGACCGTAAAACACTTTTTGCTGACATAATTTTACCAGTTCCTATTCATCAGGTTTTCACTTACCGAATCCCTTTTGAATTGAACGAACTTGTAATTCCAGGAATAAGGGTTATTGTTCCGTTTGGAAGATCAAAGTTATTAACTGGTATTGTTACAAAAATTCACGAAGAACTCCCTACTGCATATCAGGCAAAATACATTGAGTTCATTCTTGACGAAACGCCAATTATAACTAAAAATCAGTTTTCACTGTGGCAATGGATCTCAAACTACTATATGGCTCCAATTGGAGACGTAATGAATGCTGCATTGCCAGCAAATTTCAAATTAGCTAGTGAAACAAAGATTGTTCTTCACCCTGATGCTTTAAACTATAAAAATGTTTTAGATGACAGGCAACAACAAATAGTTGAAGCACTTGAAGTAAAAGAAGTTCTCGATTTAAAAGAAATTTCAGAAATTATAGGGATTAAAACAATTCATCCAATCATCAAAAAAATGATTGATTTAAAAATTGTTCTTTCCCTTGAAGAAATGAATGAAAAATTCATCCCTAAAACGGCTATTTATATTGAACTACAGCATGATTTTTTGAATTCTGACAAAATTGGTGAATACATCAACCACTTAGAAGCTAAAAAATCTGGATCGAAACAATTAGAAACTTTATTAATGATTCTCAGCGAAGGGAACTTCAAGGATCAATCATTCGAACCTGTATTAAGGAAAGATTTAGAGAATTTAGGAGCTTCTTTATCCTCTTTAAACACCTTAGAGAAGAACCTTGTTATCCATCAAAAAAGACTTGATATTTCAAGATTTAATAATAAACAAAAAGACACTTTTAACTTCAAAGAACTTGCTCCATCTCAAACAAAAGCATTGAACGAGGTAAGAGAAAGTTTTCTGCAAAAACAAGTAACACTTCTTCATGGAGTTACAGGTTCGGGGAAAACAGAAATTTACGTTGAACTTATTAGAGAACAACTTGAAATAGGGAAACAAGTCCTTTTTCTCTTACCTGAAATAGCGCTTACAACACAACTAATTGAACGTCTATCTGCCTATTTTGGGGATTTAATTGGCATTTATCACAGTAAATTCAATCAAAATGAAAGAGTCGAGATTTGGAATAATGTATTGCACAATAACCCTTCACGATTTCGTGTTATAGTAGGAGCACGCTCATCCATCTTTCTTCCTTTTTCTGATTTAGGATTAATCATTATTGACGAAGAACACGAAAGCTCTTTTAAACAATACGACCCAAGTCCAAGGTATAACGCTAGAGATTGCGCCATCGTCTTAGGTCACATGTATAAAGCAAAGGTTCTCTTGGGTTCTGCGACTCCTGCCATGGAGAGTTTTTACAATGCTCAATCAGGTAAATATGGTTTTGTAAGTCTAAAAGAAAGATTTGGAGGTATTCAATTACCTGAAATATTTTGCGCTGATCTAAAAAAAGAGCGCAAGCAAAAAAGTATGCACTCACACTTCTCTTCTTTTTTAATGGAAATGATGAAAGAGGTACTTGCAAACAATGAGCAAATCATTTTATTTCAAAACAGAAGAGGCTACACCCCAATGTGGCAATGTGAAATTTGCAATTGGACACCAAAATGTAAAAACTGTGATGTATCTCTAACTTATCATAAACAGACTAACACTTTAAAATGCCATTATTGCGGTCACCACACCCCTCCTGTAGGGTCATGTGGAGCTTGTGGCAG
>Ga0209284_10003008_pt1 | contig 21636 bp, 16 predicted proteins | sample FRY03_FD_187211 | JGI IMG/M metagenome (GOLD analysis project Ga0209284, IMG submission 187211) | Freshwater microbial communities from Lake Fryxell liftoff mats and glacier meltwater in Antarctica - FRY-03 (SPAdes) (version 2) | ecosystem: Environmental > Aquatic > Freshwater > Ice > Glacier...
CTCGATATGCTTTCTTTGAGTATTCATAAGCCTACTTTCATCGTTTTGGACAACGCCAGCATACACACCGCCAAGATCATAAGGGCCAGAATCCCGATCTGGCAGAAAAGGGGACTTTACTTGTTCTATCTGCCCACCTACTCGCCTCAGCTGAATATCGCCGAGACCATGTGGAGACATCTGAAAGGAGGGGGGCTCAGGCCGGAGGACTACCGAGACGATCAAACGCTCGCATACGCTGTCAACAGATGCTTGGCCAACGTCGGCCGATGTCTGAATATTAATTTTAGCCCATTTAATGCAAAGTAATTTGTCTCTAGTACTTAGTACTTATCTGTTTATAGATTACATTACAAATACGTCAATTCTGCTACTAGTTCAATGGTTTAGTATTACTTTCTCGGTCTCCCTGCCCACCTTTATAGCTTCCTGTGTAGTGCAAGGTGAGCAGCGATTCGATCGGCTCCTGGTGCTGCGGTTGGTTACTCAGGGGTCCTATATTTTATCGATTATTTTCTTGATTGTATTAGGGCTCACCAGTCTGCAACAAATTCTGTACGCCTATGTACTGAGTGCGGTATTTGCGAGTACTTTTTCGCTACTGATAGGCTGGGCACGGGTAGGGTCTATCCGTTTTCGTACGCCGGCATGCATTCGTGAGTTATTCCATTTTGGAAAGTATAGCGTAGGTACTACATCGAGTTCTAATTTGTTTGGCACATCCAATACTTACATTATTAACTTTATGATAGGGCCGGAGGCTCTGGCGGTTTATAATCTGGGCCAACGACTGATAGAGCTGGTAGAGATTCCGCTGCGGAGCTTTGCGGCTACGGGTATGCCGGAGCTGTCAGCGGCATACAATCAGGAAAATAAGAAACAGGTGATTTCTATCATGAAACGCTATACCGGACTAATCACCGTAGCCCTCGTATCTGTATGTCTAGGGGCCATACTGTTTGCTGATGTTGCGATTGGGATCATTGGGGGAAGCAAGTATTTGGCCACCGAAACGGCCAATATCCTGCGAACTCTGATGATAATTTCGCTTCTCTATCCGTTGGATCGGTTTTTTGCTCTGACCCTCGATGCTATTCACCAACCCAAAATTAACTTTATCAAAGTATTAATCATGTTGGCGGCTAGCGTAACGGTTACTTTCCTGGGTATTTACACCACGGGCAGCGTGTACGCCGTGGCCGTGGTAGTACCTACCCTGATCGGAGTAGAAATAGGGTATTGGGGCCTGAATAGGTACAGCCCCTTTGCGTTGAAAAGTATTTTGCAAACGGGCTACCTCGACACTCTACAATTAGTGGAGGACTACCGGCTTAAACTGTTTAGAAGGAAAAATTGAGGCAATTTTTTTATCCGGAGTAAATTAATAACCCCATAGTGGCTACTGAATACAGGTCGTCATTTATTGTCCCTGATTTATGAAACTCGTATCTTTCATTACGGTCAACTTTAACCAGCCCCAAGTAACAGAACAATTGCTGGCCTCAATCCACGACAAGGAACGTTACAGTCCGTTGGAAATTATTGTCGTTGATAACGGTAGCAGGCCCGATCACGTACCATGGTGGCAGCAAGAGTACGAGGGTATAAGATTCATCCGGTCGGAGAAGAATCTGGGTTTTGCGGGCGGGAACAACCTCGGTATCCGGCAGGCCCAAGGCGACTATCTTTTCCTGGTAAATAATGATACCGAGTTTACCGAAAACCTGATTGGTAGTATGGTGGAGGAAATGGACGCAAACCCGGAGATAGGACTGCTATCACCCCGGATCAACTACTTCGATCAGCCCGATATGATTCAATATGCTGGCTATACGCCCATGAACTACTACACAGCACGAATGGGTGCATTGGTCAATTTGAAAAGGACGAAGGGTAGTACAATTCAGTGAAAGGTCCGACACCGACAGCCTACGCCCACGGGGCGGCAATGATGGTGCGCCGAGAAGCCCTCGATAAGGCGGGCTTGATGGCGGAAAACTACTTCTTGTACTACGAAGAACTGGATTGGTGCGAGCGAATCAAGCGGGCAGGTTACGAAGTTAATGTGTTTCTGAAACCGCTTATCTACCATAAAGAGTCGGTATCGGTTGGCAAAAAAACCGCCTTGAAGGAGTACTTCATGAACCGCAACCGTATCCTCTTCATTCGCCGGAATACCTCTACCGCTACGTTTGTCGTATTCATGTTCTATTTTCTAGTTTTTGTGACTCCTCGCAATCTGATCACCTACGTGAAGGAGGGTAACTACGACTTTATACTTATATTGCTTAGAGCTATCGCCTAGCACATAACCCACGATGTGGATAGCGAAGACCTGGGTTACTTATCAAAATCATAACCGATGGAATTACTTTTTTGGATTAGCATTGCCGTTGTATTTTTTACATTTCTTGGGTACGGGCTAGTTTTGTGCCTTTTGGTCAGTGTACGCCGCTTCGTGGTAGGGCCCCGTAAGGTACCTGCCACAGGGGAGCATCTGCCTTCGTTGACCTTGATTGTGGCTGCTTACAATGAAGAAGACCTGATAGAGGAAAAAGTAAGAAATACTTTAGAACTTGACTATCCTACTGATAAACTACAGTTACTGTTCGTGACAGATGGCTCAACCGATGCTACTCCGAATCTACTAATGAAATACCAGCAGATCAAAACCATGCACTCACCTGAGCGCCGGGGAAAAATTCACGCTATTCACCGGGTGATGGACGAAGTGCAGACCGAAGTAGTAGTATTTACGGATGCTAATACGTTATTGAACGGCGAAGCTCTTTTAAAAATAGCCCGACACTACGCCGATCCCAAAGTAGGAGCCGTAGCAGGAGAGAAAAGAGTAGCCCAGGAAGATGTAGCTGACGCCACAGCGGGGGAGGGCTTCTACTGGAAGTACGAATCGACGCTGAAAAGGTGGGATTCAGAACTCTATTCGGTAGTAGGAGCGGCCGGAGAGCTATTCAGCGTTCGGCGTAGCCTCTATCGGCCGGTATCTAATGATACCATCCTGGATGACTTCATGATATCGATGCTGATTGCGCAGCAGGGCTACCGGATTATCTACGAGCCGGAAGCTTACGCAACGGAGCTTTCTTCCGAGAATATTGAGGAAGAGCTTAAACGCAAAGTCCGGATTGCTGCGGGAGGAATTCAATCGGTTATCTGGCTAAAAAAACTTTTAAATCCGTTCCTTAACCCTGTGTTAACGTTTCAGTACGTAGGGCACAGGGTACTTCACTGGACCGTTGCACCATTTTTTATGCTTCTGTCGCTTATATTAAATATTGGCTTGGTGGTTGGGGGTGTTCATTTTTTATGTACAATACTTTTGTCAGCACAGTGTATCTTTTACGGAGCCGCCTGGGCTGGTGGGATACTACAAAAGAAAAAGGTTAAGGCGCTGTTTATACCCTACTATTTCTGCGTAATGAACTACGCCGTACTGGCTGGAATACGCTGCTACGCACTGGGAGAGCAAAGCGCAGCCTGGGCTAAAGCCAGACGAAAAACTATTTAATAAAAATAAGTAACAGCTCGTAGCATGCCACTTTTAAGAATATTGTTTAAGATTACGTAAATAGTTAACAGATTAGTTCGCTTTACTCAAAAGGTCGACTCCAATCGGTATTTTGAAGCCTTAAAAGTGAGTGTGTGCTATAAAAAGCCCTGATTCAGGGCTTTTTATAGCACACACTCACTTTCAAAATTACCGTTCCAACGACATCCTCTTCTAACAGGATGTCGTCGTCGTATTACTCTAACCTATAAAGTATTGAAAATGAAGTCGTTTTTACCGGCCATGGTATTACTATGGCTACCTGTGGCTGCTTACGCCCAAACGGAACAGAGACTTACATTTGTCTCAGTTCAGCCTAGTGAAGATACCGGGCAGGATTATTCTCCCTGGCTATCAGATAATCTCGATAGCCTTGTGCAGCATGCATGGCAGAATAACTTCAAGTACGTTGATGTGACTCTTTAACTTCAATCCAGAAGCACCATCAGCCGCATCAGCCTGTATGATTACGAAGGTGTATTTACCGAAAACCCCGCTTACATCTACGCCATCGACGGCACTCAAAAAACGTATCTTGGGAAGTTCGAAGGCCTGACATATATGACATTCGTGGACATTATACTCCTGGAAGCAGTATCCGCTGAGGCTATTATGATTCATAAGTATAGCAATAATATTCCTCAGAAAATTATTGCGTACGGATCTCCCACTGCACCTTGCCCCTGCCCAACAACTACCCCTTTACCTTCTTCGGAACAACAGGTTCAGATTCCGATTGACCCGGCATGCTGGTACCAGCTAAACACCCCAAGTTATAGCATGGCCGGCCTCTTTGACGGTATTACGAACGTCAATGTAGAAATGGGCTGGGGGAAGATGTTTAATAACTATGATGCGTACTATGCCGTAGAAGAGGGGGAAGAGATAAACCTTGAAAGCATTAAATTTTACGATGGGGAAGGTCAATTGGGGCCTTACTCAATGACCCTATCCGTGATTACTAAGGATTGGAGAAAAGTACCCATAGCCACCTTTACGGGTAGTGAATACAATAGCTGGGTAGGCCCCTACCCTGATCGCCCGACAACGGGAGATAATTGTTTCAAACTGGATTCAACGTTCAGAGACATCAAATTTCTGGTTTTGAATCTGTGGTATATGTTTCCTACCGAGATAGAATTGTATGGTCAATACACGGCATCGTCATTACCAATTCCGGCGATCGTTCCGAGTGTGAAGCTGAAAGATACTTTCGGAGTCAATGGCTTTGAGTGGGATTTTCTGAATGTATACAATGGCCTGGAAATCAATGAAGCCAGCTTTGAGGCGGCGAAGAGTTTTCGGGGTATAAGGCACTATATGGACTGGGAGAAACTGGAATCAAACGAGGGTAGTTATACATATAGCCCGGTGCACAGCGGAGGTTGGGATTATGACCTGGTCTATCAGCGACTGAAAGCGGAAGGAATAGAAGTACTAGCCTGCCTGAAAACGCTCCCTAACTGGATGCAGAATACGTATCCGGAAAATATGCGGGACTCCGAAAACGTGCCGGTACGGTACGGAAAAGACTTTACCGATCCTACTTCCTATATGGAGCAAGCCAAGCTGGGGTTTCAGTATATCGCCCGCTATGGTAGTAATACCCAGGTCGATGTCTCCCTACTTAGTGTGAATGAAAACCCACGCTGGACGGCCGATCCGGTCAATACCGTGAAAGTAGGACTGGGATTGATCAAATACATAGAATGCGACAATGAGCGTGATAAATGGTGGAAAGGGCGTAAGGCGTACCAGACGGCCTACGAATACGCCGCTAATCTGTCGGCTTTTTACGACGGCCATAAAAATACAATGGGCCCCGGCGTAGGAGTTAAAAATGCCGATCCTTCGGTGAAGGTGGTTATGGCGGGACTAGCCTCTCCGACCACCGACTATGTAAAAGGAATGGTTGACTGGTGTAAGCAGAATCGTGGGTTCAAGGCCGATGGTAGCGTGGATTTGTGTTGGAATGTGATTAACTACCACTACTATTCCAACGACTCGGAGGTATCTCAGGGTGGCTACCCCACTCGTGGCGTATCACCTGAGAAATCCAAAGCAGTGGAGGTTGCGAGTCAGTTTGTCGAGATGTCCCACCGTTATACGGGATGTATACCCGTCTGGATGACTGAGGGAGGCTATGATATCAATCAGTCGAGTCCGTTGAAAGCAATTCCTATCGGAAACAAAACGCCCGAAGATACTCAGGCCGATTGGATTCTACGTTCTTCCTTGCTATACGCCCGGTCAGGAATAGAAAAGGTATTCTACTACCAGATGTATGACGATAACCCTGATGCTCCCATCCAGTTTGGTTCTTCCGGGATGCTCAACCAAAACCGGACGCGCCGGGCCTCAGCTGACTATTTATTTCAGGTCAATAAGGTCATGGGAGACTACACGTATCAGCAGACACTACACAGCGACCCTATTGTTGATCGTTACGAAAAAGACGGGCAGATAGCCTATGCGCTGGTGGTACCTGATGAGGTAGGACGGACGGCCAACTATACGTTGAACGTAGGAGGCACCGATTCGGTAAGAATCTACACCCCACGTAAAGGATACCAAAGTATGAGCTACACGACCGAAGTTCCTCAAAACGGGCAAGTAGAGGTAAGTGTGACCGAGACTCCGGTATTTGTCATGCAGGCCCCGGTCGCTACCAATACTGCTCGTTTGGGAGCGGAGGAACCAGTAGCACCGAGACTAAACTTTACGGTTTATCCCAACCCCACATCAAGCTATGTGGATGTAGTGGCGGATAATAGCGGCCAGGCACCGTATACCATCAGAGTCTATCAGGCCAATGGCCAGCTTCAACAGGAAATACAAAGCAGTACGCCGAGTGTGGAGGTAAAAGAGCGAATTGATCTCTCAGATACCCCATTCGGAGTAGATGTCCTTGAATTAATACAAGGCGACGAACGAGTTGTTAAAAAAATTATTCGGACGCAGTAGCCTCTACTCTGATAATCTAAAAAGGCCGCGCAAGTGAGTTTATTTGTGTGGCCTTTTTAGATTATCAGCTTTCCTAAACGTCTTGCCGTAGTACTTCTAGTGGCGAACGGGATAAAATACCCCGACTATTGACGATGCCAATGAGTACCGTCAGGCTTGTTACCAAAACAAATACGGTCAATATCGGTACCACTTGCGGAACAAAAGGTACTTCAAAGCTAAACCGTGCCAGTGCCCAGCTTCCGGCTAAGGCTACTATGATGCCGGTGAGGGCAGCCAAAGACCCCAGAAAGAAGTATTCCAGTGCAGTAATGGCAAATATCTGATTTCGGCTTGCTCCCAGAGTACGCAGCAGTACACTTTCCTGTAAGCGCTGGTATTTACTGATCAGTACGGAGGAAACCAGCACGATAAGGCCCGTCAGGATACTGAACCCTGCCATAAAGCGAATCACAAATCCAATTTTTTCCAGTAGCTCGTCGAGTACTTTCAAGACAAGTCCCAGATCGATGATCGATACATTCGGAAACTGCCGTATGGCTGCTTGCTGAAAACGAGCCGAAGCCTCATTGGAAGGAACCCGGGTGAGCAACACGTGAAACTGCGGAGCATCTTCGAGTACACCTTTTGGAAACAGAACTAGAAAATTAGTACGGACTCCGTTCCAGTCTACTTCCCGGAAACTAGTTACGATGGTAGGGAGTAGTGCCCCCTGTACATTAAACACCAGGGTATCTCCCAAAGAAATATTATTGCCTTTGGCATACCCTTCTTCCATCGATATAGGTACGGTACCATCCGGCGAAACGCCACCTTTCCATTCTCCTTGGGTGATCTTTTCGGAACTGGTCAGCGAGTCGCGGAAAGTAACACGGTATTCCCGGCTGAACAATCGGCGAGATAGGTCACTGGTAGTATCTGCTTCGCTGGTGGTAGCCGTGTAGCTGTTTACCTTTTCGAGCCGCATATTGACCACCGGTACACTCTGAATAATGGGTAATCCTTGCTCCTTTGCCAGGTTAAGTACCTGGTCTTTCTGGCTACTTTGAATATCAAAAAGTACAATGTTGGGTTGATTGCCACTCGTCGATAAATTGACTCGTGTCAGAAGCAGTGACTGTACTAATAATAGAGTACAAATGAAGGCCGTACCTAGCCCGATGGACACAATCAGGATGGAAGTCTGATTATTGGGCCGATGAAGATTTGCGAGCGACTGCCGCCACACATAACTCCACGACGAAGGGAAGTACCTTCGCACCAGTTTCATGAGGAGAGATGCCATTCCCAGAAGCAGTAAAAAGGCACCGAGTACGCTACCCGTGAACGCTAGAGCCTGCGGTATACTTTGGGTTTGCAGGTAGGTAAAACTCAGAATAAAAACCACTATGATACCGTATACCAACCATCTTAATGGATCTTTTTCCGAGGTAATGGGCTCGTATGAGGCTCGTAGCACCCTAAGGGGTGAAATGTTCCGGATAGCTACCAGTGGAAGTAAGGCAAATAAAATCGAGATGATTGTGCCCAAGGCTACACCCTGGCCAACGGCCACCCAGGAAATTTCTGTGGTAAGATCAAACGGAAGAAAATCTTTGAGCACCAAAGGTAAAAATTGTTGTATGGTACTACCCAGGGCAGCGCCCACGAAAGAGCCGAGGATACCCACCCCGGTAATTTGAACAAGGTATATTAAAAAAGCTTGCGTTGACTTTACTCCCAGACAGCGGAGTAGTGCAATGGCGTTAAGTTTTTCACGGATATAAATGTGGACTGCACTAGCTACCCCAATGCAGCCTAATAAAAGCGCAATGAAACCTACCAAGGCCAGAAAACGGGTTAAATCGCGAAAAGATCTTCCGGTGTCTTCCTTTTGACTTTCGATGGTCTCGTAGTCCAGGTCCTCGGCGTCCAGGCGTGGTTCCAGCTTTTTTACAACTTTTTCCATGTCCGTTTTGGCCGGATATTGAAAAAAATACATGTAGTTGATCCGGCTTCCTTTTCGTTCCAGTCCGGTTTCTTTGAGGTACTTGAGAGGTATATACACCGAGGGGGCTACGGTAGTAGAAATGCCCGTTTGTCCGGGTGCTTTTAGCAGAGTACCGGCAATCACAAACGTAACCTCGCCTACCTTCACAGAATCGCCTATTTTAGCGTCAAATTGCAGCATGAGTGTCTGATCAACCAGAGCTTGTTGTTTTCCCCGAAACTGCCGCCCGGCCTCCACGGGTACGGTTTCCAGTTCGCCGTAGTAGGGGTAGTCGCCCTCCAATGCTCTCACCTCCACCAAACGATTGCCGTCATTTTTGGTAAAATACACCATGGAAGCAAAGCGCCGCTCTTCCGAACGACTAGTACCTAGTGAGTCAACAAAACCTTCCATACCTTCTGTAAGTGGGCGTCGTCCACTGATTTCGAGGTCAGCGCCTAGCAGTGTGGCAGCCTGAGTATCGATATTCTGTCGTAGGTTGTCGCGGAGGGAGTAAATAGCCACCAACGCCGCAATACCAAGAATGACCGATGATACAAACAATAGAAGACGCGAGCGACTACGCCGGCTGTCGCGCCAGGCCATGAGCATCAGCCATGAAAATTGTAGTCTTTCTTCTTTAGGCTTTTTCATCCGAAATAATTTTTCCTCCTTTAATTTTTATGATACGTTGCGTCATGGCGGCCAGGTCTAGGTCGTGGGTTACGAGCACGAGAGTGGTACCAGCCTGCTTATTCAAATCAAAAAGGAGTTCGATTACTTTTTCACTGGTTTCGGCGTCGAGGTTTCCGGTGGGTTCATCGGCAAATAAAATCTGGGGATGATTAGAAAATGCCCTCGCAAGCGATACCCGCTGCTGCTCCCCACCGCTCAGCTGAGTAGGGTAGTGGTGGGAGCGGTCGCCGAGTCCTACTTTTTCAAGGAGATCCATGGCCACGGGTCGGATATTTTTTTCGCCGCGTAGTTCCATTGGTACCATCACATTTTCGAGGGCGGTAAGGGTGGGCAAGAGTTGGAAGTTCTGAAAGATGAAACCTACGTAGCGGTTTCGGAGTGAGGCTAACTGGTTTTCAGTAAGGTCGTTGAGGAGGGTATCGTGTAATTCTACACTTCCGGAGGTAGCGCGGTCGAGACCCGCGCACAAACCGAGTAGGGTGGTTTTGCCGCTTCCTGATGGGCCTACAATGGCCATCGTTGAACCGGCTTTTACCGAAAAACTGACCGAATCGAGTACTTTCAAATCACGGCCACCGCTCTGGTATACCTTATTGACCTGATTGAGCGTAAGTATGTTATTCATTCGAAATAGAAAGAGAGTACGTTTTGCGTTACCTTATAATCTGAGTTTCTTTGTCTTGTTGGTATTGACCTACGGAGCGGAGCGAATTTTAAAACTCTGCGAGAATTATTATCGTTATTACAAAGAAGAACGAAGTACCGATCCTAAATATACTTGAATCGGTTGTTATTAAAAGTTATCAACACGTTTACGGACAGTACTGTTCATTTACCTACCCCAACAGCTATGCGTTTATTCAAGATTGCGTTTTTTCTTTTTCTGGGGATTATTTTTTTGATTTCCTGTAATGAAACCAAACAGGCGGATACCTCCGGTGAGGTAGCAACCGCTCCGTCGGATACACTACCGACTAAAGAGCAGAAAAAAACTATTCTGTTTTTTGGGAACAGCCTCACGGCGGGTTACGGGGTGGATCCCTCAGAAGCCTTTTCGGCGTTGGTTCAAAACAGGCTTGACTCACTAGGGATGCCTTATAAGGTAGTAAATGCCGGGGTAAGTGGTGAGACAACCGCCGGTGGTAATGGCCGGATCGATTGGGTACTGCGCCAGTCGATTGATATCTTTGTTTTAGAGCTAGGCGGAAATGACGGCTTGCGGGGTATTCCTATCGTAGAAACCCGGAAGAACCTCCAAGCGATTATGGATAAGGTAAAAGCCAAATACCCTAATGCAAAGATTGTACTGGCTGGCATGCAGGTACCTCCTAATATGGGTAGCACCTACGCTGCGGAGTTTCGCGCTATGTATCCCGAACTGGCCAAAAAGAATGATACCGCTATTATCACTTTTTTACTCGAAGGAGTAGGTGGGGAGCCAAAGTTGAATCTCCCGGACGGTATTCACCCTACGCCAGAAGGGCATAAGATTGTAGCCGAAAATGTGTGGAGTACGCTGAAAGATGGAATCGAGGTTCCCTGACGTGTCGGCGACCTACGACCTCGACTTGCGCGCCCGGGTATTGGTGATTGCGGATAAGAATAGGATACGAGCGTTTGAATGCGTATATTCGGCTATGCAGGGTCCCGACCTCGAAACCCCGGCGGAGTACGTTATGTTGCGGGTGATGGGCAGTGACGCCACAGGCATGTCGTAGATACCCGAAGTGTTGGTGGCTCGCTATATGGGGTTGCCGGTACTGATGGTGTCGATGATTACCAACGTGGCATTCCCGCCTTCAGTGATACGTAAAACGACCCTTGAAGACGTTATGCATTGGCTGGCGAAGCCGAGCCCCGTTTGAGCACTCTCATTAAAGAACTTTTAAAAAACCTTTGAGCATGATCGTATCCGCCATGGCAGCCGCCGCCAAAAACCTTGTGATTGGAAAAGACAATAAAATTCCGTGGCATTTGCCTACCGATTTGGCTTATTTTAAAAAATGTACGCTGAATCACCATGTCATCATGGGGCGCAACAGTTTCCAAGGTATCGGGCATCCGTTGACGAAACGCACCACCATTGTCATCACCAGGAATCTTTCTTTTACCGCCGAGGGCGTTTTGGTGGCCCATTCGGTGGAAGAAGCCTTGGGCATTGCGTTTGACCATGGTGAAAAGGAGGCGTTCATCATTGGGGGAGGTGAAATATACCGCAACAGCATGGATTTGTGGGATCGTTTGTATCTAACAGAAGTAGAAATGGAGCCTGAAGGCGATGTTTTTTTTCCGGAAATTGAACCAGAGAAATGGCAAGAGGTGTGGCGCGAAGTGCATGCTGCTGATGCGAAAAATGAATGTGCGTATACGTTTCGAAAGTTGGAGCGGGTGCCGGCAGCGGAAAAGTGAATGGTCTAAAAACCAGAAGGGTATCATTTTTTTAGACTAAAAATTTCAAGCCCTTCGAATTGCTTAAAAAATGGTGTAAAAAATCGGGTTGGAAGTAGTGCACTTCCAACCCGATTTTGCAGTGTAGGCATCCTGTTATCCCTTATTTTCTTCGTCAAACCGATCCGTAATAGCCTTCCGGATGGCCTGATGAGGCCGCATTCCTGAACTTTTGGTTCGGGGTATGGCTCGGTCGCTGATGGTTGATTTTGCCCGAAGGGCTAGATTAGTTACCGTCAAGTGGCTGTTGCGCCATTGTTCAAACTCCTCCTCCGACATGATATTTCGTGCTATCTCACCCCGGGCATGGCCATCGTTGTAGGCGTGGATGCGGGTATCGGTCAGCGCTAGTTTTCGCTCTTCTTCGAGTTGTTCAATTTCCTTGCGCAGCGCTTTCTCTTTTTCCTTCAACTCATCCAGCGAAGGAAATACGCTGAGGTCATTTTCCATGATATTTTTCTGTGCTAGCTGCTCAGAAAGAACTTTTTCTTCGGCGTTGAGCTGCTTCATGAGCTTTCGATGGCGGCGGCGCAAACGCCACAGGCGTGGGTCGATCTGCAACCAACGGTACCAGAAACTTTGCAACACTGGAAGAGCCATGCCTAACGACACGGCTCCCGCTACCGCGAAGAGCACTCCGCTCAATACAAAAGAGAGCAGCGCCCAGGGACTGTTAACCAGTATCAGGTTGAGGCTGTCCGAGTCACGAAGCGCTGCTTCAATCTTATCGGTTAGCTCGGGGCTATTGATGGGTGCTCCCGTGAGCGGATCAATGGCATTTAATTGTAAATTCTTGATCGACTTGTTGATGGCTTCTTTCAGCTTATCGGTGCGATAGGCTTCGTACCGAAACCATCCCAATACAAGTAGCGTTGCCACCGAAAAAATACTTAGTGCTACCTTAAATCTTCCGTAACGTTTCTTGATGTGGGGCGAGTTGTCGGTTTGATACGGACCTTCGATCAGGCGGTCATAACCGGGTTTTAGGAGCACCGATATCATAGCTAAACCAATCGCAAATGCCCATGCTTCGTTGGAATTCCGGATATTAAGTGCGTAGGCTACAATTTCGTGGGAAATAATAAGGTCGCCGAAGATAAACGAGATACCAGCCAGCAAGAAAATAAAGCCCGCCAGGAGTGAGTAGTGGGTGGCCGAATTTGCCCGTTTTTCTTTTAAAAACTTCGTTTCCTGCTCTGTATCGGCTACCGCCTGCTGAACCTCATAGGTACGTTTAGAGGTTTGATTAAGCCCCAATAGGTGTCCTTGTAAAGAGTCAAAAGAAACTTTGCGTTTAGCAATAATTTCGTTCTGGGTTTGCCGAAGTTCAGCTAGCTCTGTTTTTTTCTCGCTCAGGCGCTCAATGACCCATTCGTTACTAACGAAGCTGGATAGGTATCCTTCGTAAGATCCCCGATCTACCCCCTCAATGCCACCGGTATAGCCATGCTGGTAGTCGGGATGTTGGTTGGGCTGCTGCTCTTCCATTCTTATTGCCTGTTAGGTTGTTAGCGGTTAGCTAAATATTTTTAGTTACTCGGGAAAGGATTCAAAGAATCTCTGACCTAATTTCCTCTGATCTGACGGAGTTGACGCTCAGACAGGTTATCTTTTATTTTTCTAGCTAGATAAAACTCGCTTTCAAAAATCTTGATGAGCATCTCGCGACGCGCGTACAGTCTATCTCTTTCACTTTCGGAAGAATTCTGCTCACGAAGTACCTGCCATTTCTGAACCCGAAGCTCGTTCGTCTCTTTCGTTAATTTTACAATTTCTTCCTCCCAAATTTGGGTATGGTCTACTGCTTCTTGGCGATCGCGGCGGTTGGTAAGCCACACCCGTAGATCGTTGCGGAGCACCGTGATGTTGCTCAGAAATAGTTTTCCCGCGAATAGAAATAAAAAGAATACGAATACAAATAGGGAGGTCGCCTGCCACCACGACTGGGTTTGCCAGGCCTGCGCACACACAAAAAGAGCCGCAGCAAAGGGCATCCCTACTTCTTCCAGCAAGCGCCGCCAAGAAATACCCGACTCGGTATCATGAAAAAGTGAAATACGACCGAACAGATTAAACATACCCACCAGAAATACTCCGAGCGCTACGTATGAACTACTGGGGAAGGAAGTACTCAATGTATCCTTGATGAGATAGTAGTTACCTACACACATGGCGATCGAAAGTACCAGCCCTACCAATGTGCGGGGGAGCTGATGCTCGCCGTTGTGCCGGAATCCTCCGAGGTCTTTTAGTTTAGTCACTAATTCGTCGATGCGATTTTCTTTCTGACCAACAAAAAGATTTAACTCCTGAATTCGCTCGTTTTGTTGCTCAATATTATGTTCATGATTTGCTGCTAGATGTGTAAAGTAGCTACGGATAATATCTGTTTTCTCGGTTGGGTCAGATTCAGAAAGTCCAAATAGTACTCCTTCGTCGCGGAGGGTATCTTCATCTTCCAGCCAGTAAGGAGCATTTACCTTGGTATTGGAAAGGAGAGGACTACGGTTAGGAATATCGTCATTGTTGGCGAAAAAACGCGAGGATTCTTCTACTGGCGAAGCTGGTTGTGGTCTATCTGTTTCGGAGGAGACCATACGAGAAGAGGTTTTAGGGGCAGTATTTTCTTGGGCATAGGAGAAGCCGCTGCTAACAGGCAGCCTAGCCACATTCGGTGCGGTGCTGTCCTCGTAGTAATCAAGGTCCTTACCGTCAGAACTCTGAATGAAATGTACGAAGCGTTGCCAGATTGTAGCCATAGTATGCAAATGATTTCATTGCGATTATCTACCGAAACTGTTTAATAAACAACAATATTGTGATAAGTAGCTGATAGCTATTAGCTTGTAGCTGTTACCTTTTTGTAAATATTTGATATAGAAAACATTAGCCAGTAATTTGACTAAATTAATAATACAAACTAATTATGCATTAGTACTTAATCGGTAGTTATTTACCCAAACCAACGGGTACTTTCAGGCTATCCCAAACATTTGTTGGAGGGCTAGCCATAGCCTCTTTTTGAGTGATTTGTCGGCTTCAATTTGGTCTAGAGAGTCGGTCAGTAAGAACCAGATACCCTCAATTTTCTGGGGTGTGTAGGGTGGTAGTAGAAGATCAAGTTGAAGCCTGATCATAGGTACACCGAATGAAATAAAGTAGTTGGTACTTTTCTGGGCCAATACCGTGCGGGCATCCGCCTGAGGAATGTAACTAAAATTGAGAAGGTCAATTTCGGACGAAGCGTTTCCGGTTGCTTTGAGAATATTTTCAAGCAACAGGGCTTGTGATGGAGGTAACTCCGGGTGCCGGGGTTCATCTACCAAAACCAGAATCCGATGCCGTAAAGCTGGGAAAGGTACGGTTTCCCGGTTCACGGACGCCACAATAGGTGGCGCCGTGACGGGGAGCGGGGTTTCACTAGGTACTGGTTCCGGTTCGATTATAACAGCCACAGGTTCTTTGGCAGGCTTTTGAATTACGTTCTTTTCAACCATATCCTCCTCGTACACTTTGAAGAGAGTATCGTATTGAAAGAACGTCTGATAAAAAGCGGCAGTGTCACCCATAGGCTGTTTTGAACGGCAATTATAATTGTTTATCCTACAAGTTTCTCAGTTCCGCGATGGATCAACTCATCACGGTTGGGGCCCGTAGACACAAAACTGATAGGGATGTTTAATTCATTTTCAAGGTACTCTACGTAGGTTGTAAGGGTGGCCGGCATATCTTCAAAAGTACGGATACCTTCGAGAGACTCCATCCAGCCTTCAAAATCGCGGTAGATAGGCTCTACGTCTTCGGTACACAAATCATACGGTAGTTGATCCGTAAGGGTGCCGTCGGGAAGGCGGTAGTGCGTACATACCCGGATGGTATCAAAAACGGTAAGTACGTCCACTTTCATCATCACGAGCTGTGTTACTCCGTTGAGCATTACGGCATATTTCAGAGCGGGCAGATCCAACCATCCACATCGCCGGGGACGCCCGGTGGTGGCACCAAACTCACGTCCTTCTTTACGCATGAGCTCACCCGTTTCTTCGAGAAGTTCGGTTGGGAAAGGACCACTACCCACGCGGGTACAGTATGCCTTGAAGATACCAAATACTTCTCCAATAGCACTCGGCGCTACCCCAAGACCTGTGCAAGCACCGGCGGCCATGGTACTGGAGCTCGTTACGAAGGGATACGAACCGAAGTCAATATCCAGCATAGAACCCTGTGCACCTTCGGCTAGGACTGTTTTTTCTGCCGCCAAGGCCTCGTTCACCATGTACTCACTGTCTACAATTTTAAACTCTTTCATGAATTCAATAGCGGCAAAAAAGCGGGTTTCTGATTCGGTCAGGGCTTCCCGAAAATCAAACTCATAAAAGCGAAGAATATCTTTATGAGCATCAACCAGTTTTTGGTACTTCTCCTTGAACTTATCGGAAAGGATATCTCCCACGCGCAGCCCCAGACGAGCGATTTTGTCCTGATAAGTAGGGCCAATACCACGGAGAGTTGAGCCAATCTTGGAGTCGCCCTTAGATTTTTCGTAGGCAGCATCTAGCAAGCTGTGCGTTGGCAAAATCAACGATGCTTTTTTAGAAATATAAAGATTGCCTCTCAGGTCAAGATTAAATTTTTGGAGCCCATCAATTTCTCTCCGGAACACGATTGGGTCGAGCACCACGCCATTACCAATGATGTTCTGAATATCGGAGCGGAAAATTCCTGAGGGAATCTGGTGAAGTACGTGTTTGATATTATCAAATTCGAGGGTATGCCCGGCGTTGGGGCCTCCCTGAAAACGAGCTACCACCTGATACTGGGGAGCAAGTACGTCCACGATTTTACCTTTCCCTTCGTCTCCCCATTGGAGGCCAAGCAATACATCAACTTTCATTCAATGCAACAGTTAAAATAAGAAATGCCCAGTCAGACATTGTTCCTCAGGCTGATTGGGCTTGTATGTTAGTAAGGTCAATTATTTTTCTGTTCCTGGTCGAAGACCTCCTCCTCCTCGGACATATCCTTTCGGTTTTCACAGTTGGGCCGAGTGCACTCCCCGTAGAAAATCAGGGAATGATGGTCCACTTTGAAGTGAAGCATTTCACCCACCATATTCTGAATGGACTGAATCCGTGGATCACAGAACTCCATGACCTTATGGCAATCGGTACAGATAAGATGGTCGTGCTGTTTAAAACCGTAGGACTTTTCGTACTGGGCCAAGTTTTTGCCAAACTGATGCTTGGTAACGAGGTCACAGTCTACGAGTACGTCTAGGGTATTATATACTGTTGCCCGGCTGACCCGATATTTTTTGTTTTTCATGCTGATGTAGAGCTCGTCTACGTCAAAATGATCACTACGGGTATATATCTCTTCTAAGATCGCAAAACGCTCGGGGGTCTTGCGAAGTCCTTTGTTTTCCAGATAAGCCGTCAGTATTTTCTTGGCGGCTTCTAAATTGTCTTTACCGATTTGTGACATAGGTTTCGAAATCAGGTGCAAATAACGTGCTTTTTAAGCTTAAATCACAGAGGATTCAACAATCTATAACACAGGGTAGGAAAGTACGGTTCAGTGTTTAATGCATAACGTTCAGGTTTGCGTCAAATCGAAGCACTCTAAAAATGCCATCTACTCGTTCGAGTTTACCGATCAGAACGTCAAGATGTCCGGTGTCATGGACATACAGTTTGATATCTCCTTCGAAAACACCGTCCTTGGTATCGATGGTGAGCCCTCTCATGTTGATGAGCAGTTCGTTGGAAATAATCCGCGTGACATCATTAATTAACCCCACGCGATCAGTACCGGTAATCCGTAATCCGGCCAGGAAGGCCTCTTCATTTTGCGACTCCCATTTGGCTTTGATGATACGGTTGCCATGTTTCGACATCAGTTCTGCGGCATTGGGGCAGGTGGTACGGTGTATTTTTATCCCTTCATTGATTGATACGAAGCCGAAAACGTCATCGCCGGCGATTGGATTGCAGCAGGGAGATAGTTTATAATCAATTTTGTCCTGATCGTCCCCAATGAGTAAAGTGTCGCTGTCGGTACGCTCACCGTGAATATTTTTCAGTAGCTTCACGAACGACTTACCGTCTGGCGCATCTTCGTTGGAGACCTTCTCTTTTTTGTCTTTACTTTCTTTATAGCGCTTAAACTTCCGAAGTTCGTCAACTTGAATGTAGCCCTTGCCAATCCGGTAAAGAAAGTCAGCGGATGTTTTACACTCAAAGAACGCCCGTAGTTGGTTGAATACCTCGTGGGTCGCTTCAATTCCAATAATTTTAAGCTTCTTTTCCACCATCTGCTTACCGTCGGTTTCGTAGCGACGGCTCTCCTCTTTCAGGAATTCTTTAATCCGGGTTCGGGCTTTCGACGTGACCACAATCCGCAGCCAGTCCTCTTTGGGCTTCTGCTTGTTAGATGTGATAATTTCTACCTGATCCCCGTTCTTAAGTACATAACTGATAGCTGCGAGCGTTCCACCTACCTTGGCGGCCATGCAGTGAGCTCCTACTTCCGAGTGAATATCAAAGGCAAAGTCAAGTGCGGTAGCCCCCTGGGGTAATACTTTTAGCTCGCCTTTGGGGGTAAAGACAAATACTTCTTCGGTGAAGAGATTACTGCGAAATTCATCCAGAAACTCAATGGCAGCGGTACGATCGCCCGAGCCGTTTTCGAGTGTCTCACGCACCCGGCTGATCCAGACCTCAATGTTGCCTTGCACTTTCGTATCGTTGCCCTTATACTTCCAATGAGCAGCGTAGCCTTTCTCGGCAATCTCATCCATCCGGCTAGTACGGATCTGTACCTCTACCCACTGCCCGCTTTTACTCATGACCGTCGAGTGCAGTGATTGATAGCCATTGGCCCGCGGAGTACTCAGAAAGTCTTTGAGGCGGTCAGGATTAGGCTTGTAGTGATCCGTGACGATAGAGTACGCTTGCCAGCAGAGCGCCTTCTCCCGCTCATACTCGGAAGGGGCGTCAATCATAATCCGGATAGCAAACAGGTCATAAATCTCTTCGAAAGGCTTATTCTGTTTCCGCATTTTATTCCAGATAGAATAGATCGATTTCGGGCGTCCTTTGATGACGTATTTGAAGCCTGCTTCCTGCAAATCATGTTCGATGGGTTCCGTAAAGCGGGCAATGAAGCGATCACGGGTCGTTTTGGTTTCGCGTAGCTTGCGGGCAACGTCGCGGTAAGCATCTAGTTCGGTGTATTTGAGATACAGGTCTTCAAGCTCCGACTTGAAACTGTAAAGCCCGAGGCGGTGCGCCAGTGGTGCGTAAATGAAGATGGTTTCCGATGCAATTTTCAGCTGTTTATCCCGGGGCATACTATCTAGCGTGCGCATGTTGTGCAGGCGGTCGGCTAGCTTGATTAAGATCACCCGTACGTCGTCGGAAAGCGTAAGCAGCATTTTCCGGAAGTTTTCGGCTTGTTGGGACGTGCCGTATTCAAATTTGCCGGATATCTTAGTGAGCCCATCAATGATTTTAGCTACCTTTTCTCCAAATAAACGGCTAATATCTTCAATGGTGGTTTCGGTGTCTTCCACTACATCATGCAGAAGAGCTGCCACAATAGCAGTAGTACCAAGGCCAATCTCCTCTACTACAATCTGTGCTACGGCCAGAGGGTGGTAGATGTAAGGTTCACCAGAGCGTCTTCGCATGTCTTTGTGAGCTTCCAGAGAGGTGTTGAATGCCTTTTTGATCATTTTGGCATCATTACCCTTTAGAAAGGGTTTCGCAGTTTTTAATAGCTTGCGGTATCGTTTCAGGATGTCCTTACGTTCTTGCTCAACGTCGATTATAATTGTTTCCACGGGCTCTTTTCTACTTTTCGGTAACGCTACAGCAAATTAGATTATTAAGCAATGATTATCAATAATACTTTGTTAATGTAAATTTCTTTTGAAAAAATTAGGAAGGTTTTAAAATTAAAACTTACCTTTGCACTCCAAAATTTAACTATTCATCAGGAATTGGTTAGACAAATGCGGGCGTGGCGAAATTGGTAGACGTGCCAGACTTAGGATCTGGTGCCGCAAGGCGTGGGGGTTCGATTCCCTCCGCCCGTACGATTGAAAGGAGAGATTGTTGAGGCATGAGCTCCCTAACTAAGTACAATTTTAGTTTAAATGGCTCCGTCAAAATTTCCTTCAGAAGCCCTCAGGACCTGTTGTTTTGAGGGCTTCTTACATTAAAATCCTGATCGGAACAGTGCTTACTAGGCGACTATCCGTTGTCACTTCATCAGGCGCGACTTAGATGGGATGCCACGATTGTTACTTTTTGCTGCGTGCAGAGGAATTGATTAAGGGTAATTCACTATCTATTCGGAAATGTAATTCCACTTTGCATTTGGTCATGTACAATATGCTAATGCAAGGTTTAAGAGTCAAATAACCAAGTTAAAGAATAACTGTGCTTTTGCACGTAACTACGATAGCTAAATCAATATGGAAGTTCTGTTAGAGAAGAGCTCGCCCACGACGGCTTCGCTCAAAGTGATGCTGACTAAGGAAGATTACAAACCCAAGGTTGACAAAACAATTAAAGACTACGCTAAGAAGGTAAATCTGAAAGGTTTCCGTCCTGGTAAGGTTCCTACACACGTTGTTAGTCGTATGTACGGAAAGAGTATTCTGGTCGAAGAGGTTAATCAAATGCTCAGCCAAGCTGTCAGTGACTATATCCGTGAAAATAAAATTCAGGTTGTAGGTGATCCTTTGCCAAACCGCGAGAAAGCTGACGCGATTGACTGGGATACGCAGAGCGAGTTTGAGTTTGTGTACGATTTGGGTATGGCTACCGATTTCGAGGTAGATTTTTCAAACATTCCAGCCGTTCCGCACTATACTATTAATGCGGATGAGAAAGAGCTTGAATCAACCATCGAGAATCTGCGTGAGCGTTTTGCCGAAGCAATTCACCCGGAGGCTTCCGAAGCTGGTGATATGGTGTACGGTGAATTGAAACAAGATTCTTCCGAGTTTACAACCAAAACGGCTATCCCTACCAAACAGGTGAAGGAAGACGTTGTGGCCAAATTTGTAGGAGTAAAGAAGGATGATGAAATCGTATTCGATATTCAAAATACTTTTATAGATGAGGCAGCTATTGCCCACGTATCGGGTAAGAAAAAAGAAGATATTGGTGAGTTGTCAGGAGACTTCACCTTTTTGGTAGAAGATATCACCCGTTCGGCTTCCTCAGAGTTGAATCAGGAGTTTTTTGATAAGGTACTGGGTCCGGGCTTAGCCGAAACCGAAGAGCAGTTTCGGGAGCAGGTACTTGAAATTGTAAAAGGAAACTACGCACGTGAATCAGAAACACTATTGCGTCGTGACATCGAAACGACACTGCTTGACTCTATCGCGATTGACCTACCCGCTGATTTTCTGAAAAATTGGTTGGAGCGTACCAACGAAGGTAAGTTTACCCGTGAGCAGATCGAAGAGCAATTTGCTGATTTTGAAAAATCTCTCAAATTGAGCTTGATAAAGAATAAGGTGGCGGATGCTTTCGAAGTGAAAGTGGAATACCCTGAAATCTTAGAGTATACGCGTCAGATGGTACGTGGTCAGTTTGGAATGTACGGGGGTGACAGCGGCATGGACGAGACAATCGATAAGATTGCAACCGGATACCTGGCCGACCGTGAGCGCGACAATTATTCGAGCATGTTCAATCAGGTATTTGACAATAAGATACTTGGTGTGATCCGCGGACAGGTAGCTACGGACGAGAAAATTATCGAAGTAAGTGAGTTTGAGAAAATGGCTCGTGCCGGAAACAAAGAAAGTGTTGAAGAGGAAGCATAAGGGTAGCCTAATATATATTTTAGGACTTTCGCAAATCATGCGAATTTAATAGTTGGCCGGGTCAGTTGCGTGCGCAAATAATCACTTAGCAAACCATACTTCAATTGATAAACAGTTGTCTGACAGTCGTAAGCGATCTGCGTAAGC
>Ga0209284_10003009_pt1 | contig 21635 bp, 20 predicted proteins | sample FRY03_FD_187211 | JGI IMG/M metagenome (GOLD analysis project Ga0209284, IMG submission 187211) | Freshwater microbial communities from Lake Fryxell liftoff mats and glacier meltwater in Antarctica - FRY-03 (SPAdes) (version 2) | ecosystem: Environmental > Aquatic > Freshwater > Ice > Glacier...
AACCCGCCAAGATTCATCAATCCCGAGCAACCGGGCATAATGTGCAGAGAGTGTTTCCATCCCGGTAATCTAGCCCATTGACGGCCCCAAAACGACCAGGGTGTGCCACTAAATTACCGGAAGACCCGGGAAATTGATGTCGTTGTGCGAGGCACGATCGACAATCGCCCCGTGACGATTCTCTGCGAAGTGAAGGCTGCGGTGAGCGCGTCTGAAGTGGTGCGATTTTTGACAATTGTCGAGAGAGTGCGAGCCGCCCAACCCACTGACGACATTCGCCCGCTATTCTTCGGCTATCGTGCCGACCGGAAGGCCCGCGAGGCTATTTCGAGCGCCGGCGCCGCCATGGTCTTCACCCGCGGCGTCATCTTCCCGGCCGCCTAGAGCCGCCTTTTTCTAGCCGCACAGCGGCATCGCTTGCTCGAGTCGGGCCAGAGACTTCTCACGGCCGAGGATCGCCAGGCAGTCGTAGAGCCCAGGGCCCACTGTCTTGCCCGTCACCGCCACGCGGACGGCATGCACGAGGTCGCCTACCTTGAGGCCGGCCGCCCCCACGACCCGCTTAAGAGCTTCCTCCAAAGGGCCCTGCTCGAATGGCTCCACTCCGCGGATCGCAGCCGCGTAGCTGGCGACCAAGTCACGGACTCCCGACTTCGCCAGCCGCTGTTTCACCGCCGCCTCGTCGAGCGACGGCTTGTCCACTAAGAAGAAGTCAGCGTAGGCGAGGATGTCGCCGCCGACCTTCAGCCGGTCGCCCGAGGCCTCGATCACAGCCCGCACCGTTGCCACCTGCTCCGGAGATGCGGGATCGCCCACCAGCTTCGACTTGACGAGAAATGGCAGCATGAAAGCCAGCTTCTCATCGATCGAAAGGGCATGCATGTAGTGATCCTGCACGGCCCAGAGTTTCTTAGGATCAAAACTCGCTGCGGAGGAGTTGATCCGCTCCAGAGAAAAGTTTTGAATCAACTCGTCGCGGCTGAAAAACTCGGTCTTATCGTCGTACGACCAGCCCAAGAGGGCCAGGTAATTGTCGATCGCCCAAGGCAGATAGCCCACCTCGCGATAAAAATCGACAATCACAGGGTTGAATGTGTCGGCCTCGGGCTGGAGTTGGATCCGCTGGGCGATCGCGGTGCCGTGTTCCGAGATCTGTTTGAAGTCAGGATTTTTTAAATACTGTGCCAGTTTTCGCTTGCTCAGCTTCGTGCGGCTGCCCGGCTCGGCCACCAGCGGCAGGTGGGCATAGGCCGGTAACGGATAGCCCAGCGAAAGGGCGATGAAGGCTTGCCGCGGGGTGTTGGAAAGATGCTCTTCGGCGCGGATCACATGCGTGATCTCCAGATCGTGGTCGTCGACTACGCTGGCTAAATGGTAGAGGCAAGAACCGTCGGCACGCTGGATGACATGATCCTGTTCTCGCTCCCAGGCAAATTCGACGCGGCCTCGGACGGCGTCGTCGATGACAAGCGAACCCTCGCGAGGCATCTTCAAACGCACCACGCTCTGCCGTCCCAGGGCCTCAAACGCCGCCGCCTCGGCTGTTGTGAAGGCGGCAAATTTTCGGCTGTACAGAAACGGCTGGCCGGAGGCCTGCGCCGATTTCCGCTCGAGATCGAGTTCATCGGGGCGGGCAAAGTCACGGTAGGCATGGCCGGAAGCGAGCAGACGCTCAACAGCAGCCCGATGCCGATCAGACCGCTGCGACTGAAAGTAGGGGGCGTGCGGACCGCCCACGCCTGGCCCCTCATCCCAGTCGATGCCCAGCCACTTGAGCCCCGCGAGAATCGGCTCGAGGGCTTCGTCAAGATTGCGGGCTACGTCGGTATCATCGACTCGCAGGATGAATGTGCCGCCGTGCTTACGCGCGTAGAGCCAATTGAAAAGCGAGGTGCGCACGCCACCAATATGCAGATAGCCTGTTGGGCTCGGGGCGAAACGGGTGCGGACGGTCATCGGTTAAACTCCAGCAGCACTATCGACGAAAAACCCACACGGCGTCAAAGGTCGCATCAAAAAGACCTTAGGCGGCGCTCTTGATGCGGGCCAACTTTTTCAGCCGTTTGCGTTCCGCTTTGGAGAGATGCCGTGACCCAGCAAAATCCTCTTGCTCCGAGCCATCGACAAAAGCAGGTTCCTCATCGTCAGGGTCATTCTGGAGCAGATTGTTGTCGCTGGCTGCCTGCGTTTGGAAGGTGTGCAATTCATCTGCTGATTCTGTTGGAGTGAAAGCCGACTTCCGAACTGAAACTTTTTGATCAGAATGAAGCGTCGAAGTTTGGACCCCAGCAGGCTTGCCGCTAGGAGCAGTGGCACGGGCCGACTCGCCGCGCACCTCCCGGATCACAGAACGGGCCGCCACGAGCATCGCGATTGCAGAAAAAGCACTCCCGGCGGTCCAGCTAGCCTGTTTTAAAACCAGAAAAATCTCGCGTTCATGGCCCATCCATTCGCAGGCCCCAGATGCGGCCCACGCCATAAAGCCGAGAGATAACCAGAGGGCCGTACCAAATCGCTCGTGCAGCGGCACGATGGCCCATAGGGACACGCTGCCAAAGGCGAGCAACGAAAGGAGCAGCCACCAGCCGATGCCGTGGGGCCCCAGTGTGATCCCCGTGGCATCGCAGAACAGCGTGCCAACAATCGCACCGATTGGCAATTGGCCCGAGCAGGCAGTTATGACAAAGAGCGTCGCCAGCCATCCCCATGCGCGGTAGCGGCCCTGATAATCATCGCGTCGCTCGCGTCGCATCAACCGCACAACAAGCGCGATCACTGCCGCCGCCAGCAGCGAAATCTGTCCCAGCCAGCCAACCATGGAGAGTGGGGAACGCAGGTCAAAACAATCGCGAACCGCTGCCAGAGTGTTTGAAAATCGACCACTGCCACTGGCCAACGACACGCCCAGGACCGGTTCACAGATGCCGACACCGATTGCCAGCGTAACGAGTCCCAGAATCCCAGCGATTGACAACACGAGGCGGCCCATTGAGGTAGGCAAAATCATGGCCAGTGCGGGTTGTCTTTCCGGCAGGGCTTGGGGCGAGTAGTCGGCCATTGGTCGAGGCTCTGTTTCAGTGCCAATCGACGAGCCGGAGGGAGAGCGATTCCACGAAACAACCAGTCGCCGGCGCTGGTCTCGGCGCTGGCTATCTGCAAGTGACATGGGGCCTATGAATCCGTTGCGATGACTGGGGGTCGCTGCTGCAGAAACCCCGCGCGAATTGCGGCGGCCTCCGTGCCAGTCCGCAGAACAATCCGCTTCAGAGAAGGTTTCGGCATATCGCTCAAGGCAGATTCAAGCGCCGCCAGCGGGGTCGACTAATACGCACTGGCGGCAGGTTCGGCAGTGTCGGTTTCTCGAATACGGTCGGAATAATCGCTGCCATCGGAACGGTCTATGGGCGGGGCATTTGCGTGAGTATTGAGTCTGCTGTACGATCTCCACACATCACTTTCGTTCCTAAAAATTGCCTTCGGAGAAGTATCGCCATGGCCTATACATTGCCTGCCCTGTCCTATGCGTTTGACGCCCTCGAGCCCTCGATCGACGCCCGCACCATGGAGATCCACCACGACAAGCATCATGCGGCCTATGTCGCCAACCTCAATAAGGCACTGGAAGGCAATGCGCTCGGCGAATTGCCGGTTGAAAAACTGATTGCGGATCTGGAGAAGGTGCCCGAAGCGATTCGCACAGGGGTCCGCAACAACGGGGGCGGTCACGCCAACCACTCCATGTTTTGGGAGACGATTGGCAAGGGTAAGGGAGGCGAGCCGGCCGGTCATTTGGCAGAGGCTGTGCGCAGTGTGTTTGGAGGATTCGACAAGTTCAAGGAGGAGTTTACAAAGTCTGCCTTGGGTCGATTTGGCAGCGGTTGGGCATGGCTCTGTGTCGATCCGCAAGGCAAATTGCTGATTGAAAGCACAGCCAATCAAGACAGCCCAATCATGCACGGCAATCTACCGATTTTGGGCGTCGATGTCTGGGAGCACGCCTACTACCTGCATTACCAAAACCGGCGGGCTGACTATCTCGCTGCCTTCTATAACGTCATCGACTGGAATGCCGTTGGCCAACGTTTTGCCGCTGGGAAGAAATAGCGATGACCTGACTCGTCATTGCCGAAGCTGCCCATCGCATGCTTTTTTTGAACGCCTGGGAGGCCGTAGTTGGGCATCGCCTGCCGGCCAGAAATGGCCTAAAATGGTCATTTCTAGGCCATTTGTCGCTTTTTCTGTCTGCCGTTGACTCCGTTACCTGGGAAACCCTATTTCTCTCGTTTGGCGTGGTTGAGATGGAGCGCAGGATGTCGCTAGGAGGCACTGGTATGAGCGCAGGTCGTGAAAAAAGTTGGTACGCAACAAACAACATAGCCGGTCGCTTAATCGGGGGCATTGCATGTGCCTGCCTGCTGTTCGGGCTTTCGGGCTGTAAGAGCGGGACCTCTGCGTGGAGTCCCTCGTGGTCGGCATTTGGTGGATCGAATGCTTCAGAAGCCGCCAAGCTGACAGCTGCCCCGCCGTTTGATGGCAAGAGTGCCAAGGGCGGTAGCATAGAAAAACCCTCTGCATCGGCTTCACCGTATCCCACCACAACCACACCCAGCGGTTACGTTGTCAACACGCCCAAAAATACTTCATCTTTAGACGCAGATCCCTCTCGAGGCTCTCTCCCATCGAGCCCAAAGGTCGCATTCCAAGCCCCAGTGACCTATGGAACGACTCCGCCGCCGAGTGCTCAGCCTTCGGTTGAAGCAGCGATGACCGCAGGCACAACCCGATCTCCTGGGGCTCCACAGATTGGGCCCTATGCCTCCTTGCCAGCTGGCAATTCAGGCATCGGTGACGGCTCTAGGGCTAGCAGTGTGGGCACGACGTCTGCCCCGGCTGGCAGTGCTTTTCCAGCCACTGCTGGCTATGAACCGACTCGCCTCGCCGACGCTCGGAGTGCTGCTTCCTATTCTCAGCCGCAGGCTGCAACTGATGGATCGCTCGCTTCGGGATTGAGTTCATCAGGGGTTGCGGATTCGCGGTATGCCAGTGCCAGCAGTCGCTTTGGCGGTGGCCCCCCCCTTGCTGCGCTTGCCCCGCAAGCACCAGCCAGTTTTCCGACTGCTCCACCGGCTGAACAACCAACGACTGCTGTATCTGCCGCACTGGTCCCGCCTGCCGCTGGCTTGCCACAAAATTTTGTGCCGCCGCCGGCCGCGCCGAGTGCTCCTGCCACTACCTTGCCCATTTTGCCTGGCAGCCTCCCTGCTCCGCCTGTTCGGCGGCCTGATCCTGGGTATCGTCCTGGTGGCACATCAAGCTACCGTTCCAGCCGTTCGATTCTCGTCGATGATCCGCCGTCCGCACCATCCGCAGTGCGCACTGCCGCCTACGAAGTGCCGGCTGAAAATCCTCCAAGCGACTGAAAGCTCGGCTCAAAAAACTGGTAGATTCTGGGCATCATGAGTTGTTGCCGCTCCCAGATTTCTGTCCAGACCGCTGCTGCGGTGTGCTGGTCTTTGCTCGTTCTTTGTGGGATGGCTCTGCTCCGGGCAGAGGAGACAGATCGCAAAATCTTGCCAGCGGCGCCGGCAGAGCAGGCAGCCGTAGGCCAAGGCTGGCGAATTGTGCCACAGGGTGCCCTGACGCTGCCTGACCATGCCCCAGATGCCGATGGCAAACAGGTCTTGATCACAGGGCTCAGTGGCATCGCGTGGCTGGGGGAGGATCGCTACGCCTCGGTTTTAGATAATAGCAACCACGTGCTTCTCTTCAGGCTCTCGCTCTCGCAGGTAGGCAAGCCGTTGGAGGTAAGGTCGCTCTCGATCGTAACGCTTGCTGAAGCACATGACTACGAGGATCTTGTTGCGTGTCCTACGGATACGGCTTTGGCCTACGAGAAAAAGCCAGCGCAAGCTCGCCCCGGCGACACCCATCGCACCGCATTCGAAGCGGTGTTTATTTGCGATGAAGACACTCCCGCCATCCGCATTTTTTCACTCGCCGATGGCAACCTGCTTGGGACCGTTCCCCTGCCCCCTCTTTTGAGTTCGCGACGCGACAATCGGGGGCTTGAGTCGCTGACGATCGATCCCGATCACTCCAATCTTTGGACTGCCAACGAGGAGGCGCTTGCAGAGGATGGCCCACTGGCCACGGTCGGCGCAGGGACTGTCGTTCGGCTTGTGCGTCTGCCGGTACCCTCGCCTGCTGGCGTTCCAGAAAAATCAAAGACGGCAGCCCAGGAGAGTCGGAATTTTCAAGCTGCCTATAAAGTCGATCCGCCACACCGCTTTGTTCGCATCTTTGGTGGTGAACCGCTGTCGGGTCTTTCGGCGCTTGTGTCGCTGGGGAATGGTCAGTTGCTGGCACTTGAGCGGAGTGGCGGGCCGGGATTGCCTCCATTTGCGAATCGGATTTTCATTGTCGACACCACCGAAGCGGTTGATGTTTCAAAAATTCAATCGGATCTACACTCACGGGAGGAGTGTTTTGCGCCGAAAAGACTGCTCTGGGCCGATTCGCTGGGCGTAAACCTAGAGGGCTTTTGTCTGGGCCCAACTCTTGCCGATGGCAACCGGGCTCTGATTGCCATTGCTGATAACGGAGGCATTGCCACACCCAATCAGTTAGTGGGATTGCAGTTGGTGCCGCCACCCGAACCTTACAGTCGGACAGTTGTGGGGGCAGCATGCGCGATCATTGCGATATCACTTCTGCTGGGCAGGATGAGCAGCGTCGGCACGCGTCGACTCACCAACCCATGACCATATTTGACTCGATCACTTTTCGGGCTCTGTCGAGATCGTCTCCGGTTTCGTGCATGTAGAGTCGGATCGCATGCACTTTATCGCCAGCAGCCTTAGAGAGGCACTCTCTCGCTGTGTTGCAGGGATTGTCACGAGAGTCTGTCAGGCCAAGAGCCGACTTTGAGATAACCCAGGTGTCGCGAGGGCGACGCGTGAGTCGGAGAACGCGTTCACCAGGATAGGCTTCTTCAACGACGGCCGCCGCGGCCTGCTCGTCGATGGCCCATGAAATGATAATGTGGGCAGTCGTTTCAATTTCAAAGAGTGGCATTGCGAAAACCCCTTTCAGTTACGTGCCACTCTACGCTGCCCCATAGGCGGGAGTCAATTGTCTGGCCGTTGCCTGGCATTGGCAAGCAGGCGGATAGCCAGACGGACCACTCAATAAAGGTTCTCGTGTTGACTATACTCGAAGTGGCTATAAATCGTAGGGATGGATAAAAAAGCAGTAGGGATAGATAAAGTAGCGGGGATGAGTGAAGCTTAATTTTCTACGCATGGCGAGGAGGTGATCGATTGCGATACGACTCTAACGGTTTTCCAATCCCGCCTGACTTCGACTCCGCACCGCTGAATCAGCAAACCTCAGGCGGTGCATTACGGCCTGTCTTATCCGTTCCGCCGCCCTTGCCGCCGATCCGCAGTGGCTCCCGCAAACGCTGGCTGCTCCTGATGCTTGTCGCTGCAGGGCTTGTACCAGCGATCGTGGTACCAGAATTGATGCCGCTGATTCGGCAGGCAGTTGTCGAATGGTCGCTAGAACATGCTGCTTTGTGCGAGGCGAGGAACGACCTCACAGGCGCATCAGAAAATCTTGGCCGGGCCCTTCACTGGCACGGCGATGATGTCAATCTGCTCTGCATGCGGGCAATGCTGCGGCTGGAAAACCGCGATGCGGCTGGAGCGCTGATCGATGCCAATCAAGCCGTGGCGATCGCACCCACTGCGATTGCTCCGCTGCGAACGCGGGCACTTGTGCATGTCGTGCTCGAAAATCCAGACGCCGCATTGGCTGACGCAAAACTGGTTGTTGAATTAGCTATTCGTGGCGATCCAGAGGCACTCAATCACAGGTCCTACATCCGTGCCTTAGTTGGTCGCGATTTGCCCGCCGCGATCGATGACATCAACGCCGCAATCGCGTCAGATGGGGAGGCATCGGCTGAACTACTCGACACCCGTGGATTTCTCTTGCATCTGACGGGAAAGCATCGAGACGCCATCGACCAACTCAATCTCGCCATCGATTCGATGCAGCAGTTTCGGCGGCAACTCTCATTACTGGCAGGTCGCATCGATCCCAGTGAATTGGCCCGCCGCAACCGCTCGCTGGAGCACGGAATGGCCGTGATGTTTCAGCACCGTGGCTGGGCCTGCCAAGCGATCGGTCTTGAGGCCCAAGCACAGCAAGACTTTGAACAGGCAACTCGGAAGGGCTTTGATCCCAGCCGAGGAATTTTTTAGGTCGCTGCGTGCGACGGTGCCGTGATGAGATGATTTCACAGCTATGTTGAGGGAGCGCTCTGGTGCCGTGCAAAGAGCCACCAGGGAGGCAGGCAACGCAGGGATTCAAGGATTTCCTGCGGCCCGTGAGCTGCCCTTTTTTTGCGTTCAAAAAACCGATAGACTGAATCCTCGCGAGGCGAAAAAACCCGTCGTCGCCGAAAGATGAGCCGCGACTCGCCCAGCCGAGTTGGGTCTCTTGCGGTGGTAAACGGGGGTGTAGCTCAGTTGGTTAGAGCGCCAGCCTGTCACGTTGGAGGCCGCGGGTTCGAGTCCCGTCACCCTCGCTTTTCGCTGTTCGGTTTGTGCGTCGGTCGTGTCCAGTAGATTTTGTCCCAGTGATCCTGAGCCGTGATCTTCAGCCGGAAACGCATCTCTGGCACTGCTATTGTGACGGGGGCAGCCAGCGGGCTCGGCAGAGCCATTGCCCTGGAATTGGCCCGAGACGGTTGGCGATTGGCGCTGATCGATTTGCCAGCGGAGGGCTTGGATTCAGGCGACTCTCCCGCGATGGATGAGCTGCTGAAGATTGCCCGCGCGTCTGGCGGCGGTGGCCTTGTCGCTACCTTTGATGTGCGCGATGCCGACAGTTGGCAGCGGCTTCATGACCGGCTCCGCAGCGAATGGGGATCGCTCGATCTGCTCGTCAACTCTGCTGGCGTCGGTGCGACCGGTGAAGTTGGTAGCCTACCAGCCGGGCAGTGGCGACGGGTGATCGAAACAAACCTGATTGGCACGGCGCTTGGCTGCGAAACATTTTTACCGTGGCTGCGTGCTCATCCGCATACGTCGCACCTGATCAATGTCGCCTCAATTGCTGGAATTCTGGCGTTACCGTCGATGGCGGCCTATTCGGCGAGCAAGGCCGGAGTGATTGCACTCTCCGAGTCGATTGCTGCCGAATGCGGCTACCGTCGTCCCGGAGTGACAATTGTTTGTCCCGGTTTTTTTCGTTCGGGCTTGCTGACAACATGGCATTTCTCATCGCCGATCGAATCGAAAGAAGCCAGGCGTCGGATGCGATCGGCGTGGTGGTCATCAGAGCGAGTGGCGCGGCGAGCACTGCGGGCGGCGAGGCTCAATCGCCGTTATCTTGTCGTGGGCGTAACGGCCCGATGGCTGTGGCGGTTGAAGCGGCTTGCCCCACGAGTCACGACATGCATCATCCACATGGTGTACAAGCGATTGACCCGCGACTGAAGTTGGTCGCGGATAGCGTCGTCTGGAGAGCGAGGTTCGTCAGCCATCACTTTGCCGCGGGCCTCGATCGCGGCCCGAATCCTCTCGATTCCCGCGGCCCGCTTCCCGGACGTTGCCACCCGCACTGCCGGAGAGCCGGATCCTCAGGAAATCGAGCTGCATTGAAAGCTCTATTGTGTCAACCTCGCATGGGCCCTTCATCTTCTCGGAGTCAGCGTCCGGCACTATCCCACCAAGAGTCTCGATCGCCACGATGCCGGCGTTATGCTTCAGGGCATGTGCGTTCTCCTCAAACGCGTTACCGAGGATCCCAAAACCATTCTGTTTATGAAGACGCGTACTCAGTACGGCTGCGCTATTCGTTGAATCGCCGCAATGGTTTGCCCCAGTCGCCTGCTACATGCACAGCCGCTCCAAGCCAGTGTCCCACAAAAGAGTTCATCTAGGGGGCTTCAATGCACGACATCATCGGTGACATTCACGGCCTCGCTCAAGAACTTGTGGAACTCCTTGAACTCCTCGGCTACTCCAAGCACCGTGGCGTCTATCAGCATCCCGAACGCCAAGCCATTTTTCTGGGCGACTTCATCGATCGTGGCCCTCAGATCCGGGAGACCCTTGAGATCGTCAGGCCCATGATTGACTCTGGAGAAGCTTTTGCGGTCATGGGCAATCACGAACTCAACGCACTTGCTTTCCACACGCCCGATCCAGATCAGCCTGGTGAATATCTCCGGCAGCACACGCCGGCGAAGATCAAACAGCACGCTGAAACGATTGGGCAACTATTCCCCGGGCAACTTCAGTCATATCTGACCTGGTTCCGGACTTTGCCCCTGTGGCTCGAACTGGACGGCCTTCGGGTGGTGCACGCCTGCTGGGACGAAAACCAGATGGCACGTATTCCAGGCTCACACTCTCCCGACATCACCGATGAATTTTTGTATCTGGCCTGCAAGACTGGCAAGGAACTCTATGCGCCGGTGGAAGTTATCCTAAAAGGCAAAGAGGCACCGTTGCCGGACGGATTCACGTTTATGGACAAAGCCGGTCAAGAAAAGACAGACATGCGTGTGAAGTGGTATCAGCCCGCGGAGGGCCAGACCTACAGGACGTACGGGCTAAACCGTGAAGAAATCTCCTGCGACGAACTGCTGTCGCCAGCGGTGATGAAGTCTGCCTTACCCTACCCTCAAGATGCCAAGCCCGTTTTTATTGGCCACTATTTGCTCTCAGCAGCCAGGCCTTATGTGCTGGCCGACAATGTCGCGTGCGTAGACTGGGGTTTCGGCAAGACCGGCTTCCTATGCGCCTACCGGTGGGATGGCGAGCAGAAACTGGACAACGAAAAGTTTGTGAGAAGTGGCTAAAGTCGCTAAAAGCCGTGCTGCTCCAGGCAGAAACACTGTGCAGAGACTGGGTGGCGTAACAGTTGTCGATGGGGGCGGGCAGTGGGAAATCTCTAGAGAGGTTCAATGTTGCTAGCCGAGTCATCGATACGGAAGTGCTGAGTTATTGGAATACCAGCCTCGTTACTAAAAGACCAACGCCAATCAGAGAAGTCGCGGCGTTAATCGTGATAGCCAGTCGCTCATAGTTGTCGCGTACCGGTGCGTTGAGGCCCGTCGCTTTGGCATAGTTGTGAATAATGCCCAGTGACCAGAAATTGACGGCCGCGTTTCCAATTGCAAACCAGTTGCCTGACAGGTAGGCAGCGTATGCGCTAGCAGCAAATAAAATGAAACCGAGCATCGAATTTGTTTTCAGAATTAAGCGTTAGACATAAAGGCAATCGCGTGAGAGGATAGCCTAGTCAATGGTCTGTTCAGAAGTGTCGGCCGACTCCTGAATCTAATGGACGGCTCGCGAGGTCAATGGCGACGCTGTGCGGGTGAGGCTTGAGATTGAGGCCACGCTGCCGGAAGGTGCTGGTGATCAGGTTGTCCGCACGGTGACGGAGAACTCGCGAACGCGGCGGTTTTTGTCGCATGGGTTTGAGGTGAAGTGATCGGGGGCCTGCGAACTCTGACTCGAACAGGATGCCCAGGAGCCAACACAAAATGTAAGGGGGGCTTCAGTCCACTATAATTCAAAGCGTTCGTGGGCTAAAGCCCGCGCCACATCTTGATTGTCGGCCAAGTTCTTGTGCATGGCCGGTCAAGTGGCAGTTTACCAAACTCCCTCACCATCAGGAGTCCTCCCCGTGTATCGCTCGTCCCCATCAGCACTCCTGGTCATTGTTGCCTCTTGCTTCGCCGCCTCGACAGCCCACGCTCACTACGGACGCCCGCAGCTCGACAACACGCCGGTCGAGCGTCTGATCGAGAACCTGTCGAAGCAGATCGACGCGAACCCCGAAAACATCACAGCCCTCTTCAATCTGGCTCGCGTCCATGCGATGGCCTTCGCGCTCAAGACCGACTCGGCGGCGCATGTCTTCGGGGGGAAAGAAGACCAGGGGGCCTGGTTCGGCTATGAGCCCAATCATGTGCCATTTGCCGCGCGACCGACAAATGACCCCGCTAAGCTCAAAGCGGCCAAGGAACATCTCTCGAAGGCGATTGGCCGTTACAAGGAAGTGATTGACAAGAACCCCAAGAATCTCTCCGCTCAGCTTGGCTACGCATGGTGCCTCGACCAGTCGGGCGACAAGGCTGGGGCGATCAAGGAATATCGCAAGACGATCGACCTTGGTTGGACGGCCGAAAAGGACCTGAAGATCGCCGACCTCGGTTTCCATTCGGTCACCGCCGAAGCGGCGAACTACTTGAGGCCGCTCCTGAACAAAAAGAAAGACGAGGCCGAGCTCGCCTCACTGGCCGACAAAATTGCGACCGTCGCGGAGATCGTCCGCCCCAGGACGCCGATTGCCGTTCCGCTGCGGGGCGGGCTCTCACTTTCTGAAATCGAGAATCGTGACGCCCGCGTGTCGTTCGATGCCGACGGCTCGGGGATTGCAAAAAAGTGGAGCTGGATCACGCCGGAGGCGGGCTGGCTGGTGTACGATCATTGCGGTACGAGCCAGATCGACTCAGCACTGCAGATGTTCGGCAACGTTACGTTCTGGTGTTTTTGGGACAATGGTTATGAGCCTCTGAAGTCGCTCGACGACGATGACGACGGCCGGCTGACAGGCGTCGAACTTACCGGTCTGGCCATCTGGCGTGACGCAAACAGCAATGGCCGCAGCGAACCGGGCGAAGTCAAGTCGCTGGCCACCTGGGGAATCGTTTCGCTCTCGTGCATCCACGAGACGGACTCTGCCTCCCCCAACCGCATCTCCTATTCGCCCCGCGGCGTCACGTTTGCCAGCGACGAAACCCGCGCCACCTACGACATCGTGCTACACCGGTAGTCATAAGGATAGCTCGGTCAACGGCACTTTCCGCAAGTGTCGGGCAGTCGATGAGCGGCCGATGAGCGTCACGCAAACTGGCTGGCGACTCGATGCGGGTGACGCTTGAAGATTGAGGCCACGCTGCCAGAAGGTGCTGGTGATCAGGTTGTCCGCACGGTGACGGAGAACTCGCGAACGCGGCGGTTTTTGTCGCATGGGTTTGAGGTGGAGTGATCGGGCGCCGCCAATAGGGAGACCCATCGAATAGCCCGTCCGCAGGGCTCAACCCCCGCGGTTCGTTCGAGATGATCTCCAACGCCCAGTGGATTGCCGAACTGGCGGTCGACAGGCAGGTCACGCCGCTCCTATTGCCGGTGGCCGCCAGCCGACTCATCATGTCGTCACCCACAATCAACGCGGCCTAGTTGGGCCCAGCCAGATAAGAAGGGACTCCAATGGCCAAAGCCGAAGCGACTGTCGAAGAGTTGGTGAGCAAGATCGAGCGCGGCGAACTACGGCTGCCCGAGATGCAGCGGCGGTATGTCTGGCGGTCACCTCGGGTGCGTGACCTACTCGACTCCCTGTACCGCGGCTATCCGTCCAGTGCGATTCTGCTTTGGGAGACAGACGAGGATGTGCCATTACAGGACTTTGCGGTCGCCCAGCAGCAAAGTGCGTTCCATAACCCACAATTGCTCCCCAGCCTTTCGCCGGTGGCCGTCGATTCGACCCGGTGGACGCTCTCCTGTTTGGTGCACGTGGAGTGCATCCCGGACTGTCTCCGCGCCGACACCAATTGCCCGTGAGATCAGATTGATTCCCGACCCCCGCATCCACCAGTTCGACGATCTGCGGTAGGATCACTCGTGTTCGATGAACAGCGCAGCGGACCAACGATGCCGCCGCCGCGAGCCGCCTTTTCGGGCATTGAGCCAACGGGCACTCTTTAGGAACGCCCCCGTTCAACTTTCACTCTGGCCTTTTTAAGCCAGAATTTCCAGCCACGCGCGAATTTCATTTTCGTACTCGCTGGCCAAGCCACCCACGATCAGTTGGCGATGAAAACTAGCAGCACCTCCCTTGATAAGATCGGCATCTTCGGCGCTGGGAAACCGTTTGGATGGATCAGCAGCAATCAGGCCGCGGCAGAAATTCATCAAGAGTTCGTTGCAGGTTACTTCTGACGGCAAGAGTTGCGGCAGTCTGTGGACAAGAGACCGCTTTGCTTCCAGCAGGTCGCGGTACGACTGCAATCCCGCGAAGGGGGCCTGGCCTGCCAGCATTTCAATCAGCACATAGCCTAGGCTGGCCAGATCCGATCTGGGTGTATTTTCCTTCCCCTCTAGTACCTCCGGTGCCGCATAGGCTGGCGTGCAGGTGCGGTTGGCTGGAACATCATCGAGTGCCAAGGCCGAACCGATATCAATGATCTTGGCGTTGCCAGTTCGCTTGACCATGATGTTTGAGCTTTTGATGTCGCCGTGAACAATTTCCTCGCGGTGCAGCGCGGCAAGGCCGGCCAAGCATTCCCGCACGATTGCAATTGCAACGCCGGGCTTGAGCCGCGACTGCTGCGGTCCAGCCGTTACGATCACGTTGTTGAGATGATCCCAGCGATCGTGGCTGACGCTCGCTTTGGTTTGTTCGAGCAGGTTTGGAGCGAGCAGTCGCGACAGATCGTAGCCGTCGATCCACTCCATCTCCATCAGGCGAATGCGTCGCTGCTCGACAAAGTTTTGTACATCGAGCAGATTGTCTTGCTGAATCTGAGCAACGCGGGCGGCGACCTTTGCGATCCGGCTCATCGCCTCGTCGTAGAGGGCCTCCGATTCGTAGCGTTCAGGTGAGAAAATCTTGAGGGCAACCGGCAGCGAAAAACCATCAGTTCCCCGCCGTGTCGTCAGGAACACCACCCCCTGCCCTCCCGCTCCAAGACGGCGGGTGAGATTGTGGTATTCCGTCCAGTTGAGCCGGCCAGCGTCAAGGATTTCGCTGTAACGGGAGAGAAGTTCCTCGGGACAGCGACTGCCAACTTCGCCAGAGACGGAGATTGTGGGACGGCCTTCTTGATAGATCGTGGTGGTCATTACGTGCCTGTGAAGCTGGAGCCGGAAGAGACGCGATCAGGGGTTTTACGAACGCTGCGGTGGGGGAAATCCCAGCCGCTTGTCGACTGCGTTGCAAAGCGGATGCCCTGCCAGATACCTCTGGAGATTATCGCAATAAAAATCTGTCATTGCATCAATTCGGTGAGCCGATTGTCCTGCGACATGCGGAGTGATTATCAATCGCGGCGCACTCCAAAGACGGCTTTCCGCAGGTGGGGGTTCCTCCGGCGTGACATCCAGTGCTGCCGAATCGAGCCGACCACTTTGCAGGGCATCGACCAAAGCGTTTTCGTCAATAAGAGGCCCCCTTGCCATATTGACAAGGATAGCGCCCTGCTTCATTTTGGCAATGGCGGAAGCATCGATCATGCCGCGTGTGAGGGGAGTCAGGGGCACACAGAGAAAAAGGATGTCGGCCTGTTCTAGAAGCAAGGAGAGGGTTTCTGGACCGCCCAAAAAAGCAACGGCATCGGGCTTGGCGTACGGAAAATAATCGCTGGCAAGGATTCGCACGCCAAACGGAGCGAGCACCTCCACGAGTCGGCGGCCAACCCCACCGAGGCCCACGATTCCGACTGTGGAGCCTGTTAAATCGCGGGTAGGCCTGCGGACAAACTCTCTTTCTTTCTGCTGGTCCAAAAAAAGCGGCAACCGTCGCGTGCAGGCTATTGCCAAGCCAAGGGCGTGCTCGGCCACCTGATTGGCTAGCACGCCTGAGGCACTAGTGACCAGAATCTCCGATTCGACAACCGCTGGCACCAAACAGTGGTCCAGCCCGGCCGCTGACGACTGAATCCAGCGCAGTCGGCCCTTCGCCACAACGGCGTCCCAGAGCACGGGCACTTTTGGGTGGCCGCAGAAGATGTCAGCGGTCGGCAATTCCTCGGCAACCCGCTCTTGTCCGGCGTTGATCAGAGTGGCTGCCGGCACAACCGTCTGAATCTGAGCGATGTGTTTTGGCTCAACGGGATAGCAGAGAACGATCTTCATGGGTGGCATCGATTGTTTTTCGCAGCTAGAGGGCAGAAAGGGCAACCCCGATAGCAGCATATTTTCTAGCCGCGACTATACTGAAGGCTTGCCAAACAGGAATCCGAGGTTTCAATGAGGGCTCGGAGTTCGGCTGCTGTCGATGTTTGAGGCTCAAGCGAAGCCGAAGGCTTGCCAACTAGAAATTTCCGGTTTCAATAGAAGGGTTCTGCTGAGTACTGTGTTTGAGTGACTTTTGTCATCGGATAAACAAATGCGTTTAACTCTACTGGCCGTGGCCGCCTTAGCGTTCCTTAGAATTGTTGTTGGCCTCCATTTTTTTCTGGAAGGTTCGAGCCATCTGCGCGATCCAGACTGGTCGAGTGCCGGTTTTCGTAAGGCTGCCGTTGGGCCGTTGGCTGAGACATTACGAGACGGATTGCCGCAGACTGGCGATTGGTCAGGAACGCTGGGTGGTTCCAGCAATCGTTTGGCGTCTGAATTGAGCGACGCGTGGAAAAAGAGCGTTGTCGCGGCATGGCAAAAAAGGCTTGAGCAAAGAAGTAAGGCTGTTGCATTGACTGCTGAACAGCAAGCCGACGCCGACAGCCAACTCAAAAGTGCCACCCAGGAACTCGATGAGTATCTGGCTCCTCTTGGCGAAGAGATGGCAGATTATTCTCTGCAACGCCAGCGTCTGGCGACGATGGACCGCGAGCCAGCATCGGCAGGCATTCCCTACGCCCGGCAGCGGGTGGCTAAAAAACGCCGCGAACTTTCGGCTCAGGCCGCCGGTTGGATGAACGACGCGGCAGCGATTGGCAAAAAGCTCGAGGGAAGGTGGGATCAGCAGATTGCGTCGCAACTGTCGCCGGCCGTGCGCCTGCAGTTGATCGACGAAGTTCGGCAGACATCCCTCTGGAAGATCGATCGTTTTGTGAGTTGGTCGCTGGCAACCATCGGTATTTGTTTGGTGCTGGGCATCTTGACCAAGTTCAATGCCATGGGGGGCGTCTGTTTTCTGGCCAGCGTGATTCTGGCTCAGCCTTTCTGGGTCGCCGGAGCCCAGCCAACATACGATCAATGGGTGGAGGTTGCTGCCCTGCTTGTGATCGCCACATTGCCCACGGGCGGTTGGAGCGGCCTCGACTATTTTCTTTCAGCGTGGTGTCCGTGGTGTCGAAAAAATAACGTTTGTTCGAACTAAAATCGAATCAGAAGTGAGGTGCGTCTATGAATCTAACGGAGCCCCAGAAGGCGGTCGGTAAGGAAAACTTCACCGATGCAATCAATGTCACGCGACGGGATTTTCTTACCGGTACGCTGGCTGCTGGCCTAGCCAGTGGCGCGGGCCTTGGATCGATCTACTTTGGCTACGGAAAAAGTGTTGGCAATCCGCTGCGTGTCGGAGTGCTCGGCACCGGCGATGAGGGAAGCGTTTTGCTCGGTGCCCACACGCCGGATTATTTGCAAGTGGTCGCAATCGCCGACATCCGTCCCTACAACGTCTTTCGTGCGTTTCACGGCGATGTCTCCAGCCCCAGCGCGCTGACTGCCCGGCCTGGGCTGATGACGAAATACAAGTGGTCCAGCGAGGATGCGGCCCGTAAGGAAGTCAAGGTCTACAGGGCCTACGAAGAACTTCTGGCCGACAAAAATGTAGAGGCTGTGATCATCGCTTTGCCGCTGCATCTGCATGCCGAGGCCAGCATCAAGGCGATGCGGGCAGGCAAACACGTGCTGACTGAAAAACTGATGGGCCACAGTGTGCACGAGTGCAAAGAGATGGGGCGAGTCGCCAGAGAGACGGGTAAGATTCTGGGCACAGGCCACCAGCGACACTACAGCATTCTTTACGACAATGCCGTCTTTACGATTGGCAAAGCGAAGTTGCTGGGCGACCTCCATTCCATTCGGGCACAGTGGCATCGTGGGAACCTGCCCGGAAACGATAGCTGGAAGCCGGCCATGCCGGGGGATGCGTCGCTTGTCAAGCGACTGGAAGGCTGGCAGAAGGATCTTGAAAATGCCAAGCCAACCGATATTGATGGGTTGCAGAAAAAGATTGCCCAACTCGAGGCGCAGATTACGGACGCCGCCCTCGACGCTACGAAATTTGGCTACGGACCGCTGACGCTCCCTGATGGCTCATCGCGAACAGCCCTTGAAGAACTGGTCCGCTGGCGGCTTTGGAATCGTACCGGCGGCGGCCTGATGGCGGAACTCGGCAGCCATCAACTCGATGCCTCGGGCATTTTTGTATCGGCCATGCACGGCGAAGGCAAAAAGGTCAAGCCGCTGACTGTGACGGCTGTGGGAAATCGCAGTATTTTTCCAGCCGATCGTGAGATCGAGGACCACGTCTACTGCATGTATGAATATCCGGCCCCGGGCTATGAGGAAGACAAAAATAAGAAGATCGTCGTCACCTACTCCTCGATCAACGGCAACGGGTTTGGTGAATATGGCGAAGTGGTGATGGGCACAAAGGGCACGCTTGTATTAGAGCGAGAGCAGGATGTGATGCTCTACAAGGGGGCCGCTAAAGACACGCGAGTGACTGTTTCCAAATCGAAGGACGGCTCGCCCACGCTCGATACGACCGAGAGCGGCGGGGGTGGTCATGCCGCGGGTGGCAAGGGGAGCGGCGATGCTGCCCCGCCCAGTCGCGGCTACACCGAGGAGATGGAGCACTGGGCCTGGTGTATTCGGAATCCATCGCCAGAGAATCAACCCCGCTGTAAGCCCGAGGTGGCAATCGCTGATGCAGTGATTGCGCTCGTGAGCAACATCGCTTTGGCCAATCCCGACACGCAGGCCCGCATCGCGTTTAAGCCAGAATGGTTTGATATTGCCAGCGATGAAACGCCGGAGGGCATCGTTCCGGATGTCAGTCGGGATCGGTATACCTTATGAACATACTCACACCCGTGGGTCACTGCTGCCTGTTCACTCAAGACTGTGCCAGAGCCGTTGTTGGGATAGTAGCAACAACAGTGATTCTGTATGCCACCGCCACCGCCGAGGAGGTTCACAAATCGGATTGGAACGGCTATGAAATGAGCAGTTTCAAGGTCGATGGTCGGTCGGCGTTGCTCGTGGAGCCAAAGGTTCCAGCAGTCGGCAAGCCTTGGATTTGGCGCACCGAATTCTTTGGTATTGATCCCCAGGCTGATATCGCCTTGCTGGGGAAAGGTTTTCATGTCGGCTACATTGATGTGGGCGGTTTGTTTGGTGCGCCAGTCGCCCTCGATGCGATGGACAAATACTATGCCCATGTTTGCATGAACTATGGGCTTCATGCCAAGACGGTGCTGGAAGGGTTTAGCCGGGGAGGCCTCTACGCTTTTAATTGGGCGGTTCGCCATCCGGATCAGGTGGCCTGCATTTATGTCGATGCACCGGTCTGCGATTTTAAAAGTTGGCCTGGCGGCAAAGGGCGATCGCGGTTTGCAGGCCGGGATTGGCAGCAGGTGCTCAAAGCGTACGGCATGACCGACGAGCAGGCGCGGGCCTATCCACTCAATCCAATCGACAACCTAGCGCCGTTGGCAGAAGCGAAGATTCCAATTTTAAGCGTGATTGGCGATATGCACGACTGGATCGTGCCGATCGATGAAAATACACTCGTCGTCGAGACGCGGTATAAAGAGCTCGGTGGGGAGATTGAAGTGATTCGAAAACCCAAAGCCGGGCACCGCCCCCACAGCCTGCCCGATCCGACGCCAATCGTCGACTTCGTGCTCAAGCATACGGCTGTAGGCTCTTAAAGTTTGCCTCCTCAGCAGAATCGGTGGGTACATCCCTGTCCTGGGTAGGGGGCTCCATCACATGAAACACCGCGATGTTCCAGAGCGGCGCGAACTGAAGCCCTCGCGGTACGGCGGGCAAGGCGGATGACGCACGCGCTCACCGACACGAACGGCGCCGCGTTTCCCATCGTAGGAAGCCCGGAGCGCGAGCGACGGGGGGTGGAATATAAAACCATCGCTAAAATATGGCGGAGGTGAGCGGCCCGGCTTGTGGAGGTGGCTTTCAACAATTTCGGCATGCCAACTCTCCCTCGCTCGCGCTCTTTGATGTTGCGCTTTTGGTGTGTCTGGAATCATAAAGTGGCCCTGTATTCGGCAGCGAATCCCTGCCCCAGAAGGCGTTTAAGCCGTTGGATTCCTCTCAGGGGTCTCAAGCCTTTTCGCAATGAACTCCAACTCCGAGCGTTCCGATGCCAATCGAATCGCCTGGCACAGGCCATGCGTCCGTTGGGGAACCCACCACGCCTTGTCCGCAGCGGACAGCTTCGCGCTAGCCAACTGCCGTACCCTGTACCACTCGAGGTACAGGAATGTCGTGATGGCCAGCGACACCCACCCCTCCACTGCGGCGAATCGCTTGAAGCGGTACTGGTGGAATCCCAGCGACGACTCTAGCTCCTTAAAGAACAACTCGACCTGCCATCGCAGCGAGTAGATCTCCACGATCTCTTGGACAGAGAGTTCGGTGGCATTGGTCAGCAGGATCTTCGTGTTGTCGAGGCTGGCAGTTTTTGAGTCTGTGCTCGTTGTCGAAAAGACGATCCGCACGTCTCCAATGGAGTGTATGCGACGGCTTTCCTCGTGGACTTGATACGTCCTGGTTTTTGGGTTTCGACCCGGTCCGATGCCGGGAGAGGCGGCGATGCGCCGCGAATTCCCCCTGACTCGGAGCAAGCCTGATGGTCTGCCATGACCTCGTCGATCGATTATCCATAAGCGACCTTACCTTTACCCTTCTGCCCTGCGGTCCTTCCAACACCCGCTCGGGATTGCACGAAAAAATCCAGCGGAACCCCCTCGCATCGCACGCCTCGCGAACGACCCCTGATTCATAGGCCGTATCGCCGACGACGATCACCCGGACTCCCGCTGGAACCTTCAGCTCCCGCACCATGTCCGCGGCCGCCTCTGCCGTAGTGCGATGTTTGATCCCATGAGTCTTACAGTAGGACATCGTGTCATAAGACATCGCCATCGGAATTCGCAGCCCCGACGGCGTGATCAGGATGCCAAACGTGAAAGCGTGGCAGCTTCGCCGATGATAGCGATAAGCACCGTAACGCTGCTTCTTACGGGTCCGAGACTTTCGGTTCCCGGTGCTGTATGTGTTCTCCGTGAGCTTGCCAGCCTGGCTACAGAGCGTCGCATCGATCACCAGCACATATGCACCAGAAGTAGTCTCGTGACGCAGCAGTTCTTTCCGCAGCCAGTCCCCTGAAGAAGCCAGACGAGAAGACCGTTTCGCCAGAAAGCGGCCCACCTGGGCCCGGTGACCTCCGTCGCTGCGAACCGATGCCGCCGCCCGCAGGCACGACATCCGACCAGGATGCAGAGTGAACGCTGCGATCATGCGTGTCGCCATTGTCGCGGCCGAACTATGCAGCCCAGACTTCTTCAAAACGCCCTTGAGTCCAGGAAGAGAATTGGCAATCATGACCATGGTGGGGCATCCTTTTGCGGCTGGAGAAAATAATTGAGACCTGGTCGTAGAGGAGCCCTGCTATTTTCTTCAAGCCCACTTTTTGCCGCCGCCAGGGCCAGCTCGCAACATCAAAACTTGCGCTCCGGGCTTTTCAAGATGGGGCGCAGCGGCATCCGGTGGCCCCAATTGCTTCCTTCCGGAAAAGCCCGTAGCGCCAGCGAGGGAGAGTTGGCGGGCCGCATTATTGAAAGCCACCGCCAC
>Ga0209284_10003011_pt1 | contig 21621 bp, 17 predicted proteins | sample FRY03_FD_187211 | JGI IMG/M metagenome (GOLD analysis project Ga0209284, IMG submission 187211) | Freshwater microbial communities from Lake Fryxell liftoff mats and glacier meltwater in Antarctica - FRY-03 (SPAdes) (version 2) | ecosystem: Environmental > Aquatic > Freshwater > Ice > Glacier...
GGATCAGTAGTAACGTTTGTGCCATCTACTAATAGAACTGCAGGAAACGAAACGGTTGAACCAGCCGCGCTATCAATACGATCGACTACGACGGTATCGCCGACTTCGACCTTCTCCTGGTGACCGCCAGCTTTAACAATTGCGTACACGTTATTACTCCAGTTCATTTCTTTACTAACTTATTTTCAGCGCATGAGCCTGGTTAGGCTCTGCGGGCAGAGGCTAAGGGTACGGAGAAGCGTGCCTGTGGGTCAAATCGCCCTCTGCACTGATCCGCGAAGCGCTGGAGAATTTTCTAGCGAAAGCTTAAACGAAATTTGCTTGACTGCAAATAGAGCAACCGATGCGCCATTGCACGATTATTAATGTCCTAAAAGTGCCAACGGCACGACCGCGACGCCATCCGCGCGGCGATACGCCGTATTTCCGGTTGTCACGATAACCAGGTCTGCGATTTGATCTGGAATCTGCTCTTTCAACCAAAGTAAGTGGCGAACGTCTTTGTCATCCACATCGGGTGCGAGCTTGACTTCGATTGCAAGGATTCTCCCATCCTCTGATTCCACAATTAGATCGATCTCTTGCCTGTCATCCGCTGTGCGTAGATGAAAAACCTTCGCGTTGACTGGTTGAGCAAAGACTCGCACGGACATTGCTACAAGGGACTCAAAAAGTGCGCCAAGTATCCCTCCGTTACGAAGGAGTACAACGTTCCCATCTTCGCCAGTAAGTAGTTTTGATTTCGTTAAACCCAACAATTTAGCAGCCAGAGCTGGATCTGCAAGATGGTGTTTTGGCTTCTCTGTTAGTCGTTTGAGTGGGTTATTGCTCAGCGTCCAACCCGGCAATTCATCTAAAATTCGCAACGCTGTGAGTGTTTCAACGTATGGCATGACCGTCGTTTTTGCCGGTTTTAAGTCTTGTCCAGCAGTAGCAGCATCAAGAATTTTATTCCAGTTTGCGGTTGAGGATGTTGCTGCCGCATAAGCTCTAAGCCATGCCATTACTGTTTCCGGCTTTCGTACTTTTTGCCCAGCTTCTTCCATATCTTTTTGGACAATCGTCCTTAAATAGGATTCAAGTTGTGCTGATCGACCTCTGCTAGATAGTCTGCGAATTCCAGGCAATCCTGAAGCTAGAATCTCTTCCACATAATCTTCAAGCTTAAAAGTAGTGGTTTGGAAATCGATGGCGCTTTCGCCTTCTAGTAAGGAACTCAGACTGACTGTTGGATTCTCTACTCCTCGTTCCGGAAGTGTCATTGGGCGCATGCGAATGTCGTGAATTCGCCCAGCTCCAGTATGAGTAACGGCTGCAGGTACATAGGCCGAGCCAGTAAGCAGAAAAGGACCCCTAGGGCCGGTCTGCGAATCTGCTGCATTTTTTACCGCGCCCCAGATTTCAGGCAAGTTCTGCCACTCATCGAATAATATCGGTGCGCTTTGTTGCAAAGCAGATTCTGTTGATGCTTGCACAACCTGTAATTGCGCAACGACATCCAACCTGAAAACAGTCTTTGCCCGTTGAAGGGCTGTCTCTGTCTTGCCCACCCCTTTGGCTCCATCAAGGAGTATCGCCGGTAGTTCTGGCAATAGGTCATCAAGTTGGCCATCTATTACACGGCGCCTGTAGGTCACATCTTCCTCCATTTTGCTTGCCTATTCGTAGTGGATTGCCGCCGTCAACCAGTTGTCTGCAACTTTCTACACTACCTCACAACCACTTTCTACACTACCTCACAACCACTTTCTACACTACCTCACAACCATAATTGATCCGGAATAGGACAGACTGCCCCGTTCTCCAAATCAGCCAGATTAGTCGAATAAGGCCGAGGATAAGGGGTCATTTCTGCACAAAATAAAGAACTGCTATCTGTTTATACGCATGGACACCGACATATTGTGGTTCCACTTTAGCTCCTGAGTAATAGCCTGATTAGCCGAATAGGACTAATGGTAGCCAGCGGTGGATAACCTACACTCGCGAAATTGTTGGACGCCGTGTGAGCGCTGCGATGGTGAAATATAGAACACGGGGGGGTTGGTCAAGGTTTACCTACTTTTTATCGATATTTTTCAATCTTTTTGGGGGCACGGCATTAGCCGAATAAGGCTTATGCACCAAGGGTAATTACACCTGAGGAAGCCGCACGGCGACGCCGCTTTCCGCCACGAGTTGTAGGCACCTCTTCTTCGACTTTTAGCACCGGTTGCGTTTCATTTATGATTTCATGGAATTCGTGTTCTGTCGCATCTGCTTCATCAGCATCTTCATGTTGCGAAGAGGGAACATCTAATTGTGGCATTGGCGCTTTCATCTTTACCGGCTCCATATGAATATGAATTCCGCGACCGCCACAACTATCGCAAGTAGTTGAAAATGCTTCGATTAAACCTTGGCCTACGCGCTTTCGAGTCATTTGGACTAGACCGAGAGAAGTTACTTCGGCAACTTGGTGCTTGGTGCGATCGCGACCCAAGCATTCAACAAGTCGGCGCAAGACCATTTCGCGGTTTGATTCCAAAAGCATATCGATGAAGTCGATTACGACAATGCCGCCTAGGTCGCGCAGTCGTAATTGGCGAGCAATTTCTTCGGCTGCTTCTAAGTTATTTTTTGTAACGGTTTCTTCAAGGTTACCACCCTTGCCAATGAACTTTCCGGTATTCACATCGATAACAATCATGGCTTCGGTACGATCGATAACTAGCGAACCGCCTGAAGGCAAATACACTTTGCGATCGAAAGCTTTTGCTAATTGTTCTTCGACGCGGAAGTCTGTAAAAAGATCGCCAGTGCCTGTGTATTTTTCAATTTTTGAAATCAATTCTGGGGCGATGAAGCCCAAATAACTTGTTACTTCATCCCAAGCGGTGCTGCCTTGAACGGTTAATTTGCGGAAATCTGCATTGAAAATATCGCGAATTACTCGAACAGCTAAATCAGGTTCTGCATAGAGCATCGCCGGCGCGTGGAAATTAGGGTTTTCAGATTTCTGATAAATATCTTCCCATTGTGATTTCAATCGCGCGACATCGCTAGTTAATTCCTCTTCACTAACACCTTCAGATGCAGTACGAACAATCACTCCAGCTTCTTCTGGAATCAAATTCTTTAAAATTGATTTCAGTCGCGCGCGTTCAGCATCGGGCAAACGCTTACTGATTCCACTCATCCCACCACCTGGAACATAGACAACGTAGCGTCCTGGCAAGGAAATTTGACTAGTTAAACGCGCACCTTTTTGACCGATTGGATCTTTAGTAACTTGAACTAAGACCGGTTGACCAGTCTTTAATACAGTTTCAATTTTGCGCGGCTCTGATTCAGAAATTCCCGCTGCATCCCAATTAACTTCACCTGCATAGAGGACTGCGTTGCGACCTTTTCCAATATCGACAAATGCCGCTTCCATCGAAGGAAGAACGTTTTGGACACGGCCTAAATAGACGTTACCAACGTAGGAAACATTGCTATTGCGGTTTACATAATGCTCGACCATGATGCCATCTTCGATAACGGCAATTTGAGTACGATCGGCAATCTGGCGAACCAGCATTTCACGATCAATATTTTCACGGCGCGCTAAGAATTCGCCATCGGTAATAATTGTTCCGCGGCGCCGATATGGCTCTCGATATTCTTTGCGGGGCGTGCGCTCAGAATCTCCACTGCTACGACTATTGCGATCGCGACGTGGCCGCCTAGCTTCGGGGCGCGCTGGACGTTCCTTAACTTCGCGCACCTTAACAATTGTGGCTACGCCGTCTTCTTCGATCATCTCTTCTGGAGCTACCTCTTCGCCACTTGCACGGCGACGGCGACGTCGGCGTCGAGTTGTTGCCTCACCGGAGCCACTTGAGCCATCATCGTTTGAGCCATCATCGCTGGCGCTTGCGGTATCGCCTGAATTATCAGAATTGCCTTTTCGCCGGCCGCGGCCACCACGTCGGCGGTGACGGTTGCGACCATCGCTTAAATCATCGCCATCGGTTGCAACAACAGGTGCAGCCTCTTTTTCGGGCTTGGTCATTTTTTCGGCCGCTTTTTTACGTGGTTTAACCGCGCCTTTATCGGCAGTTGTTGCGGCCTGAAAGATTGGAACAGGTATTACTGGCGATTTTTTCTTAACTTCTACCGCAGGAGCAACTTCTGTCACTGAACTTTCCAGGGTTTGACTTTTCTTTTTCGAAACTTTTTTCACCGCACGCTTGCGCGGTGACTTTGGCTCAATAGCCATGGCACCAAATCCTCTTTGCGTTAATTAAAACGCGCTATGGCTTGAATTCTCAAGCAAATCTCTTATGGGTACTTCTAGAATCCGCGCTAGGCGTTGACCGCGAGTGCTCGCGAGCCGCGCTGGACTGTTAGCTCAAGTATGGCAGATGAGCCCACTTTTGCCCAACTTCATCAAAATTTAGGCGTGGTTAGCCCTTGAGTCGGGCGTGGACATTTTGCAATAAACCGAAACCAAGTAAATTGGCAAACATGTTCGATCCACCATATGAAAGAAATGGCAACGGAACCCCAGTCATTGGCATTAGACCAAGTGTCATCCCAATATTTTCAAAAATCTGAAATGCAAACCATGCAATTACACCTGTACAAACCAAACGCCCGAAGGGGTCGCTAGTTCGCTTAGCAATGGAAAAGCCACGCATCAAAATAATTAGATAAAGCAGAACGATTCCAGCGCTTCCTAGAAAACCTAACTCTTCGCCAGCCACGGTAAAGATAAAGTCGGTCTGTTGTTCGGGAACAAAGCGACCATTTGTTTGTGGTCCCTTAAATAACCCGGTACCAATTAATCCACCCGAACCAATAGTGATTCGTGCTTGTCTTAATTGGTAACCAGCTCCCTGAGTATCAGCACTAGGATTTACAAATGTTTGCAGACGTTTAATTTGATAATCATTAATCGCGCCCGACTTAATCGCAGTAAATCCACCTAAAACTGCAATAAGTAATAAGCCAACAACCCAACGCGTTGGCGATCCAGAGACTGCAATTATTGTTACAACAGATGTCGAAATAATAAATACTGTTCCCAGATCTGGTTGAAAAAGGATTAACAAAACTGGAACACCAGCAACAACCAGAGCTTGCAACATGTCACGCGTACTGGGTGTATCACTATTATCGCTACGTTCAGATAGAATCATTGAAATTCCAAGGATGATCGAAATTTTTGCAAGTTCTGCTGGTTGAATCTGAAAACCGCCGGGCAGAGAAATCCATGCTTTCGAACCGTTGATTTCACTGCCAAAGCTTGGAATTAAAACTATTACCAGCCCGATAACTCCTAGACTCCAAATAATCGGGGTGTATGCGCGCAATAAGCGGTAATCAATTACTGTAATACCCCAGGCTAAAAGCGAACCAATTAAAATATTTATAACATGGCGCTTTAAATAATATTCTGGGTCAAGATTACTTGCGGCATACCAATCTCTTGTTGCGGCATATACCAGCAGAGTTCCGAGAATTAAAAGAAGTGCAATCGCGCCAGTTAAAAACGGATCAAAGCCGGCAAATGCTGATGGTCGACCACCCTTTTTATGGAAATTGCGACTTGTTCTGGAATTAAATTGTGGCGTGCTCATGGATTTGTCTTCACTTTCGTTGCTGGTGAAATCTTAGGCAACTTTGTCGGCGGTTTCCCATCTGGAAAAAGAGCTTGCGTCGAATCAACTTTGGAGCCCGTAATGCCAAAGAGGGTTTCATAAATTTTTCGCACACCAACTGCGCTAGTGACTGCACCAAATCCGCCTTGGCTAATCATCATCACTACTGCATAACGGGGTTGATCACTTGGTGCAAAGGATGCGAACCACGAAGTGTCGTCCTTCTTACTTCCATCTGCATTACGTCCAAAAACTTCAGCGGTACCAGTTTTACCACTTACGGCGACAGGAAAGCCCGAAAAAGATCCAGTAGCAGTTCCTGCAACAACAACTTCTCGAAGAGCGCTATGCAAGAACTTAATTGTTTTAGGCGTTGCAGGAATTGCTCCCAACTTTTGAGCAGCCATTGTCTTTACAACAGTTCCATCAGTTTTAACAATTGCTTTACCAATACTTGTTTGCCAAATTGTGCCCCCATTAGCAATTGCTGCATACATCTGGGCTAATTTGATTGGAGTAATAACGGTATCGCCTTGGCCAATAGAGAAGTTAACGGCATCACCTGCGCGAATTTTATCTCCATCTAAACAATTCTCTCTGGCTAGTTCAAGCAGAAATGGAGTTTGCTGTGCTTTGCTGGCACGTGTTTTATAGTTACAATAGAAATCTTTATTCTGGTTATACCAATTTTTTCTCCACTGGCGATCAGTTAATCGTCCAGCAGATTCAGTTGGCAAATCAATACCGGTTTTTTTATCAATCTGAAATCCTCTGGCAGCAGAATAGAAATAATCATTGGCATTGGCATTGGCTTTAGGCCGTAGCGCCCCATCACGCAGCCATTCATCAAAGGCAATTTGATACCAGATTGTGTCGCATGAGACAGCAATAGCTTTTTTAAGTGAGATTCGCCCTAGTTCTTTGCTTCCAAAGTTTCGAAATGTGCGAGTGCCAACCGCAACTTCTGCTGGACAGTCATAACTGGCATTTAAGTCATAACCAGCGCTGGCAGCAGCAACAACGGATACGGGTTTAAAAGTAGATGCAGGTGCATAAAGACCTTGCAACGCACGCGAAAGTACAGGAACCCCAGTTTTTTCGCTAAATAAATCACTGGCTTGTCGCACAGTTAAACCTTTTTCCCAAACATTTGGGTCATAAGTTGGGAAAGAGGCAATTGCTAAAACTTGTCCGTTTCGCACATCTAAAACCACGGCTGCGCCGGAATCTGCTTTGCGACCCATTGCGCGTGAACGATAAATTGCATCGGCTAGCGCTCGCTCTGTCGATGACTGCAACCGAATATCTATACTCGTTATTAAATGATCACCAGCAATTGGTGCCGTGTTTTGACTCATACGAGTGATTGACTCTTTTCTATCAACGATAAGAGTTTTAATTCCAGGAATTCCTCGTAGGAAAGAGTCATATTGAATTTCAAGGCCGCTCTTGCCAATTACTTCACTTCTAAAATACTTTCTTCCCGATTCATTGTTTAAATCAGCATCTGTAATCGGTCCTACATAACCCAAAAGATGCGCGCCATTTACGCCCTCGATACCTGGATAATTTCTAATTGCAACTAACGTTGCGCCAACTTCTGGATATTTATCTGATTGCTCAACGATTTGCAGTGCAATTGATGGATCTACCCCTTTTGTAATCGGAATCGGTTGATAACGCGAACCTATCCAACATCCTGCTTTTTGAGCCTTTGGTAATTCGCCACATAAGCGGGTATCTCGATAAATATCTTCATACTTTAAATTTAATAAACGCGCTAATTCCTGCATCACAGCCACACCTTTGTCAGCCTGTTTATCAATTGCAATACGATCAATTGTTATTGCTAATCCTACTTTATTAAGTGCAAGTGGCACACCTGAAGAATCAACAATTAATCCCCTATTTGCTGGGGTTATAACATCACGGCTTTGAATACTGAGTGCAAAATCCTTGTATTCTGAACCTGCGGTAATCTGTAAATAAAAGAGACGGCCAATTAAGGCAACAAATAAAGAGATAATTAATATCTGAACAAACATCAGACTAAGGCGTGAGCGTTGATTCATATATGCATCCGTGTATTAAAAACAAATCCGTGCAATCTTGCGAAAACAGGCATGCTCAGTGGAGTTATTACTAAAGTCCAAATCGAAATTCCAATAAGTGTCAAGATTATTTGGTCAATAGAACCAGTTGCAACTCCAAGCAGTGCTCCTGTAATCAAAAAACACAGTTCAGTTGCTAGTACTCCAACTACAATAAAGAAAACAATTTCTATGAAATTTCCACGTAATTTCTCATTGCCGTAATTTAAGAGAGAAATTGCATAGCAAGCTAGAATCATTATTAGAATCCACTGGCCAAATGGTCCCGAAGAACTTTGCGATAAATCCATTAAGAATCCGGCTGCAAAACCACTTAGTGCGCCAATTACTGGTGTACTTAAAACTGCCCAAACAAGAGTAAAAATTAGAAATATCGAAAATCCACCAGCAGGCAAATGAAATTGAGTGACCACTGATTCCTGAATAAGATAAAAAAATATAAATATCAGCGCAGAAAGTGAAACTTGGCGCGTAAGCATGGATTAGATTCCTACTTAGTCACAGACGGTGTCGGAGTCACATAAATTGTTACAGTTGGAATCGGGGTTGGTTCTGGCTTTTGCGGCACTAACGAATCGCGCGGATCAGTTGCTGGCGCGCCAACAACTACCGCTACAACACTTAGTGCTGAAAAATTTGCATAAAACGTAACACCGGCACTTTGGGCGATAGCCCCTGGTGAATTATCAACTGATGTCACTAAACCGACTGGCACTCCAGGAACAAATGGCCTATTTGCAGCGCTGCCGCGTGCTAATAATACATCACCGATAGCCACATCGGTTTGATTATCTAGCAATTGCAGAATTGCGCGACGATTGCCTTGGCCCGACAAAATACCTATCTGCTGGCTTCCGGCAATTCTTACGCCGATTCGAAAAGCTGGATCGGAAGCAAGTAATACAAGGGCTGAATCAGAATAAACTTCCTTAACAACGCCAGCAATTCCAGCATCGGAAATCACAGTCTGATTTCTTTTAATTCCAGAATTGCTACCAGCATCGATGGTAATTGTCTGCGAGAAAGATTGGCTCGAACCTTGTGAAATAACTTTTGCGCTTATGATCTTATAGCCCGCAGTTCCGGCTAAGTTTAAAATCGATTTAAGTTGTAATAATTCTGAATCAGCGCTTTCGCGGTTAATTAAGCGATTTTTTAAAGTGGAATTTTCGAATCTTAATTGCTCAAGTTGATTTCTGGTCCGACCTAACTGCGTAACATCGGTGAAAAAATTCTTAAAGGGTGTGACGACAAAACTTCCAGCACGCTGAAAAGATGAAGTGACGCTCTGCGCACCATGGCGAATTCCGCCAATTACTGCGATTCCGCGCAGATCTAATGTAATAAACAAAAGTGCCGAGACAATAAGAATAATTACGACTAAACGAGAACGATTATCGCCGCCGTCACGCATCTTTTTTCTGCTTATCGACGAGGTTCGGAGATCAAGATCTTCTCTAACGCCTCAAACTCTTCGATGCACCTACCAGAACCTTCAACAACTGCATCAAGTGGACGCTCTCCAATATGAATTGGCATTCCAGTTTCTTTGCGCAAACGTTCATCAAGGCCTTTAAGAAGTGCGCCACCACCAGTTAGAACTATTCCGCGATCCATTAAATCGCTGGCAAGTTCTGGCGGGGTTTGATCAAGTGTGCCTTTAATAGCATTGATAATTGCATTTACTGGTTCTTCCAAGGCTTTACGAATTTCTGCAGCCGAAACAACGATTGTCTTTGGCAGGCCTGTAGCTAAGTCACGACCACGAATTTCTGCATCGTTCTCGCCATCCAGTTGATAAGCCGAACCAATTGCCATCTTAATTTCTTCAGCAGTGCGTTCTCCCAAAAGGAGTGAGAATTCGCGCTTTACCCAAGTAATAATTGACTGGTCCATCTCATCTCCACCAACGCGAATTGATTGTGAAACAACAATTCCACCGAGTGAAATCACGGCTACTTCAGTTGTTCCGCCACCGATATCTACGATCATGTTTCCAGTTGGTTCGTGAATCGGAAGTCCAGCACCAATTGCTGCTGCCATTGGTTCTTCAATGATGAAAACTTTACGCGCACCTGCTGCATAACCAGCATCTTTAACTGCGCGCTGTTCTACACCTGTTATACCTGAAGGCACACAAATAACTATGCGTGGCTTAGCCAAGAAACGACGGCTATGTACTTTTTGAATGAAGTAACGCAACATGCGCTCAGTTGTATCAAAATCGGCAATAACGCCATCGCGCAATGGACGAATTGCAACGATATTGCTGGGCGTACGACCAATCATTTTTTTGGCTTCAATTCCAACGGCTAAAATTCCACCAGTGTCTTGATTTATTGCAACCACGCTTGGTTCGTTAAGAACAATGCCACGACCGCGCACATATACGAGGGTGTTAGCAGTTCCTAAATCAATAGCCATATCTCGGCCGATAAAGGACATTCGTATACTCATTTATTTCTCCCTGCGTTATTTCGTTGGAAAGAAAATGTCAATTTCACGTGATGCAGATTCTACCGAATCTGAACCATGAACAATATTTTGTACAACTTTTGTTCCTTGATCGCGCGCTAAATCGCCACGAATTGTTCCTGGTGCTGCAACTGTTGGATCTGTTGCACCAGCTAAGGAACGAAAACCATCAATGACACGTTCTCCTGTTGCAACAATTGCAACAATTGGACCTGACATCATGAACTCAATTAGTGGTTCATAAAAAGATTTACCTTTATGTTCGCCATAATGAAGTTCGAGCAAAGCGCGATCAGCCTTTAACGCTCGAAGCGCATCAATTGTATAACCTTTATTTTCAATACGCGAAATCACTTCACCAATTAAGCCACGGCGCACGCCATCTGGCTTAATCAGAATCAGAGTTTTTTCAACGCTCACTTGGTCAGTCTATTAGGCATTCGGAGTTTGCGAAGCCATCAAGGCTGCCCGTATCGCCTCACCCCTTCGACCAATGATGATTGCGGCAATCCAAAGGCCGACAAAAACGCCCCCAACAACGAAAAAAGCGTTTACGACAAAGCCAAAAGCTAGCATCACAAATTGCAAAATTGAAGCAATAATCCAGCCACTTCGGCGCTTAAGAAGCCCTGCCGAAAGTAAAAGTGCAATTGCAATTAAGCCACCCAGTACAAGAGCAATACCGCCATGATCTTTCATCGCCAAAAGCAAAGCAAAGCAAACACTTAAACTTTCCATTACTAATACTGTCGCACCCATTATTCTCATTGGTGATCTACTTTCAAAAACTTTTTACGCAAATAAGAACGCGCTTGCCCAACAGTAACAACCGAACCAGTAACAATAATTCCAATACTTTCTCCACTAACTGGTTGCCTTGCTTGGTCAATGGCACGATTTAGTGCACCACTAAGTTCGGCAACCGGAAAAACTCGATCCTTGCCAAAAATGCTATTGGCGATTTTTTCTAATTCAGGGGTTGGCATTGCTCGAGTCGATGAACTGCTGGTAACAATCACGGAATTAACAATGGGTTCTAGCGCAAGCAAAATTCCTTCAGCATCCTTATCGGTAAAAACCGCCACAACTGCAATGATTTCATCGAAAGTAAATTCAGTTTCTAAAGTTTCTGCAAGCGCTTTTGCGCCGTGAGGATTATGCGCAGCATCTAAAATAATTGTTGGCTCACGGGCAACTATTTCGCACCGCCCCGGTGATGTAACTGCGGCAAACCCAGCCCGCACTGCTTCGATATCGAGTGACTGGTCTCCAAAAAGCGCTTCGACTGCAACTAAGGCCGATGCCGCATTGCTCGCTTGGTGCTTTCCGTGAAGTGGAAGGAAAATATCTTCATACGTTTCATTAATTCCTGTGATTGTGATTAATTGACCACCCACTGCAATCGCGCGCGCCGAAACCGAGTACTCGATACCTTCTCGCACAACTTTTGCTTTCATCTGCGCACTCCTTTTAATTAATTCCTTCATAGCAGCAGGCTCTTGCTGGGCTAGGACGACATAACTACCTTCTTTAATAATTCCAGCCTTAGTAGCAGCAATTTCACTTAGCGTATTGCCTAAGTACTCCATATGATCAAAGCCAATTGGCATTAATACCGAAACAGCGGCAGCTACAACATTTGTTGCATCCCATTGACCGCCCATACCTACTTCAATTACACCGACATCTACTGGGTGTTCAGCGAAAGCGACAAATGCTAAAGCTGTGATTGCTTCAAAAAAAGATATCGGGTGTTCAAATTTCGAATCCATTAAATCTAAGTATGCCGAAATATCGTTGAAGGCAAAGATTAATTCTTTAGGATCAATGGGAAGACCGTTAATTGCTATCCGTTCGCGATAACTTTCCAAATGCGGACTAGTAAATCGCCCAGTTCGCAGGCCTGTCGCAAACAAAAGAGAATCAATCATGCGGCTAGTTGTTGTCTTACCATTTGTGCCTGCAATATGAATAGTCGGATACGTTAATTGTGGCGAACCTAAAATATCTACAAGAGCAGCAATGCGTTCGAGCGATGGTGCAATCCGCGTTTCGGGCCACCTTGCCAGCAGCGCTTTTTCTATTGCATCAACGCGTTCTTGGTCATCGGGAGAGATCATCATGCTTTGGGCAGCCCACCGAGTTGAACGGTGATTCTTTTAATATCTTCAGTCGTTGTAGCAAGCCGCGATTTAATTTCAACTAAAACGCTTGCAGGTGCTTTTGCCATAAACCCTTCGTTGGAGAGTTTTACTTGCGCAGTTTGTAAATCTTTCTTAGCAGTAGCTAAATCTTTTTCTAAACGCGAACGTTCTGCCGGTATATCAATTGCCCCAGTTAAGTCCAATTCGACCTTAACTGCACCTATTTCTAAATTAGCACTCGGCGTGAAATCTCCGAGCTGTAACTTCAACACAAAAGCCATCGCATCGCGATATTGATCCAAGTGCGCCGGAGTAATAAAACGTCCAGGGATCTTCGCTGAAGTTTTGATTCCTTGGTCATTTCGGAAACGACGAACTTCAGTAATTACATTTTGTAATTCAACAACCAATTTTTCAGAGTTCTTATCGACATGTGAAGCATCGGCAACTGGCCACTCGGCAATTACTAGCGATTCCCCTCCAGTTAGCGATGTCCACAATTCTTCAGTTATAAAAGGCATTATCGGATGCGTGATGCGCATTAATTGATCAAGAACATGGCCCAATACACGTTTAGTTGGCGCTGCATCACCGCTGGCAAAAGCACACTTTGAAAGCTCTAAATACCAATCACATAAATCATCCCAAGCAAAGTGATAAATCAACTCGCAAGCGCGCGCAAATTCATATTTTTCAAGCAACTCATCGGCTTGTGAAATAGTTTCCGATAAACGGCTAAGAATCCATTTATCAATTGCACTAAGTGATTCGATGGCGGGCACCGGGCCGACAACAGTTGCACCATTAATCATCGCAAATCGAGTTGCATTCCATAACTTAGTAGCAAAATTTCGAGATCCACCAACCCACTCTTCTGCCAAAGCTTGGTCACTTCCAGGATTTGCGCCACGCGCCAAAGTAAAACGAAGTGCATCGGTGCCATATAAATCCATAAATTCCAGTGGGTCAATCGTGTTGCCTTTTGACTTGCTCATTTTTTTACCAAATTTGTCGCGAACTAATCCGTGAAGTGCAATAACTTTAAATGGTGGAACCCCATCCATCGCAAATAGACCAAAGAGCATCATGCGTGCAACCCAGAAAAACAAAATGTCATAGCCAGTAACAAGGACACTGGTTGGATAAAATTTCGCTACATCAGCGCTCTTTTCGGGCCAACCAAGCGTTGAAAAAGGCCAGAGCGCAGATGAAAACCAAGTATCTAAAACATCAGGGTCTTGAATATAACCTGCTGGTGCTTTTTCGTTTGGCCCTAAAACTAAAACTTCATCGTTTGGTCCATACCAAACTGGAATGCGATGACCCCACCACAACTGACGTGAAATACACCAGTCATGCATATTGTCGACCCATTCAAAATAACGTGGCGCAAGTGATCGCGGTTCAATCTTTACTCGACCATCTCGAACTGCATCGCCTGCAGCTTTGGCAAGTGGTGCAACTTTTACAAACCACTGCTTTGAAAGTCGGGGTTCAACCGTTGTATCGCAGCGCGAACAATGTCCAACTGCGTGAATGTAAGGACGCTTTTCTGAAACGATGCGCCCCATCTCTTTTAATTTTGCGACTACTGCAACGCGGGCAACGAATCGATCCATGCCATCGAATTCAGTTCCGGTTCCTGCCATTACGCCGTGTTCGTCCATAATCACAACAAATGGAACATTGTGGCGAATTGCCATTTCAAAGTCATTTGGATCGTGAGCCGCAGTAACTTTTACCGCTCCTGTTCCAAAGTCAGGGTCTACTAATTCGTCGGCAATAATCGAAATCATTCGATTAACAAGTGGCAGTAATACTTTTTTGCCAATCATGTGTTTGTAACGCGGATCATCTGGGTGAACTGCTACCGCGCCATCGCCCATCATGGTTTCAGGGCGAGTTGTTGCCACGGTTATATTTAATTCATCGTCACCATAGCGAACAGAGACAAATTCGCCTTCGTCATCACTATGTTCTACTTCAATATCAGAAAGGGCCGTTAAACATCTTGTACACCAATTAATAATGCGTTCGGCACGATAAATTAAATCCGCGTCATAGAGTTTCTTAAAAATTGTTAGAACTGCGGTAGATAAACCAGCATCCATGGTAAAACGCTCGCGCGACCAGTCAACTGAATCACCCAAGCGGCGCATTTGTCCAAGAATTGCGCCGCCTGATTCAGCTTTCCATTCCCAGACTTTTTTAATAAATTCTTCGCGTCCCAAATCGTGGCGAGAAATTCCCTCTGCTACCAATTGTTTTTCAACAACATTTTGTGTTGCAATACCTGCGTGATCCATTCCCGGTAACCAGAGTGCTTCAAAACCTTTCATGCGCTTCATGCGAATGAGGATGTCTTGAAGTGTGTGATCTAGAGCGTGTCCAATATGCAAAATGCCAGTGACATTCGGTGGCGGAATAACAATAGTAAAGGGTTCTTTTTTGGAATTTGCCTCCGCGATGAAATAGCCAGCAGCTATCCACTTTTCATAAAGTTGTGCCTCGATTTCGGCCGGTGTAAAGGTCGGAGCGAGTTCGCGTTTGGGCAAGGACATAGCGAGCAGTCTAGATTATGCGCTCTTCTCCTCTTGCCCTTTTAGCCCGCGAGAACGCTTTGGAATATCTCCAGTTCGTTTAATAAAGGTTGGTGGTGCACCATCTGCGATGCATTCTTTCGTCACCGTTACCTTTGCAATATCGTTATGGCTAGGTACGTCATACATAACGTTCAAAAGTGTGGATTCTAGAATCGCACGAAGACCTCGAGCACCAGTGCCGCGTTTCATGGCAAATTCGGCAATTACATCAAGGGCATCTTCCGTGAATTCCAATTCAACGCTATCTAATTCAAATAAGCGCTGATATTGCTTAACAAGGGCATTTTTTGGCTCAGTTAAAATTTGCATCAGCGCTATTTTATCTAAACTCTCAACGCTTGTAACAATTGGAAGTCGGCCAATGAATTCTGGAATCATTCCGAACTTCAAAAGATCTTCTGGCATTACATCGGCAAAAATATCTTTCTTATTCTTATCTTCTGCGCTCTGAAGCGTTGCATTAAAGCCAACTCCAGCAGAGCCGCTTCGGCTTTCGATGATTTTTTCAAGACCAGCAAAAGCGCCACCAACAATAAATAAAACATTAGTTGTATCAATTTGAATAAATTCTTGGTGTGGGTGTTTGCGTCCACCTTGTGGCGGCACTGATGCAACAGTTCCTTCAAGGATTTTCAAGAGCGCCTGTTGCACGCCTTCACCCGATACGTCGCGCGTAATCGATGGGTTTTCTGATTTTCGTGCCACTTTATCAATTTCATCAATGTAAATAATTCCAGTTTCAGCTTTCTTCACATCGTAATCGGCAGCTTGCAAAAGTTTGAGTAAGATATTTTCGACATCCTCGCCAACATAGCCAGCCTCTGTTAGCGCAGTTGCATCGGCAATTGCGAAGGGAACATTTAACATACGCGCCAAAGTTTGAGCCATTAGTGTTTTGCCACAACCTGTTGGGCCTAGTAATAAAATATTACTTTTGGCTAATTCAACGTTATCTTGATGTTTTGCATCCCCCGTTTGAACGCGTTTGTAATGGTTATAAACGGCAACGGCTAAAGTTTTCTTGGCACGATTTTGACCTATTACATATTGATCTAAGAATTCATAAATTTCTTGTGGTTTTGGAAGCTCAGTTAAACCAAGACTGGATGCATCTGCTAATTCTTCAACAATGATTTCATTACATAAATCAATACATTCATCGCAAATATAAACACCAGGACCTGCAATTAATTTCTTGACCTGCTTCTGGGTTTTACCGCAGAAGGAACATTTCAGCAGATCGCTACTCTCGCCGATGCGTGTCATGAAGCTCCTTTGTGAGTTTCTTCAAGGGGAATTGAGAACTCGTAAGGCTCAAGAATAGATTCATTGAACGCAAATTGCGCGGTAATTTAACCTTGAGGTTGTTCGCTCTCAGAATAATTCTTCGGTTTTGGCGCTCTAAAATCCTGCAATTAAATAAGGTAAAACCACAGCTTTACTTAGCTGGTTTAGCCTTACGCGTTGCAAGAATTTGGTCGATAAGCCCGTATTCAACAGCTTCTGCAGCAGTAAGAATCTTGTCGCGCTCAATATCGGCTGCGATGTCCACTGCGCTTCGAGTTGTATGGCGTGCAATAAGTTCTTCCAGCAAAGCACGCATGCGCATAATTTCGCGTGCTTGGATTTCAATATCCGATGCTTGTCCGCCACCTTCTGATGAGGGTTGGTGAATTAAAATTCGTGAATGTTCTAGGGCATAGCGCTTTCCCTTTGCCCCACCAGCAAGAATAACTGCAGCAGCTGATGCGGCTTGTCCTAAACAAATTGTGCTTACATCTGGACGAACAAATTGCATAGTGTCATAAATAGCGGTGAGCGCAGTAAATGATCCGCCTGGTGAATTGATATAAATCATGATGTCGCGATCTGGGTCCATTGATTCCAGCGTCAATAACTGGGCCATTACATCGTTTGCAACGGTGTCATCAATTGGCTGGCCTAAGAAAATAATTCTCTCTTCGAATAATTTTGTATAAGGATCAAGGCGCTTGAAACCATAAGCGGTTTTCTCTTCAATCGTTGGTAAAACGTAACGAGAATTAATATTCATCATGCTGTGCCACCCTTTCCTGAAACTTGACCAGCAGAACGAACAACATGATCAACAAAGCCATATTCTTTTGCTTCTTCGGCAGTAAACCAACGGTCACGGTCGGAGTCGGCAGTGATTGTCTCTAATTTTTGTCCCGTGTGCTGAGCAATTAATTCCGCCATTTTCTTCTTCGTGAAAGCAATTTGCTCTGCTTGAATTTTAATATCTGTCGCAGTTCCACCAATGCCGCTAGATGGTTGGTGCATCATGATGCGAGCGTGTGGCAAGGCGTAACGCTTACCAGCAGCACCTGCACACAAAAGGAACTGTCCCATTGATGCAGCAAGACCCATTCCAACTGTTGCAACATCATTGTTTACATATTGCATCGTGTCGTAAATTGCCATACCGGCTGTTACTGAACCACCAGGTGAATTTACATAAAGGAAAATATCTTTTTCTGGATCTTCGGCGGCAAGTAATAAAATCTGCGCACATATTGCGTTCGCCATCGAATCATCAACGGCTGAACCTAAGAAAATAATTCGCTCGCGAAGTAATCGGCTATAGACCTGATCATCTAAACCACCTGATGCTGATTGCGGTGAGCGCGCCAAAATATCGCCAACTTGCGGGCTAATAAAATCCACGAGAGATCCTCCTGATTGTTTTTCCTGTATTGACCTTAACAATTCCAGCGCTTAAATGCTTCCCTATTTCGTGCAAATACCTGCAAATCGCACTTTGTTCGCTCTGAGCGCAAGAAATTATTCGACAGCTGGGGTTTCGACCTGTGGACGCAGCGCTTCTAGATCTATTGAGTTGCCAGAAAGATCGCTGATCTTCACTCGCCCCAAGATAACTGATAACGCTTTTGCACGAGTGACTTCGGCCACCAATTGAGAAATCTGCCCAGCTTTTTGCAATTGTTCTGCGAATTGTTCTGGCGCCATTCCATAACGCTGTGATGCACGCACTAGATATTCCGTTAGTTCCATTTCATTTACTTCAACTTTTTCAGCCTTAACAATTGCATCAAGCAAGAAATCTGACTTTAGGGAAGCGCGAACTTCGCCAGCTACTTCTGCGCGGTGTTCGGCATCATCTGTGCGTCCTTCGCCTTCAAGATGCTGATTTACTTCATCCAAAACCAAAGTTTCTGGAACAGGGATGTCACTTTCCGATAATAATTTTGCAATCAAACGCTCACGTGCTTGTGCGCCTTGTTCCATTTTCTTAACGCGCTCAAGGCGAGTTGCGAAGTCAGCACGTAATTGCGCCAAAGTATCGAATTCCGAAGCCAACTTGGCAAAAGCATCGTCAACTGGTGGCAATTCGCGCTCATTAACGGCCTTAACGCTTACTTCAACGCTTCCGGATTCACCATCTTTTTGACCTACCAATTGCGATTCAAAAACCTTTGATTCCCCAACTTTTAAACCTGCGAGCGCTTCATCTAGACCATCAATCATTCGGTTTGAACCGACTTCGTAGGAAATATCGTTAGCGTTTCCGCCATCTAATTCTTTTCCATCTACCTTGGCAATTAAATCAATCGTGACAAAATCCCCTGTCGCTACTGCGCGATCAACTGGAATCAGGGTGCCAAAACGCGTACGAATTGATTCAACTTGCTCATCAATGTCGGCTTCGGCAACAACAACATCTTCTACTGTAATTTCAATCTTTGAAAAGTCTGGCAAGACAACTTCAGGACGGATATCTACCTCGACCGTAAATGTAAGTTTCTCGTTATCTACGAATTCCTTGACGTCAACTACTGGGCGACCAATAACCAAAACTTCATGTTCGCGTGCGGCTTTGCCATAAAACTCTGGAAGTGCAGAATTAATCGCCTCTTCCATCACCGTTCCACGCCCAACGCGCTGATCGATCATCGCTGCAGGAACTTTTCCTTTTCTAAATCCTGGAATATTTACTTGTGTTCCAATCTTCTTATACGCGCCAGATACATGTTCACTGAGCTCAGAAAATGGCACTTCTATATCAAGACGAACTCGAGTTGGAGAAAGTGTCTCAACAGTACTTTTCACAATTTCTCCCTGTTATAAATTATTTGACTTTTTTCTAAAAGTTCTGGTCGGGGCGAGAGGATTCGAACCTCCGGTCTCCTGCTCCCAAAGCAGGCGCGCTAGCCACTACGCTACGCCCCGTGGCGTAAGTTGGAAGTCTAGACGAGATTTTCATCTTCTATTACCCACCGTATACCTTTAGCTCATGCATCCTTGCGGGTGTAGCTCAATGGTAGAGCCCCAGCCTTCCAAGCTGGCCATGCCGGTTCGATCCCGGTCACCCGCTCCAATGTTTTATTAACCGATTGAACCGACAGATGTCACGATTGCTTTCCCTGTAAAAGTAATTGCATTACCTCCACTACCTCCAGAACCATCAATTATTCTGCAAAGCAAAGATGGATTGCTGCCACTTGCTGAAATGGTGCCGATTATCATAAATCCGTAGTGCCGAGCTTCAGAGCCATTTGTAAAGCTCTTTGCATCAATAGCAATAGATTTGAATTGGACTACCGACGAAATCCCAATCACTTCCGCACTTAAGAAAAATGAGGCTGTGGAAGAAGTTGCAAAAGTTCCGTCAAGAATTATTGTGAAGTTATATGAATTACCCTGCGCCAAATTACCAAACGACGAAGAATCAGAATAAGTTCCTGGGGTCGAAGTTGAAATTGCGAACGATGGGATATTAAGAAAATTGGTAGTACTGGTTCCTGCGGATCCAGTTGCGCCGGTTGCTCCTTGAGAACCTGCGGATCCAGTTGCGCCGGTTGCTCCTTGAGAACCTGCGGATCCAGTTGCGCCGGTTGCTCCTGCTGAACCATTTGATCCAGTTGCGCCGGTGGCTCCAGTGTTACCCGTTGCGCCAATTAATCCGTTACTTCCTGCGGCGCCGGTGGCTCCAGTGTTACCCGTTGCGCCAATTAATCCGTTACTTCCTGAGGCGCCGGTGGCTCCAGTGTTACCCGTTGCACCAATTAATCCGTTACTTCCTGAGGCGCCGGTGGCTCCAGTGTTACCCGTTGCACCAATTAATCCGTTACTTCCATTGATTCCATTGATGCCAGCAATTCCTTTCGCACCTGTCTCACCGGTAGCACCTTTAGCACCTTTAGCACCAGTTCCACTTGAGATTCCAGTAACACTTGAAGCGTTAGTAATTTTCCTCCCATTAGTGCCATTTAATCCTTGTGGGCCGCGAAGTGATGTTGGAGTTGGCCATTTACCTTTTAATTTTGGACCATAGATAGCTGCATTTTTCATATCAATATAAAAATCGCCATTAATGCCAATGAAGCTAGTTGGTGCCGAGAGACCGCTCAAAATTGTGTTTGGAACAGATGTGATACTTCGACCTGCACCGCTTGAATTTTGTGTGGTTGGAATTAAAACTACTGCTAGTAACAATGAGATAAATATTTTAAGTTTCATGAAAATCTCCTCTTATTTTGGGAAATGAGGTTTTCCTAAAATTAAGTCTTATGAGAGGAAAATGGGAACTAAATCGGGTGCACCCAGTGGCAATCGCGTGGAATCGGGTGGTCGCCCTACACCTAGTCATAGGCGAGGATCTGGGGCGATTTCTTCCGATGGAAGGAAGGCATGGCAAGATAGACGTATGCGTATTCATATCGGTAGCGATCATGCAGGTCTTGAATTAAAGGCAGCGCTAGTTGCGCATCTGCAGAGCAGCGGACACGAAGTTACTGATCATGGGCCACATCAATACGACGCACTTGATGATTACCCCATTTTTTGTATTCCGGCAGCCGTTGCAACAGCGGCTGACCCTGCCTCTTTTGGAATTGTTCTGGGTGGCTCTGGAAATGGCGAGCAAATGGCGGCGAATAAAGTCAAAGGTGTGCGTGCTGCCCTTGTCTGGAGTACTGAGATTGCAAAATTAGCGCGCGAACATAACAATGCGAATGTAATTGCAATTGGTGGGCGCATGCATTCGGTTGAAGTCTGCAAAGAATTAATTGATACATTTATTGCAACGCCATTTAGCAAAGATGAGCGCCACGTAAGGCGTATTGGCCAGATTTCTAAATTTGAAAACGAAGGAAAGGTTTAGTTTCTAACGTAATGTAAATCTGTAACGCGGTGATCTTTGTCTATACCTTGGCCTTCAAATCTTGTAACGGGTCGCCAATTAGGTCTTGTAACGGTTCCCCCGATGAAAAGATTTGACTGTGCAAAAACTTCCTCAATCCAAATTGCATAAGGCACCCAATCAGTTGCGATATGAATATAACCACCAACTTTTAATTTTGGTGCAATTAATTCTAAAAAATTACGCTTTACTATACGTCGTTTGTTGTGTTTTGTTTTTGGCCAAGGATCTGGAAAAAATAAGTGAATTCCATCTAGTGATTTATCAGCAAACATTGCTGGAAGAACAATATGGACATCTTCTTCGATGATGCGCAAATTTGTTAAACCTTCTTCCTCAATTCGTCCTAATAATTTGCCAATTCCGGGTGGATGTAAGTCGACTGCGAAAAAACCATCTTCGCTTTGTTCAGCGGCAATAAGAGCCGTTGTCTCGCCCATTCCGAAGCCGATTTCCATAATAAAACGTTTGGCGGTTGGA
>Ga0209284_10003012_pt1 | contig 21620 bp, 16 predicted proteins | sample FRY03_FD_187211 | JGI IMG/M metagenome (GOLD analysis project Ga0209284, IMG submission 187211) | Freshwater microbial communities from Lake Fryxell liftoff mats and glacier meltwater in Antarctica - FRY-03 (SPAdes) (version 2) | ecosystem: Environmental > Aquatic > Freshwater > Ice > Glacier...
CCAAGATAAAGACAAACAATGTATGAAATTCCAACGATGACGCGGGAAGTTGCCATGGGAATGCTTCGCCCCCATCTGGGCCCTGCGAGGCGGAAGATGCGATCCGTCCACCAGCCCCCAATTAACATGCCTACAATGCCGAAATATAAAGGTAGAGATTGATAAAGGGCCCGTTTATCTGCAGGCGTGTCAAAAACTTTTTCGAGGTAATCTGGAAAAAGAGAGATAATAAAAATCCACCCAAAATTCGAGATAATCATGACGATGGAAGCCAGCCAGAGGGAAAGGTTGGTTGCAAGTACAACGAAGTTGGGAAAGCCTGGCTTGGAAGAATCTGGAACATGGTTGCTTCCATTGATCAAATCAATTTCACCCTGATTTACCAACGGATGCTGGCTTGGTTCATCGCGATACCAGACCCAGAAAATAATTGCCCCAACCATACCAACAAGGCCGTAAATAATAAAAGGTTTGCGCCATCCATCAGAAGCACCTGCAGCCAGAAAATTCGTGAGCATGGGTGCGATCGCGCCACCAAGCCTGCCACCGATAGCTACGATTCCACTTGCAGTGCCCCGGCCCGATAAAGGTATCCATCTGCGAACAATGCCGTTTGCAAGTGGGTAGGCTCCTGCTTCAAATAACCCGCATCCCAACCTAAGTAAAAAGAATAAAGCATAGCCACTTACCATACCCATCAATCCAGTGCAAAGCGACCAGAAGAAAAGATAGATTCCGAGGGCGATGCGGGGCCCATAGCGATCACCGATCCACCCTGCGGGAATCTGGCAAAGTGCATACGCCCAGAAGAATGCAGATAAAAGATTGGCAAATTGAATTTCGTTGAAGTCCAAATCCTTCTTGATGGAAGTGCCAAGAATGCTCAGACAAACCCTATCGAGGTAAAGCATGATTGCAACCATGGTGGTGCATAAGATCATGCCATGACGAACGCTGGTGGGTTTATCATTGCCTATGGAATTGTTCAAGAAATTACCTGCAAAGTTTGGGGAAAAGGCGGGAAGAAAAATAACTTAATAATCACGACTATAGCAATTTTAAGTTTAATTCGCAGTAGAATTATTTTCCCGCATAAGCGGTAACATCAACCTCGTATTTTAATGCTCCCCCTAAGCAATTGACAATCGTGGTGCGTGCAGGAAAAGGCTCGCTAAAATATTCCCGGTAAAGCTTGTTGTACTCCGCTAAATCTGCTGGGTTATCGATATAAGAACGAAGCTGAACCACATGGGCGAGGGTAAGACCAGCAGCGTGAAGAATCTTTTTAGTATTTTCTAACGACCTACGAAACTCCCCTGCAAAAGTATCGTTGACGATTTTTCCTGTTTCATCGACAGAAGCCTGACCCGAAACAAAAACAAAATCCCCTGCCCGAATTGCTGGGCTAAAAGGCAAATGACTTGTAGGTGTGTCATTTCCTCGAATAACTTCAATAGGCATAAAAAGATCCTTTCTTAAATGATACTTTTACCTTTAAAACCTTTTCGATCTCGCGGGCCACCTGCTGGACCAACACTTCATAACTTCCCCCATTAAAATGAACATCCTTTGGGTTTTGTACTTTAGCAAGCTGAGGCATGATAAATCCATACAAATCATTAACATGCACACTATTCTTCTTCATCAATTCTAGAGCGATGCGATTTTTCTCAACCATGGATGCCGATGCTTCAGGGCGCCGAAAATAGTTTAAGAATTCTTGTTGCCGATCTATCTCTGGTTTGTTAGTCTCGCTTTTATCACTTTAGTTTCCATAACAGGAGACCCCCATGAACCTGCTCCGCACATTCGATGCGTTCATGCGTCTCTGGCCGTCGCAATCAATGCATAAGAAGCGGCGTTCAACTTCGTGTCGGCTTATGGTCGAACAACTCGAAACTCGCAATCTGCCGTCCGCATCCACTTTGACGGCGGTCGCTGACGGCCCGTTCACGACCTACAACAACACACCGATCACCATTGCGGTCTTGGCCTCGAAGCACCAACCTGCACCGCTGGAAGGAGTTTGATGATATGAACCGAAGATGCCGATTTGAGTTATTTTTGATGCTCGCTCTATTCATGGCGAATTGCGCCAGATTGTCCGCGGAGGTAGACGACAGCAAGGCGGAAGAAGCCATCAAGGCGCTCGCAGGATTCATTGTACGCGACGAGAAAATCCGCGGGAAGCCTATCGTTGGCGTCGAGCTAGGCGTGGGCAGCCTCTACGATGTCATGGTCAAGGGCGTGGTTCCTCCTGATATCCGCAACGCCGACCTGAAGTGCTTGCGGGAACTCAAGAGCCTCCGAACGCTGCGGTTAACCAACGCCAAAATTACCGGTGAAGGTCTGAAAGAGTTGAGTTCCCTTAAGAATCTCCAGATCCTGGGCTTGACCAATACCACGATCACCGGCGCTTGTTTGAAGGAATTAAGCCCGCTCATCAACCTGACTGAATTAGATCTTGGCCAAACCGAGATAGACGATGCGAGTCTTACGCATTTGAAAGGCTTTCCGCAACTCCAAACTCTGGACCTTAGAGCGACAAAAATTAATGGCACCGGACTTAAAGAGTTGCAGTCCCTCAAGAATTTGCGCGTACTGCAGCTCGGCGGTACTTTTCTGACAGATCAAGGGATCCGCAAGCTCGCTGCACTTACGAATCTGACCTCTTTGGGGTTCACGGTTCGCGAGCAAATGAGCAACACAGCCCTTAAAGATTTACGCCGGCTTACCAATATCGAGGAGTTGCGGGTGGGCGGAAAGCTCACCGAAGAAGTCTTGAAGGAACTGACGGCGTTGAAAAAACTCAAACGATTAGAGATATCAGGGGCCGATGTAAGTGACGAGGGTCTCAAAGAATTGGCCGCCTTTCCCGATTTGCAAGAACTCGACCCGCCGCGCCATATGTCGAACGCCGGGCTGAAGCACCTAAGCCGATTGAAATCCCTTAAATCCCTAAACCTTCGTAAAACCAAGGTGACCGACGCCGGATTCAATTCCTTGCAAGAATTAACCAAGCTTCAGCAATTGAATCTTACCCAAACCGAGGTTGGCGATCAAGGCTTGAAACATCTTCGTGCGCTAAAAACTCTCGAACGGCTTTCTCTTACATACACCAACATAAGCGATACCGGGTTGAAAGAACTGCGCGACCTTAAGAGTCTCCGAGAGCTGGGGCTTTCGCTCACTCAAATTGGCGATACCGGGTTGAAAGAACTGCGCGACCTTCAAAACTTGTGCGTGCTAAACCTCTGGGGAACGAAGGTGACGGACGAAGGGCTCAAGGAACTTCGGGAACTCAAGGTGCTCGAAGAGCTCAATCTCTGGGATACTCAGGTCAGCGACAAGGGCATCAAGGAACTACGAGACCTGCCGCGGTTGAGGAAACTGAACCTCAAAGGCACCCAAATTTCGGACTCCGCCCTCAAGGAATTGGCTGGCTTCAAGGCTCTGCAGGAACTCAACATTAGCGGGACATTCGTAACCGATGAAGGGGTCGAGGCCCTTCAAAAAACATTGCCGCTCCTAAAAGTGGTCCGCAACAAATGAACCCGGCCCCCTCACGAACGGCACAGTGGACTCGTGTGGCATCGGCAAGCGGGGATGGGAGGGTGAAGGTCTGGGACGCCCAGCCGCTGACTCCTGAGCCTAAGTAAAACGCGGGTTGGTTGGCACGATCCCAAGCTCCAGCGGAATGCCAATCCGAAAGCAGCATGTGATTCCTGGTGAATCTAGCATTTCTGCACCTAGCCTCTGGCAGAATGTCCATCGCCATAGATGCCAAATTCAGGGCGGCGGGCAAAATCTCCAGATGCGCCAACTCGGGCAGGGTCGTGCGCAGAATGGGCACCCCAAAAGCTGACTACCAGCGGCGAAGTTCGTCGGGCGATCCTTCGGGAAACACTTAAAGGTACATTGTCTTGGCCATCCGGCAGGCGACAGAGTTTTCCAGATCCAGCGAGCAAGTCATACAAAACTGGGGTTGGCCTGAATTTGCAAAAGTTTTGTAATAACCCACTTTAAGGTTCAAGGAAAGATTAGGCAAAAGGTTAAGACAACTGAGGCAGGTAGCCGAATTGGAATTATCGTTACTATTAGCACAACAAGAATAAATTCCTTGCATTTTTCCTCTAGGCCAAGTCTTATAGAAACATTCCCCCGGCCCTGTTTTTCAAGAGAGGCACCTTCGATGCACCGCTTTACTCTTTGCTTGTTTATCTTTGGCTTGTGCATCATCCCCTATATCGGTAGCGCAGAGCAAACCAAGGAACCGGTTCGGAAAGCATCTGGTCTTGAAAAACGAATTCCTTGGAATACTTCAAAGGTCGTGGGTTCCCCCGAACCACCTCCACCTTATCGTACCGAACCGGCCTTTCCAAAGTTGCCCAAGTTCGATGAACCCCTCGATATGACTTATGCACCCGGAACCAACAGGCTCTATGTTGCAGAACGCTTGGGCAAGATTTTTTCCTTCGTGAATAACAAAGCAACCGACAAAGCCGACCTTGTGCTTGAACTTAAAAACAATGCTGGCAAGAAGCAAACCATTTATGCCCTTACCTTTCACCCCAAATTCAAAGACAATGGCTATCTCTTCATAACTTGGATTCCAGACGATTCGAAAGAAGGCCTGCCTAAAGGAACGCGAGTTTCTCGCTTTACAATCAAAGGCGAAACCCCCGTAGCTGATCTTTCCTCAGAAAAAATCATTTTTGAATGGCCTAACGGTGGCCATAACGGTGGATGTTTAAAATTCGGCCCAGATGGAATGCTTTACATCGCTACGGGTGATGGTTCAGGAATTGCAGATCAATTAGATATCGGCCAAGATCTCTCCAGCTATTTTGCCAAACTTTTACGCATCGATGTTGATAACCCACAAGCAGATAAACCGTACGGCATCCCCAAGGACAATCCCTTTATTAAAGTAGAAAGTGCCCGGCCCGAAGTTTTCGCCTATGGCCTTAGGCAACTCTGGCGTTTTAGCTTCGACCGGAAAGATGGCAGGCTCATCGGCGGCGAAATTGGCCAAGACCTTTGGGAAATGATCAACTGGATTCAATCAGGCGATAACTACGGGTGGTCCGTCAAGGAAGGAACACACGATTTCCGACCCGATCGAAAGAAAGGCCCAACTCCCATTGTTTCACCCGTTGTCGAACATTCTCATACCGACTTCCGTTCTATCACAGGTGGATTTGTATACCACGGCAAAAGGCTTAAAGAATTAAAAGGCCGCTATATTTATGGCGACTTCGACACGGGAAGAGTTTGGACTTTTCTACCCGTTTTACGCAAGACCGCGGAGAAAACACCCGAAGGCAAACTGGTTCATCCTAGCTACCTTTATATGGCGGCCCTTGAACACCATGAAATCGCTCGCACCACTTACCGTATCGTCAGCTTTGCAGAAGATGCCGATGGCGAAGTTTTTTTCCTCGATTACACTGGTGGCGCAATTCATCAACTCGTATTAGCCGAGAAAACAGTCGATACAACAAAGAACTTCCCTAGGTTGCTCAGCCAAACAGGCATCTTCGCTTCCACCAAGGACAACAAGGTGGCAAATGGCGTCATACCCTACACGGTTAATTCTCCTCTGTGGGGCGACCACGCAGAGAAGGAAAGATTTATAGCCATTCCCGGAACTGGTCAGATCGGCTTCGATGAAGTTACCTACCCGCAACCTTCGCCTGGCGCACCTCCAGGGTGGAAATTCCCCGATGGGACTGTTCTCGTTAAAACTTTTTCCATGGACATGGAACGAGGCAATCCCAATTCTCGAAAACGACTCGAGACCCGCATCTTGCACTTCCAGCAATTCCCGGGAAATCAGGAATATGGCGACCAATACTGGCGTGGTTACACTTATGTCTGGAACGATGGACAAACCGATGCAGAACTTCTTGACGATAAAGGCCTTAACAAAAAACTAAGTATCAAGGTAGGCGACAAGATGGTCGAGCAGGTTTATCGCTTCCCCAGCCGGGCAGAGTGTACCCTTTGCCATACGAATGCAGCAAAATTTGCACTAGGCGTCAGCACCCTGCAAATGAACCGAGACCACACCTACAATGGCGTTATCGCAAACCAACTTGATACGCTCAATCACATCGGAATGTTTTCAAAACCCCTACCTAAGCCTTCCAACGATTTGCCCAAGCTTATTGATTATAAAAATGAAAAGGAATCGTTGGAGGACCGTGCCCGTGCCTATCTGCATTCCAATTGCAGCCATTGCCATATCAAGTGGGGCGGAGGCAACGCAGAGTTCAAACTCGTGGTTGGTCTGCCTCTTAAAGAAACAGGCATTCTAAATGTTGCGCCTGCGCATGGTAACTTCAACATTAATGGAGGCAAGTTACTTGTGCCTGGCCATCCAGAGAAGTCGATATTACTCGAGCGTATGAAAATCACGACCTTGGGCCGGATGCCTCACATTAGCTCTTTGGTTGTGGATGAACAAGCAGTTAAAATAGTGCATGACTGGATCAAAGAGATGAAGTAAATTTTAGTCAGCACCTAATGCGTCCGTTCGATAGGCTAAATTCTTTGCATACGCTTCAAGTTATTGCATGATAATAAAGCAAAACCTAGAAGAAGAAGTTAATTCTTTATATAAAGGTCTTACTCGAACTGGTGATTGGTAGACCTTCAGTCCAACTAAGGATGCGTAATCCCGTTCGATTATTCCGACCCCTGCAGGCCTTGATTATTTCTTCTGCTGGCCGGGTGCAATTAAACCGCGAAAGCCTTCTTTTTTCAACTTTTTAAGTTCCTCAATTTGTTGTGGGGTCAAGATGCTGATCGCAGCTTTGTTGGCTTGATCTTGATGGTCTGCCATTTCTTTTTGCAGTTCCGCCATACGCTTTTGAAGTTTATCTTTATGTTGGCCAAGCTGTTCTTTTTGCTTATCAGTTAGGGTCAGCTTTTCGGTAAAATTTGAATTACTATACAACAGCATAGGAGCGCTATATTGCCTTAATTCGACATCTTCCAACTTGATTTTTTGCTCAGGGGATAACAGCGCTTCGATTTCTTTGCGGGCGACCTCGGTACGCTTCTTATTATCGACTGCCCACTTGTCGTATGATTTTCGCATTTCATCGGTCTTTACTTTGCGTTGTTCTTCATTTAATTTAGTCCAATCAACTTGTGGTTGCTGAGTCCAAGTATTCTGCTTAAATCCTTTACCGATTTCTTTGAGTTTACTTAACTGTTCTGGATTAAGATTCACTTCCTTCTGAACCTGAGCAGAACTTAGAACTTGAAAAGCCGGAAGATAAAGATAATCACTGCTCCCCGCCTGAAATTGAGACCAAGCAAAGGAGTTAAATCCAAGTAGTCCAGCAAAGCAAGTGAGCATAAGCCATTTCTTACAGTTTCTAAGGGTTAGCATTATCTACTACTTTCTGATTAAAAAAGAGTTCATCACTCACAAGAAAGACGAGCGGGGGATATAAGTCTAACAAAATCGCACCAAATTCCCTTAAAGAAAGGAATTGAGTAACAAATTTAAAAATTTCAGGAGTTACGCTGTTGCCCCTAATTTGGTTGCTTCGCAGCGAATTTGGGGTTTCAGAAAACCTTGGCCTTCCGTCAGACTGGTGTTGTTCACCACACCGTTCCCCTAGGAGGCCAAGGATGGCACTTACTATCACCGAAGCTATAGCCCGAATCAAGTCAGATGTTGCACATTTGCTAACACCCGATTCCATTCGAACCATTTGTCGCAGAGTCGGCCATTCCTGGCGCGAACGACTTCTCGATCCATTCACCACCGTTCACCTATTTATGTTGCAGGTTCTGCATCGCAACACCGCCTGCACCAATGTCCCATATTTGGAAGCGTAAACTGCACGGGCGAAGCCTACAACCAAGCTCGCAGCCGTTTGCCCCTCGCCGTGCTCCGCGGTTTACTCAACTCGCTCGCCAAACTCTGGCCGAGTTCCCAAGATGGTCTCTGGCGAGGTCATCGAACTTTATTGATTGATGGTTCGAGCCTCTCTATGCCCGACACGCCTGAGTTGCAAAAAGAATATGGGCAACCCGGCGCTCAGGCGAAGGGATGTGGCTTCCCAGTGATGCACCTGCTGGCCGTCTTTAATGCGGCCACAGGTTTTCTGACTTCGATGTCCACAGCCGCTATGCGAACTCACGATATGTCTCAGGTTCCAAGCGTGCATCCGGAATTAAAAGAAGGTGATATTATCATCGGTGACAGAGCGTTCGGTTCGTTTGCGCATCTGGTTTTACTGGGTTCCCGTAAGGTATTCGGGCTCTTTCGTATGCATCAGAAACAGATCATAAACTTCCGGCCACACCGCAAGAGCAGATCGGTAGTTTCACAGAATGTAAGACGCAAGGGCATGCCGACTTCGCGCTGGATCAAACGATTAGGCCAGTACGATCAACTAGTCGAATATCTCAAACCCAAGTCGCGTCCGAAGTGGCTCGACGAAGCGGCATACGCTGCCTTGCCAGCGACGCTTATAGTGCGTGAGGTACGCTACAAGATCACGGCGCATGGCCATCGAACGCGCGAGGTCACGCTAATAACCACGCTGCTCGATCCGATCGCTTGCCCCACATTGGCCTTGGCGGAGGGTTGGGAGTAGGGGAAGAAAAAGTAAAAGAAGAAAAAAGAAAGAGCAATCAAAAGTAAAAGTATAGATAGGAGAGTAGAAAAACCAAAGAAGCCCAGAGATTGAAATCCCAAGGCTTCTTTATTTTTGTTATCTATTATCCCAAACCATTAGCTTACAAACACGCCATCGCGGTTTGTCGATTCGCCACTATAAAACGAGAACAGCAAATCCAAAGTTGGGAAATTAAAGCCTTTGACCTGAGGGCCACCGCCTGGACCTGCCCCGGTGATAAGATCAAGCACGCCATCGAAGTTGCCATCGCTGACGCCAACGCGAACGCCACCCGTAAAATCTGGAGCATAAGCAAGGAACTGAGTAAGCAGTTCGCCCGTGAAAGGATTCCAAACCCCAACTTGTGGTGCGCCACCAGAACCAGCCCCCGTGACGACTTCAAAAGAGCCGTTATTGCCGATATCACCTACTGCGACAAAAACACCGCCTGTGAAATCAACTGGGTAAGCAAACCATTGACTAATAATCGAGCCTGTTGCCCCATCGAAGACTTTAACATGAGGCGCCCCACCTCGGCCTGCGCCAGTAACTAGATCAAGAATACCATCATTATTCAGGTCGGTGGTTGCAACACTAACCCCACCTGTAAAGGCTTGATCGTAAGCAAAGAAAGCTTTAATAACCTGAAGATTAGCACCGTTAAAGATACGCACTTCGGGGCCACCGCCTTGCCCTGCCCCAGCAATAATATCAACAATGCCATCGTTGTTAGCATCTTGAAGGGTTACAAAAACACCGCCTGTGAATGCAGGGTCAAAGGCAAAGAAGGATTGCATGATTTGGCCGGTTTGGGAATTGATGATAGCGATAGCAGGGCCGCCTCCGGGGCCTGCTGCAGCGACGATTTCGTTGACGCCATCGTTATTTAAATCGGCAGATGCAACCCGAAGCTGCCCAGTGAAGCCGGGGAAGGGTACTGCGCTGCCGATGACTGCACCGGTATTCGGATCGGTAAGGGAAACGGTGCTAGAACCGCCAGTTCCTGTAGTTGGACTAGTTCCAATTACTAATGGTGTAGGTGCAGGAGTTACTTTAGTAACGGTTAGCACAGCATCGTTTCCGGTGCTGCCATCAATACCTTTGTAACTAATTTTAAAGGTGATGGTGTTACCAGCAATATCTTTAGCAGTGGTACTTGCGCTTTCTGTAAGGCCAGAAAAGGTACCAATGATTGCAGTAGAATTAGGTGCAGTGTTATCGATGATGGTAAGTTGATTACCAAACAGTAAGACCATTAGAAACGCTGGTAAGTGCAAGGACTGCATTACCAAGGGTAATTGTGCTAGGAGTCTTAAGATTGCTAGCCGCGGTCATATTAAGTACTGCAACATTGTAGCGAGCAGCCGTGTTCAAGGTTACAGCCCCAGTATTGAGAGTTCCACCAAGAGCAACAGTACCTGCACTAACGGTCAGGTTCCCAATCGTTCCACCCGCACCAGAGATGGTGCCGCCATTCACTATCACATTCCCACTTCCCAGACTGCCATTCACATTCAGCGTACCGGCACTGATCGTTGTTATTCCAAGATAAGTGTTCGTACCACTCACCGTAAGTGTGCCGCTCCCAAGTTTTCTCACATCTCCGGTGCCGCTCACGGCGTTCGACCATGTGCTGTCGGCGGAACTATTGAATGCTAGTGTGCCATTGTTCACGAGGTCTGTCGCCAGCACTCCGCCGGCTCCGCCGTTGCCGATATTCAGTGTTCCACTAGCGTTTAAGTTGATCGTGCTGTTGGCTCCTCTGCTCAGCGTTCCCCCCACCGTCACCGTTCCTGTCTCGTTAATCGTTAGAGTGCCAGTACCAGCGCCGCCGACAGAGAGAGGTCCCACTTGAATGTTCGTTGCACTCAGAGAACCTTTCACAATGAGCGCGGAGGAATTGTCGACGGTCACATTACCTGAGACAACAAGCGATGGATTCGCTGTTATGATAACTGTAGAGTTGGTGCGGAACGCTGGGAAATCAACTGAAGCAACTCCCGTGTTGTAGTAGCCGGGAAGATCAACTGCGTTCGGCGAGTGGCTGAGAAAGTCTGCGGCAAATGCGATCAATTGGCTGTAATTTGTAAACTGGTAAAGCGCATTGGGATCCATTCCAGCCGTGCTTTGTGGTTGGCCAGCCGTTGCATCTGGGATGAGGTATACAAGCGGACGGAAGTAATCCGCCCACCAGAACTCCTGATAGTAAAGGACTTTTCCGGGTCCATCATCGTTCTGAATGTCGTTGCTCATGGCGTCATCTCTCGTTTGGTATCCGACGAGAGTGAATCCGTAATCCCTCGGGAAGGTCACTTGTGCCGCAATGTCCCGCAGGGTGTCGTCCGTCAGGTTTGGGATCATCGGAGGAGGGTTGAGTATCGGGTCTTGTGCGATTCCCAAGTTATGGGTCCAAAGATAGGTTGGCTGGTTGGTGCTATTCCAAAAACCGTTTGATCCATCTGTTGTCACGGGTGCAAAGACGGGGCCACTGCCGGTCCCTGCCTGCATTTGTGACCAAAATTCGGAGATTGTCAGATTCGACCAGTCTTCGGTCTGGGTCACATAAGCAGAGGTGGGGGCAGCGCCGATGGTGACAGTTGAGGTGATGCCCTCTGGATTTGTGACCGTCACATTTTGGGAGTACCCGGTGGGAAAGATCGTGGTGAGGAGATAAAGCCCGGAAAGCCTGTGGTGATTATCTAGCAAATGCTGGACATTCACGGTTGGGTCCTAAAATGGAAGGAGGCGAGTTTGCCTTCTCATAGGCAAGCAATCCATCAGCTCCGGGACCATAATATGTCTTTTTAAAGTACCCCGTTTCGTATAGTTTTTCGAAGCTAGCAAGTGTCGAGGATTGCGCCCAAGCCACCCCGTTCAAACCGATATTGTACTGGCTTGCCTCAATTTCGGTGAAAGGAACAAAAACTTGAGTGGGGGTGATTCTTTCTTCGAGGCCGATGAGTTCGAGCCTACGAGTTTGCATCCTGATTTTAATAACCTTGGGAGTCTTCTTGGCACCAAACAGGTTTCTAAGAAAACTCGACATAGAATAAAACCCTTCAAAATTAAGGAACCGTATGAAAAATCGCCTAGGAACATCCAATTGCTTAAGGATAATGTTTAAACATCGACAAATGAGCGAATGCAAACATCCCAAACTAACATTAGTAAACGAATCATAGCACAATTTGGCTTAATAAACCAGATAAATCTTCCCTTTCTGTCTAAAGATCCCATTTTAAGGAAGTGTGAATTGACGAATAACAGTAGAGGAAGAAATACAGCCCCAGCGACTGCGGTTTAACTTGCATTTACAGGCCCACCAACTGCGTTCGCTGGGGATTCTTGCAGTGTGTTTCGCATTTCCCGGGATTAGGATTCCCAGTGTCAGAACCGGATGCGTCCTTACTGCATGTAAAAACGAAAGGTTCAAATGGATCAGTTGCAGCGGGCTTCCCCGTGGCAACTGAACTGCCTTAAAACAAACTCAGATCAAAGGTAAGAGCCCCATGGGCTTTGTAAGTGGGGGATAAGCGGAGAGTAAAAGCAAAACCAAAACACACGGGCTAGCGAAGTGAAGGGCCCTCTCCCCTCCGGGAAAAGGGTTGGGAGTAGGGGGAAGAAAAAGAAAAATAGAAAAAGTACAGATGGGGTAATGAAAATCGGGTGCAGTTTAACCTAATAAGTTCTTATTAAGAGTTTGATCTTTCAAGGTTAGAATACCGTTTGTGTAACAGGCAGTATTTGATTAGAGTATCTTTTGTGATGCTGGTATTTTGAAATAGTACTGATGTAGAAAGATTTCCTTTTGGATTTATCGCATATCTTGCTGCTGGGTTTATTATTTTTCCTAGCTGCATTGTTATATTCTTCGGTAGGCCATGCGGGAGCATCTGCTTATATTGCAGCAATGATTCTAATGGGAATAGAGCCCAGCGTTATCAAGCCTACTGCATTTATCCTTAATATTTTTGTAGCAAGTTTGGTGACTTATCAGTTTCACCGGGAGGGATACTTTCAATGGAAATTATTCTGGCCCTTTGCATGCGGGTCGGTGCCATGCGCATTTTTGGCCTCTTATGCATCGTTACCAATAAGTTGGTTTAAATTCGGTTTGGCCGTGATTCTTTTATTAGGAGCGTTAAGGTTGTTGTTGAATAATGATGATTCTAAACCATTGTTTCCCAATCGCTTTAGCAAGTACAAGGGGATGGTGGCGGGCGGGTTGATAGGCGGACTTTCGGGTTTAACGGGAACAGGAGGCGGGATTTTTCTGTCGCCCATTATGCTTTTTTCGGGCTGGGCCAACACCCGCACGACTTCGGGAATCAGCGCCGCATTTATTCTTGTGAATTCCATTGCGGGCCTGATGGGGTGCATAGCCTCCACCCATTTTATACCCGAGGCAATCTTCCTTTGGGTCCCCATCGTTGCCTTTGCGGGGTTTCTAGGCAGCCAATTGGGAATTAAAAAACTTCCCCCACAAATCCTTTTGCGATTTCTCGGACTGGTGATGGTGCTCGCTGCTTGCAAAATTATGTTCCAATAATCGCTGGTTATCACCCTAAAAATCATATACGATATTATCGGATGCGTTCATTATTAAAGGGTAAATCATGGCAGAAATTCCCAGAGCCGATAGTTTCCTAAACCCGAAAGATCATAGGATTGGTATTTACATCAAATGGCCTTACTTAGCTGCATTCACCCTGCTGGCGTTAACCCCAGTAGCGATGGCGTGGGCCCAATACTTTCTTATGGGCCTCCCTGCTCTGCCCGACAGCCCCAAGATTATTCCCGAATCATTTAACGACCCAATTGGCTTTCCTGTTTGGTTGCGCATCAATCACTTTGTCAACTTTTTTCTGATGGTACTTCTGGTACGAAGCGGGCTCTCCATCCTTGTAGACCACCCTAGGCTTTACTGGACTGATCATTGTACCCTAGGTTCTGAATGGATTAGATTCACCCCAATCGTAGTTCCTAAAGATTCAATCTGGACTGCCAAGCAGGATAGCAGATACCTATCCCCCCTGGATCGGTCTTCCGGGTTTCAGGCATACCGTTGGAATTGCCCGCATCTGGCATTTCCTAAGTGCCTTTTTCTGGCTCGCAAACGGCCTTATCTTTGTGGGTTTACTTTGCTTCACGAATCAGTGGAAACGCCTAGTGCCCATGGATTTCCAAATCTTCCTCGATGCCTGGTCGGTACAGGTTCATTATGCGACTTTCCATCTACCAGTCGAACCAAATGGGTTTTACAAATACAATCCCTTGCAACAACTTTCCTACTTTGGAGTTGTTTTTGCAATCGCTCCCATCACCTTCCTTACAGGCTTGGCGATGTCCCCTGCAATTGATAACCGATTCAAATGGTACGCCTATTTGTTTGGTGGCAGGCAATGCGCCCGTTCGATTCACTTCCTCGCATTATTGGGCTACCTTGGGTTTTTAGTCCCCCATGTCACCATGGTAATCATCACTGGCTTTGCCCAAAATATGAACCATATCGTTTTCGGTACAGATGACACCAACCCAATGGGCATGATAGTTGGGCTATCTGCAATATCTTTAGTAGCGGCATTCTGCGTGTTTGCAAACTGGTTTTCGTGGAAAAATCCTCGATGGCTGCAACTTGCGTCCCGCACCATTCTTGGTTTCTTCAAGAGGCTTTTTGTCAACAAAATGGAACCTATTGTGCTGTATAAAAAAGAAAACATCTCCCCGTATTTCTGGCCCAATGGCAACCTCCCAATCTGCGATGAATGGAAAAACCATTCTAGTAACAACTTCAAGGATTACCGGTTGAAAGTATTCGGACTGGTAGAAAACCCGATCGAACTTTCAATCGAAGAAATGGCCAATATTGCCAAACAAGACCAAGTCACCATGCATCATTGCATCCAAGGTTGGTCGGGGATCGCTCACTGGGGCGGTTTGCCCCTTCTCGAAATTATCGAAATGGTAAAACCCCACAAGGATGTCAAGACCGTGGTCTTTCATTCCTATGGAGAAGGGTTGCATGGCGGAGAATATTACGACACCCTTACGATTGATAATGCCCAACACCATCATACCCTTCTTGCATTCGAAATGAATTACGAAAAACTACCGCTTCTTTATGGGGCGCCATTGCGATTGCGTGCTGAAAATCAACTTGGGTTCAAGATGGTCAAGTGGATTAAATCGGTCGAGTTTGTTACTTCGGAAAAATCAGTTGGCAAGGGCTTTGGTGGCAAGAACGAAGATGATGAATTCTACCCCATGCTTGCTAACATCTGATCGGATTCCTGATATGCTAACAGATGCTTTGCGCCTTAAAGACTTCCCTTCCCTCGAAAACAGAACTTACTTAAACTCTGCAGCAGAAGGCATACCACCGCTTTCTGTCAAAGATGCCCTGCTTCAATATTTTCAAGATAAACTTTTAGGGATGGATGGCAGATTACTACACGAAGCGCAATGGAATGCCACCCGCGAGCTTGTTGCTTCCTTCTACAATCTAACACCAAACGAAATCGGTTTATGCTCTTGCTCTTCGGAAGCTTATAACCTTACTGCAATGGCTTTGCATTTGAAGCCAGGCGATGAAGTTGTGATCAACGATCTTGATTTTCCTGCGGGGGCAACTCCGTGGCTACAAGAAGGATGCGCTGCAACGGTAAAAGTTTGGCGGCATCGAAATGGCATATTGCAATTCGAAGACCTTGTGCCCCTGCTCGGTTCAAAAACACGCTTAGTAAATGTTTCCTTGGTTAGCTTCCTTAACGGGTTTAAAATCTCTGTTCCCAATCTTGTGGATACCGTACGCAAGCATTCAACAAGCCTTTTGGCATTAGATGTGACTCAAGCCTTGGGCAGAATTCCCTTAAAGTTAGACGGAGTTGATTTGATTATTAGCAGCACGCATAAGTGGATACTTGCAAGCCATGGGGGTGGTTTAGTTGGTGTTCCTTCTGCAAAAAATAATGAGCTGACATCTAAGGCGGGTGGTTGGTTTAATCTGGAAGAACCCTTTGGCGCCAATCGTTTTACCGAAGCCAAGAGTAAGCCAGGTGCAGCGAGCTTTGCAGTTGGTATGCCCAATTACCCAGCTATTTATGCAATCCGTGCGGGCTTGCAATACATTCATTCCATCGGTGTTGAAAAAATAGAAGCTGCAACCCGCCCTTTGGTTTTACACTGCCTCGAAGAGTTGGCAAAACTCCCTATCGAACTGATCACGCCCACCAATCCAGAGCATGTTGCAGGCATACTGGCGTTTCGACATCCCAAGGCCGATGTCATTCATGCTCACCTAAAATCTAAAAACATTCATGTGATGGGCAATGCAGGCCGATTGAGAATTGCAATTCATGGCTACAATACACATCGCAATGTGGAAGTGTTACTTCAAGAATTAAAAGCTGTGCTGCAGCAAGTGGGTTGATCACAAGATGTGATTGGCATTTATTTACATCAACTCTCAGGCCGGAAGATGCTTAAGAAAAGATTTCCTGTGCCACCTTCCCTGCCACATCGGTCAACCTGAAATCGCGGCCTGCGTATCGATAAGTAAGCTGGGTGTGGTCAAGGCCCATCAACGCCAAAAGGGTGGCATGAAAATCGTTGTTATGCATTCTGCCTTCCACAGCCTTGATACCGTATTCATCGGTGACCCCATAAGAGAAGCCTTTTTTGACCCCCGCACCCACCATGAACATTGGGTAGCCAGTGATGTTATGGTCACGGCCATCCTTGCCTTGGGCAGTGGGAAGCCTGCCGAATTCACTTCCAAACAAAACCAAAGTTTCATCAAGAAGGCCCCGCTGGTCGAGGTCTGCAAGCAGGGCTGCAACGGGTTGATCGATGGAACCACAGCGGTCTATCAGGCCTTTGTGAAGATTATTATGATGATCCCAACCTGGTTGACAAATCTCAACAAAACGAACCCCAGCTTCGTTAAGTCTGCGTGCCATGATACATTGGCGGGCAAAGCTTGAAGTGGCGTTTCTATCTACGCCATAGGCATCTTTGGTGCGTTGAGATTCCCTAGAGATATCAAGAAGTTCAGGCACTTTGTGCTGCATTTTAAAACCGAGTTCATAGTTCTGGATGATGCCTTCCAAATTATCAGGGGCGCCCGCAGAAGAAGCCAGATCCCGGTTCATAGCTTGAATCAAATCAAGTTGTTTGCGTTGCAATAAAGTATCGGAAGATGGCCTAAGGTTGGGAAGATGGCCTTTGTCATCAATTCTGGTTCCTTGAAAATGAGCAGGGAGAAACGCACTCCCGAAGTTTACCGAACCACCAAAGTTTGGTGGTGGATTGATGGTAATATAACCTGGCAAATCTTGGTTTTCACTACCAAGGCCATAGAGAAGCCAGGCACCCATACTTGGGCGGGTAAGAGCAGCATTGGCACTCCCAGTATGCAATTGGACAACTGCTTGGGGGTGTGCGGGGGTATCGGTGTACAATCCTCGGAGCCAGCAAATCTTATCTGCATGGGTGGCAAGGTTAGGCAGAAGTTCTGAAAACCATGATCCCGTCTGGCCATGCTGGGCGAACTTGAATTTTGAAGCAGTGAGTGTTCCACCCCCCGGGCCGGACTTCCCATCATCTTTGATCAATTGAGGTTTGTAATCAAAAGTATCATGGTGCGACATCGAGCCATTCATATGTACAAAGATAAGGCGCTTTGCCTTGGGAGTGAAGTGCGGTTCTTTTGGGGCGAGAGGCATTGCGGAATCTTTTGGTGCGCCTTTTACCTGCTGGCCTATCAAGCCTGCGAGGGCGAGCATGCCAAAGCCACCACTTGCTGATTTTAACACCTGTCTGCGAGAAATTTCCAGCATTGAATCATCCCTTGTTTACGAAGATCTCGTGTAATTTATTTAACAAATCTAAACTCTACAGAAGCATACAACGCCTGCACCAAAGCGAGCCAAGCTGCAGTTTTACCATCTTTTGGCAAGACTTCTTCATCGTTTGATAATTCGGTGTCTTGCTCGACCTGGTCAGGGTTCGCTGGAGCAGGGCTTTTTTTCTTGCCATTCTGCTTTGCCTGAGAAGGCTTCTTTATGTTCGGTTTTGGCGGGTACTTCAACTCTCTTGCTGCAGATTCATAATCCGCTAGGAATGTAATACTCCTCTCCAATTCTTTTTCAGTTGGGAAACGACCCAGCATAAGTTGATATGCCTGCTGAATTTTTCCATCATCAGAACTGTTTGAATTCTGCAAGAGCTTTTCTGCAAGAATCAAGGATTGTTTGCGCACAAACGAAGAATTAAGAACAAACAACGCCTGCCCCGGTACTGTTGTGGTATCCCGGTTACCCGTCACCAGAGTTTGATCAACAGGATCGAATGCTTCCAGATTTTTTGGCGTAAGGCCACGCAAAAGTGGCAGATAAATACTTCGATAGGAACTCTTCGCTGCAGAATCGTGAATCTGTTTCGCTTCGTCACCGTTATCACGAATCTCTTTCATTTTAAAATTGTTCGCAGGTGAACCTGTAATCCTTTTCGAATTAAGCTGCCCACCTGTGGCAAGCATGGCATCGCGAAACTCTTCCGCACTTAAACTGCGAGGCGAATGATGCCATACCAAGGAATTTGCAGGGTCTACCTGATGGTGTTTATCGGTTGATTGGGAAGATAATTGATAAGCCTTGGTAAGCACCAGAGTACGGACAAGCTTTTTGATACTCCACCCATCTTGTATGAATTGGTGGGATAAATAATCGAGTAGTTCTGGGTTTGAGGGTTTGTCGCCTGAAACGCCAAAGTTATCGACCGTGGAAACAATGCCTCTGCCAAAAAGATGGGCCCAAACTCGGTTCACAATCACCCTAGATGCAAGGGGATTTTGTTCGCTGGTCAACCATTGCGCAAGTTCCAGCCTGCCACTTTGCTGCTTGTTAACAGGCTTGGCATCGGGGACTTGAAAAACAGTAAGAAACCCGCGGGGCCAAACCGGTCCAAGTTTCTCCGCCTCGCCACGAATACGAACCTCGGTATCCGCAATCACATTAGAATCCCGCACGCCATGCGCAGAAAGTGCCTCTTGTGCGGAACCCATCAGTGCGGATAAATCGGATTGTAGTTTTTCGAACTTGAGGCGGAACTTTTTTTGTTCTGGTTCGCCATTGGCATCAGGTTTCAAGCCATTGGGAGTGCCTTTGATCTTTTCCCAAGCCTTCTTGGCATCTGCAACTTCGGCCTGAAGTTTGATGCGCTTTTCATCGGGCACCTGCGAAACTGCGCCTTTCAGCTTGACCAGATTATCAGGCACATAGTAAGCCAACCCACCACCGCCCATCAGGTTTTTCAACCCTGATGCATTATCGGTGCTTGTGAATATCCCAGCCAGCGAGTAGTAATCGGTTTGTGGAATGGGATCAAATTTATGATCATGGCATCGAGCGCAACTTACGGTCAAACCAAGCACAGAACGAGTTACCACATCAATCTGCTCATCCACATTATCCATAATGAAACGAGTCTTGAAGCGCTGGTTTACATCCTTAACACCCAAGGCAAGAAAACCCGTAGCAATCTTCAGGCGGTTTGCATCCTCATCATTTTTAGGGGAAAGAAGATCACCTGCAACCTGCTCTTTGATGAATTGATTAAAGGGTAGATCCGCATTAAAACTATCGATGACATAATCGCGGTACCTCCAAGCATAGGGGTATGGAATATTTCTGGATGGGCCTGTTGATTCACCATACCTTGCAACATCAAGCCAGTGCCTGCCCCAACTTTCACCGAAGGCCTTTGCTGCTAGAAGCCGATCTACAAGGATTTCCAAGGCATTGCTATTGGTGTCTTTCACGAAGCTTTCGATTTCCGCAGGCGTGGGGGGCAACCCGGTTAAATCAAAAGTTAATCTTCTTATCAAGCTAATCCGATCCGTATCAGCAACAGGTTGTAATCCCGCTGCATCCATCTTCGAAAATATAAACTTGTCCACGCTAGACCTTGACCACGAAGCATCTTTTACTTCTGGAACCTTGGGGTTTGCAATCGGCTGCCAAGCCCAATGTTCTTTCTTTAATTTTTCATAGGTGGGCCTGTTTTGGCCCAATGCAAAAGGCAACTTGGCCGCTGGCCATACCGCCCCATCTTCGATCCATTTCTTCAAGACATTGATTTGCGTATCGTTGAGTTTTTCGCCCTCCAAAGGCATCTGCTTATTCGCACCACTAGACACCCTTTTAAGCAATAGCCCCTGATCCGGTTTCCCCACAACGATTGCTGGCCCGTTCTTCCCTCCAACGATAAGGCCCTTGCGATCATCCACCCGCAAATCCCCTGAGGGTTTGGTATCAGCACTATGGCAGGCATAGCAGTGATTCACCAGAATGGGCCTGACATTCTTTTCAAAATATTCAACCTTGGAAGCATCTGGATCTACAGACAAAACAACATTTTTGTCCGGCCCTTTTTTAGATTTGCCAGGCGCAACTTTCTTATCTTCAGGAACCGCAGCAGTTGCAATTTCAATTATTGAAACTGCCAATACCACTAATATCAATTTCGAACGAATTAATTTCGGCAGGTTTAACATCATTCATCCCATTCCAATTCAATTCGGCAAAACACCAAACATGATTTAAGATTAACTATAATCTTAAACCCCCTTTTCACAGAAATGGCCCCCTAATCGATTATTTTTTTTAAAATACAGCTTTGAATGTCATTCACCATAACCTGTTTTAAAGTATGGCTTTATAGCTACCAGAATAAGATAAGCTCCTTTTGCTTTTTTAAATACAACTTTTTTCAAGCTTTGTACTCCCTCAAAATTGAGTTTCTCCATCAGGCATTTCCCCCAAACGCCCCACCCTTTGCAGGCATAAAACAATTCTAGCCATAAAGCATTCGCTTTAAGTCACTTATCTCATTATAATTTAACCTTGTTTTAATTAAAATCAGACTTGGATTTATCTTGATGCCTTATTCACATACCATACGCAGTGAAAAGTACACCTTCCTAGATCTAAAAGCCCTTTTAGCCAAGGCTAATGAACCCAAATCAGGAGATTTACTTGCAGGAATTTCTGCACGAAACGAACGCGAACGCATCGCTGCAAAAATGGCCCTTGCGGATCTTCCCCTTTCCGAATTCATTGCTTCCCCCATCATCGACCCCGATTTCGATGATGTCTCTAAAGTAATATTCAACACCTATGATGCAGTTGCCTTCAAACCTTTTGCTTCACTTACGGTGGGGGAACTACGAGAACATTTATTGCAGAATATGCCCCAAGGAGACGAGCTTAAAAACCTTCAACGGGGGCTTACTCCAGAAATGGTGGCAGGAGTTACCAAACTTCTTGCTAACAAAGAATTGATTGCAATTGCTAGCCAAATTAAAAATATCACCCGCTGCAGAAATACAATTGGACTTCCTAATACCCTTGGCGTTCGCATCCAACCAAATCACCCCACTGATAACACCGCGGGCATTGCAGCATCCTGCATCGATGGCCTGCTGATGGGCGCGGGCGATGCTGTGATAGGGGTTAACCCTGCGGTCGATTCTATTGATTCCGTTTCTGCTATTTTGAAATCGATTGATCGAATTATTACAGGGTTAAATGTTCCTACTCAGGGTTGCTGCTTGGCTCATATCACAACCCAATTAGCTGCGATGAGAAATGGCGCGCCCGTCGACCTTTTGTTTCAATCCATAGGCGGTACACAAAAAACTAACGAAAGCTTTGGCATCTCTCTTTCCTTGCTTAAGGAAGGCAAAGAGCAAGTGCTGGAACATCACGCCTCTCGCAATGTTAAATGGGTTGGTAACCAAGCTATGTATTTTGAAACGGGGCAAGGTAGCTCACTTTCTGCTAATGCCCATTATGGTATTGATCAACTTACCCTTGAAGCTAGGGCCTATGGCTTGGCTCGAACTTTTGATCCTTTTCTTGTTAACAGCGTAGTTGGCTTCATTGGCCCCGAATATCTTTTTGATGAACGACAAATTAT